>WNGD01003887.1_pt1 | contig 18314 bp, 13 predicted proteins | sample 5400671 | NCBI WGS metagenome assembly WNGD01 (sample SAMN13153369, study PRJNA577476) | soil metagenome | isolation source: 40 cm soil or saprolite under grassland replicate 2 | place: USA:California | collected 2016-06-15
AGACGATCTGGGCGAAGGCGAGGGTGAGCATGGCGAAGTAGATGCTCGTGAGCCGGACGCAGAAATAGCCGAAGACGGCGGCGGCCAGCCCCGCCACCACGGGAGCCGCCACGAAGGCCAGCGGCATGGGCCAGCCCGCGAGCTTCAGGAGAAGGGCGGCCGCGTAGGCGCCGATCCCGAAATACGCGGCATGCCCGAAGGAGACCATGCCCCCCCGGCCCATGAGCAGGTGCAGGCTCGCCGCAAAGAGCACGAAGGCGAAGATCTCCACCACGAGCCACATCCAGAAGGTCGGCAGCGCCCACGGCAGCGCCGCCAGCAGCAGCATTCCCGCCCCGAGCCACGGTGGGCTCACCCTCGAGGCACGGACGTCAGCCACGGCACCTGTGCCCGCCGCGCGATGCTGGATCTCCGGCCGCCCGAGAAGGCCCCACAGTCTCACGATCAGGACGACGGCCATGACCACGAAGATGAGCACGATGGAGATCTTGGGCAGCACGAGCACACCGAAAGCGTTGAGCACGCCGATGAGGAGGGAGGCGAGCAACGCTCCCCACACGGATCCCATGCCGCCGATGACCACGACCACGAAGGCCTCCACGATCACCGTGGTGTCCATGACCGTGGTCAGAGCCAGGCGCGGCACCTGGAGCGCGCCCGCGAGCCCCGCCAGGAACGACCCGAGGATGAATACGCCCGTGAAGAGCCTCGATTGATCCACTCCGAGGGCCGCCACCATCTCGCGGTCCTGGGTGGCGGCGCGGATCAGGATGCCCCAGCGCGTGCGATGGAAGAGGGCCCAGAGCCCGAGGGCGACGAGAGGGCCGAAGACGATGACGGCGAGATCATAGCTCGGGAAGAGCTGACCGGCGATGGGCACGGAGCCGCTCAGGCCGGGGGCGGCCGGGCCCGTCTTGTTGTCGGCGCCCCAGAGATAGCGAACGGCGTCCGCCACGATCAGGACGAGCGCGAAGGTCAGGAGGAGCTGATACAGCTCGGGCGCGCGGTAGACGCGGCGAAGGAGGAGCGCCTCCACGAGCCCCCCGAGCGCCGCCACGAGGAGCGCGGCGAGGAGGGCAGCCGCGTAGAAGGCGCCCGCGCCCAGGGGAAGGAGGGCGGACAGCGAGTACGTCAGGTAGGCCGCCAGCATGTAGAAGGAGCCGTGGGCAAAGTTGACGATCCGGGTGACCCCGAAGATGAGCGACAGTCCCGACGCGATGAGGAAGAGGAACATCGCGTTGGCGAGACCGCTCAGGAGCTGGACGACGAGGAGCGACATGGGCGGCTCCCCTCACCCTGGCCCTCTCCCCAGAGGAGAGAGGGAATTGAGAAACCCTCTCCCCCATCGGGGGAGAGGGCCGCACTTCGAGCCGAGGCTCGCCTCGAATGAGGCGAGGGCTGAGATCATGAGGGGGCGGTCTTCAGTCTCAAGGAGCCGGGCGGAGCTTCCTCACCTCGTCGTCGGAGGGGAGCACCTTCTCGCCGGCAATGTATTCGTGATTGACCATGACCCCGACGCCGCGCTGGCTGTCGAGCTTGGTCGTGCCCACCCACGCGCCCATGGTCGACTGGCCGTCCGAGGCGCGGAAGGTGATGGGGCCGATGGGCGTCTCGACCTTGAGGCCCTTGAAGGCCTGGACGAGCTTGGCCGTGTCGGTGCCTCCGGCTTTCTTGATCGCCTCGGCGATCGAGACATAGGTGACGTAGCCGATGAGGGCGCCCAGCACGGGATGCTTGTCGCCGCGCTTCGTGTAGCGGGCCACCCAGTCCTGGTGCGCCGGGCTCTTGATGTCGTACCAGGGGTAACCGGTCACGAGATTGCCCTCGGGCGCTTCGAGCTTGAGGGGGTCGATGTACTCGGGCTCGCCGAGCAAGATGCCGACCACGAACATCTTCTGGAAGAGCCCCCGCTTCTGGGCTTCCCGCACGAAGGCCAGCCAGTCGCTGCCGAAGAGGGAGACGTAGAGCGCGTCGGGGTTCTGGCTCATGATCGCCGTCACGAGCGGGCCGGGCTCGATCTTGCCCAGGGTCGGCCAGTGCTCGCCCACCACCTGCACGTCCGGCTTCAGCTCCTTGAGCCGGTCACGGAACGTCTCCCACGCCCGCTTGCCGTACTCGTAGTTGGGGCCGATGGTCGCCCACTTCGCGTACTTCATCTTGCCCGCCTTCTCGGCGAGCATGCGCCCCTGCTCGTAGGTGTTGGGGCGGAGCCGGACGACGTGGTCGTGCCCCTTGGCCCAGGTGAGCGCCTCCGTCAGGGCCTCCGCCACCACGAACATGGTCTTGTTCTGCTTGGCCCAGTCCGAGACGGCCAGTCCCACGTTGGAGAGGAAGGTGCCCGCGATGAGGGCCACCTTCTCGGACTCGACGAGCTCCTGGGCGTGCTTGACCGCTTCCGGCGGCTGACCCTTGTCGTCGCGGAAGACGACTTCGAGCTTCCGGCCGAGGACACCGCCCTTGGCGTTGATCTCCTCCACGGCCATCTCCACGCCGACGCGGTACGGTCCGGTGAAGGGCGCGCCGATGCCGCTGTAGGAGTTGATGTCGCCGATCTTGATGGGCGCCTGGGCCGCCGCGGCGCCCACGCCGAGGGTGAGGGCGAAGACGGCCGTCAAGGAGAGCAGAAGTCGTGCGCGCATGGAAGCCTCCTCCGGGGTTCGTGTTGCGCTTGAGTAAAGCAGAAGCGGGAGGTGTGTCAAGCCGAAACCCCGTTGACGACACCGACCGCTCGTGCCAAGATACGCTCATGCAATTTGATGCGCGCGCACGCTCACGGCAGGAGTGGTGGTGGCCGCCGAACTAGGCGGCTCTCCGTGAACTAGTCGCAGCGCGAATCCATCACGAGCCGCCTCCCCCGGGCGGCTTCGTCGTCTCATGCGACCCCCGCCCGCGAGAGGCTGGAGGACCTATGAGACGGACCATCCTGACGGGCGACCGGCCCACCGGCCCCCTGCACCTCGGCCACTATGCGGGCTCGCTTCTCGCCCGCGTCGAGCTGCAGCAGGCCTATGACACCTACCTGCTCATCGCCGACCTGCAGGCCCTCACGGATCACGCCGATCAGCCCGAGCAGATCCATCTCAACATCCGCGAGGTCGTCCTCGACTACCTCGCCGCGGGCATCGACCCCGCCGTGGCCACCATCGTGGTCCAGTCGGGAATACCCGAGCTCGCCGAGCTCACCGGCTATCTCCTGAACCTCGTCAGCGTGGCCAGGCTCGAGCGCAATCCCACCATCAAGGAAGAGATCCGACAGAAGGGCTTCGGCGGGGAGATTCCCGCCGGCTTCCTCGTCTACCCGGTCAGCCAGGCCGCCGACATCGCCGCCTTCAAGGCCCACCTGGTGCCGGTGGGCGCGGACCAGCTGCCCATGATCGAGCAAACGGTGGAGCTCGTGCGCCGCTTCAATCGCCTCTACGGCGCCCTCCTCGTCGAGCCGGAGGCGCTCGTGAGTCGGGTGTCGCGGCTGCCGGGCATCGACGGCCGGTCCAAGATGAGCAAGTCGCTCGGCAACGCCATTCACCTCTCCGACCCGCCCGACGTCGTGAGCCCTCGACACGCTGAAGGCGCGCTACCGCGCGGGCGGACTGGCAGACGTGGCGGTCAAGCACCACCTCATCGAAGTGCTCGAGCGCCTGCTCGCTCCCATCCGCCGGCGCCGCCAGGAGCTCGCGCGCGATCCCGACTTCGTGATGCGAGTGCTCCGGGAGGGCACCGAGCGAGGCCGTGCCCTCGTGCGGCGGACGGTCTCCGAGGTGCGCTACGCCATGCATCTCGAGTACGACATGCCGTACGATCGCACAACCCGCTTGACAGGCTAGCCCGCTCTGCCACAGAGTGAGCGCCACTTCAAATCCGACGCTCTCACCGCGTCAAAAAACTAAGGAGAGTGGCCATGGACGACCACGCCCCTTCACGCTTCGCCCTGAGTCGCCGCGAACTCCTGGCCCTGGGCGGCGCCGGCCTCGCCACGGCCGCCCAGGCGCGCTTCAGCCCCGCGCTGGCCCAGAGCCCGAAGCGCGGCGGCACGCTGTCGCTTCGACTCTGGGATCCGCCGCATTTCGACCCCCACCAGACGATCTCCTACAAGACCCACATCGCCTACTCCTTCACGCACAGCCGCCTCCTCAAGCACAAGGCCGGCCCCGCCGTGCCCCCGGGCACTTTCCCCATCGAAGGTGATCTGGCCGAATCGTGGAGCCAACCCAACGAGACCACGTACGTCTTCAAGCTCCGCAAGGGCGTGCGCTGGCAGAACCGACCGCCCGTGAACGGACGGGAGCTGACGGCCGAGGACGTCGTGTACTCGGTGGAGCGCTTCCGGACGCTCAAGGGCAACGCCAACGCTTACATGCTGTCGTCGCTCGACAAGGTCGAGGCGATCGACAAGCACACGATCAAGTTCACCCTCAAGGAGCCGTACGTCTGGTTCCTCGACATGATCGCCAACTCTCACGCGGTCCCCATCATCGCCAAGGAATGCGTGGAGAAGTTCGGCGATCTCAAGAAGCCCGAGAGCATGGTGGGAAGCGGGCCCTGGATGCTCGACAGCTACCGCCCCAACGTGGGCTATACCTTCGTGCGCAATCCCGGCTACTTCCTCTCCGGCCTCCCCTACATCGAGCGGATTGAGGTGGCGGTGGACGAGGACAATGCCTCGCGCATGGCCGCCTTCATCGCGGGCAAGTACGACATGGGCTGGGAGTACCAGGGCGTGATCAACCGCGTGGACTGGGTCCAGATCAAGGACACCCTCAAGCAGAAGCGCCCGCGCCTCCAGACGGCGGAGTACCCGAACTCCGTCATGAGCCACATCTACATGCGCACCGACAAGCCGCCCTTCAGCGACATCAGGGTGCGCCGGGCCATGTCGCTCGCCATCAACCGCCCCGGCATCATCGATGCCGTGTACGAGGGCGTGGGCGCGCTGAACCCGCCCGTACCGGCTGCCCTCAAGGAGTGGTCGGTGCCCATGGACCAGCTGGGCGAGGGCGGGCGCTGGTACAAGTACGATCTCGCCCAGGCCAAGAAGCTCATGGCCGAGGCCGGCTATCCGAACGGCTTTTCGGCGACCATGGAGTTCACCACCTATGGCTCGCAGGTCCTGATCGACATGACGCAGCTCGTGCTCAAGGGCCTCAAGGACATCGGCATCGACACCAAGCTGAACACCAAGGAATACGGCGCCTACATCGCCACGACCTTCTACGGCAAGTTCGACTCCATGGCCTTCGGACCGCAGACGGGCTTCCAGGAGCCGGACAACTTTCTCTACGGCCAGTACTACCCCGGCGAGCTCAAGAACCAGAGCCACATCAATGACCCCATCGTGGCGGACATGCTCGTCCGCCAGCGCCGCACCCAGGACGTGGCCAAGCGCCGCGAGGTCATCCACGAGATCCAGCGCTATCTGGCCAAGCAGCAGTACTACGTGCAGATGCCGTCGGCCATCCAGGTCGCCGTCTGGGAGGGCGCGCTGAAGAACTACGCCACCAACGTCAGCTACGACTACGGTGGGCGGCTCCTGGCGGCCTGGCTGGATCGGTAGCGTGGGCGGACTCAACCGGAGAGATCTTCTCAAGGCAGGAGGCGGGGCGCTGGCTGCGGCCACCGTCTCTCACCTCACCTCGAGTCCCGCCTTCGCGCAGACGCCAAAGCGCGGCGGCACCCTGACCATCCGGGGCACCGATCCGCCACATCTCGATCACATGCTCACCGTGTCGTTCAAGACGCACGTCCTGATGAGCTTCACCCACAGCCGGCTCCTCAAGCACAAGGCGGGCCCGGCGGTGGCCTCGGGCACCTTCCCCCTCGAGGGCGATCTCGCGGAGTCGTGGACTCAGCCCAACGAGACCACCTATGTCTTCAGGCTCCGCAAGGGCGTCCGCTGGCACAACAAGCCTCCCGTCAACGGGCGCGAGCTGACCGCTGAGGACGTCCGCTACTCCGTCGAGCGCTTCCTGACCATCCAGGGCAACGCCAATGCCTACATGCTCAAGACCGTCGAGCGTGTCGAGGCGGTGGACCGATACACCGTCAAGTTCACCCTCAAGGAGCCCTTCGCGTGGTTTCCCGACATGCTGGCCACGCCGATGGCCGTGGCCATCATCGCCCGCGAATGCGTGGAGAAGTTCGGCGACCTCAAGAAGCCCGAGGCCTTCATCGGGACGGGCCCGTGGATGCTCGACAGCCTGCGTCCGGGGCTGGGCCAGACCCTCGTGCGACATCCCGGCTACTTCGTGCCGGGCCTGCCCTACATCGACCGCGTCGAGCAGATCGTGGACGAAGACAGCGCGTCGCGGATCGCAGGGTTCCTGGCGGGAAAGTACGACGTCGGCTTCGACGGCGGGCTCATCTTCCGCACGGAGTGGGTACAGATCAGGGACGCGCTGAAGCAGAAGCGGCCGAACCTGCGCACGGCGGATGTCGTGACCAACATCATGAGCCACCTGTCGATGCGGACCGACCGCCCGCCTTTCAACGATCTGCGCGTGCGGCAGGCCATGTCCCTCGCCGTGGACCGCAAGGATCTGATGGACGCGACCTCCGAGGGCACGGGCATGTTCAATCCGCCCGTCCCGGCCGGTCTCAAGGAGTGGTCCCTGCCCGTGGCGGAGCTCGGCGAGGGCGCTCGTTACTACAAGCGCGACCTTCCGGAGGCCAAGCGGCTCCTTGCCGCCGCGGGCTATGCGAACGGTTTCCCGGGCAGCGTCTGCTTCACGACCTACGGCTCGAGCATTCTCGTCGACCAGGCGCAGCTCATGCTGAAATATCTCAAGGACGTGGGCATCGAGGCCAAGCTCGACCAGAAGGAGTACGGAGCCTACGCGGCGAGCTGCCTCGTGGGCAAGTTCGACTCCATGACCTTCGGGCCGCAGACGACCTTCATCGAGCCGGACAACTATCTCAACCAGTACATGCCCGGCGAGGCCAAGAACCAGAGCCACGTCAATGATCCGGCCGCCGCGGACCTCATCGTCCGTCAGCGGCGCACCTTCGACACGGCCAAGCGGCGCGAGCTCATCAACGAGATCCAGCGTTACTTGGCCAAGCAGCAGTACTACGTGCAGATCCACTCGGGGCTGAGCGTGGCCGTCTGGGAGAGCGCGCTCAAGAACTACGGGCCCAATCTCGGCTACGACTTCGGCGGGCGCGTGACCGCGGCCTGGCTCGACCGCTGAGCCCATGCTGAGGCGCTATCTCCTCAAGCGTCTCGTGGTCGCCATCCCCTCGCTGATCATCGCCTCCCTCATCATCTTCACCCTGCCCCGATTGCTGCCCGGCGACGCCGTGCAGCTCATGCTCGAAGAGAAGGCCTACGGCAAGGATCTCGACGATCTCCGCCACAAGCTCGGACTCGACCGGCCGATCTACATCCAGTACTTCACCTGGATCGGACAGGTCGTGCGCGGCAACCTGGGTGAGTCGCTCTGGACCCGGCGCACGGTCGTCGAGGAGCTCGGGTCGCGCCTTCCCGTCACCCTGTTGCTCGCGGCCATGGCCGGCAGCTTCTCGATTCTCATCGGGATCCCCATCGGCGTCCTCTCGGCCGTCCGCGCCGACACGCTTCGCGACTACGTGGCGCGCAGCCTCGCCATCCTCGGCCTGTCCGTCCCCGGCTTCTGGCTCGCCACGCTGGTCATCATCCTGCCCGCCATGTGGTGGGGGTGGACCCCGCATCTGGGCTTCACGGAGTTCCGAAGGAATCCGACGGCCCACGTGCTCCAGTTCATCCTGCCCGGCTTCATCCTGGGCATCGCCTCGGGCGCCGCCATCATGCGGCTGACGCGCGCCATGCTGCTCGAGGTGCTGCGCCAGGACTACGTGCGCACGGCGTGGTCCAAGGGGCTGCGCGAGCGGGTGGTGGTGCTCAAGCACAGTCTCAAGAATGCCGTCATCCCCGTCATCACGATCCTCGGCATCCAGTTCGCCCAGATCTTCAGCGCCACCGTGATCATCGAATCGATCTTCCAGCTTCCCGGCATGGGCCGCTTCCTCTTCGACGCCATCCTCCAGCGCGACTACCCCGTCATCCAGGGCATCAATCTGCTCGTGGTCTCCATCATCGTGCTCATCAACCTCCTCGTCGACCTGACCTACGCGGTGCTCGATCCGCGGATCAGGTACAGCTAGGCGCGAGCGCGCTCCCCTCCCATGGCCCGCTACGTCGAAGCCGTCGCCCCCGTGGAGTCCTCGCGAGAGCCCTGGGCGCTCCCGCGCGCCCTGAGAGCCGTCGTGCAGTTCTGCCGGCACAAGCCCCTGGGCGCCCTCGGCGGATTCCTCGTGCTCGTCATGCTCGTCATGGCGCTGGGCGCCCCCTGGATCGCCCACTACGACTACGACTATTCCATCGCCGGATCGCGCATGAAGGCGCCAAGCCCCCGGTTCTGGTTCGGAACGGACAACCTCTCCCGCGATCTCTGGAGCCGCGTCGTGTACGGGGCGCGCGTGTCGGTGACCGTGGGCTTCCTCACCATCGCGCTGGCCACCGTGGTGGCGGTGGCCGTCGGGGTGTCGAGCGCCTACATCGGCGGGGCCTACGACATGGCCGTCCAGCGCGTCGTCGATGCCTGGATGTCCTTCCCGTATCTGATCATCATCCTGTCGCTCATGGCCGTGCTCGGGCCGGGACTCCTGAACCTGATCCTGTCGCTCTCCGTGCTCGTGGCCGCGAACAACGCGCGCGTCATCCGCGGCGCCGCCCTGTCGGTGATGCAGAACCCCTACATCGAGTCGGCGCGGGCCATCGGCAGCGGGCATCTCCGCATCGTGCTCCGTCACGTGGTGCCCAATGTCATGGCCACCGTCATCATCCTGGCCACCATCGGCCTCGGCGGCGTGATCCTGGCCGAGTCCGCGCTGTCCTTCCTCGGGCTCGGCGTCCCGCCCCCGCGACCCTCGTGGGGCTCCATGCTCGCAGGCTCCGGGCGCTCCTACATGCAGCGCGCGCCGTGGATGGCCATCTTCCCCGGCCTGGCCATCTCCCTCGCCGTCTTCGGCTTCAACATGCTCGGCGACGCGCTGCGAGACGTCTTGGACCCGCGCCTGCGCGGCACCGGGATCGGGCCGGGGCGCTAGGAATACTCGGAGGGGCTTCGCCCCCCGCATCGTTGGGGCAGAGGGCTGGCCTCCGGCGCCGAGGGCTTTCTGGTAGCCTAGCGACGTGAAGATCCTCGGCGTCATCCCGGCACGGCTCCAGTCCACCCGCCTGCCGCGCAAGGTCCTCCGCGAGATTGGCGGCGTGCCCATGGTCGTCTACGTATTCCACCGCGCCCAGGCCTGCCGGCTCCTCTCGGACCTCCTCGTGGCCACGGACAGCGAGGAGGTCGTCGAGGCCTGCCACGCGCACCACGTGCCCGCGGTGCTCACCTCGTCGGATCATCGGTCGGGCACGGACAGGCTCTGGGAAGTCTCGCGCGCGCGGATGGCCGACGTCTACGTCAACATCCAGGGCGACGAGCCGCTCGTGACCACGGGCCACATCGAGACGCTGGTCCGGCCCTTCCTCAACGAGCCCGAGGTCCAGGTGACCACGCTCAAGATCCGCGCCACCCCCGAGGAAGTCGTGAGCCGCACCGCCAACAAGGTGGTGACGGACCGCCACGGGGACGCGCTCTACTTCTCACGGCTCCCCATCCCCTTCGATCGCGACAACGGCGGCGGCATCATCTACTGGAAGCACATCGGCATCTACGCGTATCGCCGCTCCGTGCTCGAGATGTACCACTCGCTCCCCGCGTCGTCCCTGGAGCGGGCGGAGCAGCTGGAGCAGCTCCGCCTCCTCGAGCACGGGATCCCCATCCGCGTGCTCGAGACCCGCGAGCCCACCATCGGTGTCGACACCGAGGAGGACCTCAAGGCCGTCGTCGCTCTCGTCACACCGCGCCCCTCGTGACCAATCGCTGGGCCATCCTTGCCTTGATCATGGCGGCGCAAACCATGGCCAACGTGGGCCCCCTCGGCATCCCGTCCATCGCTCCGCTCATCCGCGAGGATCTCGGTTTGTCCATGGCGCAGGCGGGCTCCTTCATCTCCGCCTACTACATCGGCCCCTCGCTGATCTCCTTGCCCGCGGGCTGGATGGCGGATCGCTGGGGCGTGCGGACGAGCATGGCGGGCGGTCAAGCCATCATCGCCATCGGTCTCGTGGCCGTGGCAGGCTCCCAGGCCTTCACACCTCTGGTCATCCTCATGATCATTGCGGGCGCCGGCTACGGCATCTTGAATCCGACCACGACCAAGGCGGGCATCTCGTGGTTTCCCCGGCGGCAGCGCGGCACGGTGACGGGTCTCAAGCAGGTCGGGCTGCCCCTCGGCGGCGCCCTCGGCGCCCTGCTCATGCCTCCGCTCGCGCTGCGGGTCGGCTGGCGTGGCGCCGTCGCTCTCGCCGCCTCCATCGTGGCCCTGCTCGCCGTGATCACGTGGCTTCTCTACCGGGAGCCGCCCGAGCCGGAGCAGGGTGCGGGATCGCCGCAACCCGTCGCCCTTCGCCGGGTCCTGGCCAGCCGTGATCTCTGGCTCGTCTCGATAGCGACCTTCACCTTCGCGGGCATGCAGACGGTGTGGATGGGCTTTCTCGTGCTCTACTTGGCAGAGGTCGTCAAGATACCGCTCATCGCCGCCTCGCGCTTCCTCGTCATGGCCCAGGTGACGGGCGCCTTCGGTCGCGTGGCCTTTGGCGTGCTCTCCGATCGCGTCTTCGGTTCGCGGCGCCGCATCGTGCTCATGATCGCGGGGTTGGGCTCGGCCGCCTGCTCGGTCGCCATGGCGGGCACCGGACCGGGCACGAGCTGGTGGCTGCTGGCCGCCCTCGCCCTCGCCTTCGGATTCGTGGGCATCGGCTGGAACGGCGTCCAGCACACGCTTCTGGCGGAGATCGTCGGCATCCGGGCCGCCGGCACCGCCGTCGGCCTCGGCCTCGCGATCTCCTCGTTCGGGGTCACGCTGTGCCCGCCGCTCTTCGGCCTGGCCGTCGAGCGCCTCGGCGGCTTCGCCGTCCCCTGGGTCGGGCTCGGCCTCGCCATGGTCGCCACCTTGTGCCTGCTCATTCCCGTCCGCGAAGGACGCATGGAGACTCCGTGACCGACAAGTCCTATGGCTGGGTGGTGCTGGGGGCAGCCTTCGTCATCATCACGATGGCCATCGGCACCCTGTTCACCCTGGCGGTGTTCCAGCAGCCGCTCGAGACGTCGATGGGCTGGTCCCGCGCGAGCGTCGGCACGATCGCCCTGCTCAACTGGATCGTCATGGGTGTGGGCTCCTTCGCCTCCGGATATCTCTCGGACCGCGTGGGCGGGCGGGTGGTCGTGCTCTCGGGCGGGGTGCTGCTGGCCACGGGGCTTTTCCTCTCGAGCCGCGTGAGCGATCTGTGGCAGTTCTATCTGACCTTCGGCGTCCTCGTGGGAGCGGGAGTCAGCTGCTTCTATGTCCCGCTGACCGTGACCGTGATGCGGTGGTTCGAGACGCGCCGGGGCATGGCGGCGGCCGTCGTGTCCTCTGGCAACGGGCTGGGCACCCTCGCTCTTTCGCCCCTGTCACGCTGGCTCATCGACTCCTTCGACTGGCGCACGGCCTTCGTCGTGCTCGCCGAGCTCTCCGCGCTCGTGGTCATCCCCGCCGCCTTGCTCCTCAGAGACCGCGCCGGCGGCCTCACCCAGGCCTCCGCCTGGGCCGTCCGCCCGGCGCGGGCACGGAGCGTCTTTGCCCGCTGGCCCTTCTGGGCCATCGTGTTCACCCACTTCGGATGCTGCGCCGCGCACTCGGGACCGATCTTCCACATGGTCTCCCATGCCATCGATCAGGGCGTGCCTGCCCTGGCAGCAGCGGGCGCTCTCGGTCTTTCCGGGCTCACGTCGATCTTCGGCAGGGTGGGGACCGGCATCGTCGCCGACCGCGTCGGGGTCAAGCGCACCATGCTCGCGGCGCTCGCTCTCCAGGCGAGCGTGATCTTTCTGTATCTCTTCGCGCGCAGCCATGGGTCGGTGTACGGGCTCGCGGCCATCTTTGGCGTCGCCTATGGCAGCGCGATGCCGCTCTACGCCGTGATCACGCGTGAGTACTTCGGTGAGCGCGGCGTGGGCACCGCCTACGGCTTCATCTTCTTCATCTCCTGCATCGGGATGGGGCTGGGCTCCTATGCGGGCGGCGCCATCCACGACACGCTGGGCACGTACGCCTGGCTCTTCGTCGCGTCGGGCCTGATCGGCGGGATGGCCTTCGTTCTCGCCACGAGCCTGCGCGCCCCCGCCGGCGTGATGGGACGTCTTGACGCGTCGAGCCATGCCGTGTGATCGCGTCGAGAAGCCGGGGCCGTTGACACGTTCGCCTTTTCCTGCTAGAAAGGCGACACGATTTGTGCCGGATTTCTCACCACTTCGAGATCATTTGATGCCCTTCACGAGGTCCCATATCGCCGCCGAGCTTTCGGCTCCGACACTCTCCGCTTGCCGGCTCGATCCGCAGGAACAGCCCCACCCCATCGACGGTTTCACTAGCCCTGGAGGATTTGGTCAATGACGACGGACAATCACGAGGAGGCGTCCACGGACGGCTCTCAGCTGGATCGCCGGACCTTCATCAAGCGCACCGGCGTGGCCGCGGGTGTGGCAGCGGGCCTCGAGGGCATTCTCGCGTCGGGACGAGCCCCGGCCTTTGCCCAGGGCACGAAGTTGCACTGGGTGCGCTGGGTCGACTTCATCCCCGAGTCCGACGTCGAGTTGAAGCGCCAGATGCCGGAGGCCTCCAAGGCGCTCGGGGCGGAGGTCGTGTTCGAGACCATCAACGCCAACGACCTCCAGCCGCGCATCACAGCGGCCATCCAGTCGGGAGCCGGAGCCGACATCTTCAACTTCCAGTACAACTGGGCGCATCTGTACCAGAGCGCCGTCTCCGACGTGTCCGACGTGGCCGGCGAGCTCGGCAAGGCCGAGGGTGGGTTCTATGACGTGTTCCCGCCCTCGTGCAACGTCAACGGCAAGTGGCTCAGCGTCCCGCACTCCATCGTCGGCAACGCCGTCGCCTATCGCAAGTCGTGGCTGAAGGACGCCGGGGCGAGCGAGTACCCGAAGACGTGGGACGATACCCGAAAGCTCTTCGCCATCCTCAAGAAGAAGGGCAAGCCGTATGGCCAGACTCTCGGCCACACCTTCGGCGACGCGCCCACCTTCACCTACACGATGCTCTGGGCCTTCGGTGGCGCCGAGACGGACAAGACCGGCAAGAAGGTCGTGATCAACAGCAGCGGGGCCATCGAGTCGGTCAAGTTCATGCAGGGCTTCTGGAAGGAGTGCTGCGACGAGGGGGGGCTGGCGTGGGACGACACGAACAACAACCGCGCCTTTCATGCGGGGGAGATCTCGGCCACCCTCAACGGCGCCAGCATCTATATCGTGGCCAAGCGGCAGAAGGAGAAGCTCAAGGACGACAAGGGCGAGCCCCTGTTCCAGGACATCGGCCACGCCCCGCTGCCCTCAGGCCCCGCGGGCGCGTACCTGCTCTTCCTCAACCAGTCGCACGCCGTCATGAAGTACTCGAAGCACCAGAAGCTCGCCAAGGATTTCCTCCGCTGGCTCCACAAGCCGGAGAACTACGGCAAGTGGTTCACCACCCAGGAGGGATACAGCGTCGGCGGCACCAAGAAGTGGGAAAACGACCCCATGTGGGGCAAGCTCGACGAGCCCCTCAAGATGTTCCGGACGGCGGCGCGCAACACGCGTCTCTTCGGCTATGCCGGGCCGTCCACGGCCAAGGCCACGGAGACTTTCACGAAATACATTGTGACCGACATGTATGCCAAGGGCGTCCAGGGCATGAAGGCCGAGGACGCCGTGAAGTGGGCGGAAGGCGAGCTCAAGAAGATCTACGAGGCTTAAACTCGGAGGGGGGCTTTGCCCCCCTTCCGACGGGCGGAGCGAGCCGTGCGGCTCGCTCTCGCCCTGCCTCCCCCCAAGAGGCGCCGGCAAAGCCGGCGCTCGGAGTGGACCTGTCAGGAGCGCCGCGAGGGCGTGGCGAGGAGGGTCGATGACGACTCGAGAGCGAGATGGTCAGAGGGTAGCGTCCCACTTGACGCGTCGACAGTTTGTCGCAGGGTCTGCGGCGGCGGCGGCGCTCGGTGCAGCCGGTGTGGAGGGGATATTGGCCGCGCGGCGCGCGCCCGCCTTCGCCCAGGGCACCAAGATCCACATCCTGCGCTGGGTGGACTTCATCCCGGAGGCGGACGTGGAGCTCAAGCGCCAGGCGCCGGAGGCCTCGAAGGCGCTCGGGGCGGAGGTCACCTTCGAGTTCATCAACGCCAACGACCTCCAGGCCCGCATCACCGCCGCCATCCAGTCCGGCAGCGGCGCCGACATCATCCAGATGCTCTGGAACTGGCCGCATCTCTATGCCAACGGCCTCGTGGACGTCACGGACGTGGCCGAGCCCATCGGCAAGGCGCAGGGCGGCTACTACGACGTGTTCTCCAGCACCGCCAAGGTCGGCAATCGCTGGCTGGCCGTCCCCCACGGCACGGGCGGTAACGCCATCGCCTACCGGCGGTCCTGGCACGCAGAGATCGGCGTCAAGGAGTTCCCCAAGACCTGGGACGAGTGGCGCGAGGTGGGCAAGAAGCTCAAGGCCAAAGGCAAGCCGGTGGGCCAGGCCCTCGGCCACAGCTTCGGCGATCCGCCGACCTTTGCCTATCCCCTTCTCTGGGATTTCGGCGGCGCCGAGGTGGACAAGTCGGGCAAGAAGGTCGTCATCAACAGCAAGGGCGCCATCGAGTCGGTGAAGTTCATGCAGGCCTTCTGGAAGGACGCCTGCGACGAGGGCGGGCTGGCATGGGACGACACGAACAATAACCGCGCCTTCCATTCCGGCGACATCTCGGCCACCCTCAACGGCGCCTCCATCTACATCGTGGCCAAGCGGCAGAAGGACAAGCTCAAGGACGAGAAGGGCGAGCCTCTCTACCAGGACATCGAGCACGAGGCCCTGCTCCCGAAGGGACCGGGGGGGCAATTCGCCCTCTACGGCGCCTTCCAACACTCCGTCATGAAGTACTCGAAGAACCAGAAGGCGGCCAAGGAATTCCTCAAGTGGATGCACCAGAAAGAGAACTACGGAAAGTGGTTCCAGGTGAACGAGGGCTATACCGTCGGCGCGACCAAGGCCTGGGAGGATGACCCGATGTGGAGCAAGGTCGACAAGCCCCTCCAGGTCTTCCGGCAGGCCGCGCGCCAGACGCGGATGCTGGGCTATCCGGGGCCGTCGTCGGCCAAGGCCACGGAGTCGTACACGAAGTACATCGTCGTCGACATGTACGCCAAGGCCTGCCAGGGCATGAAGGCCGAGGATGCCGTGAAGTGGGCGGAAGGCGAGCTCAAGAAGATCTATGAGGCATAGCCTCGGAAAGGCGGCGTCGATGAAGACTCCAGAGTCCGATGGACATGGCGTGGTCTCAGGGGTGACGCGTCGACGGTTCATCGCGGGGTCCGCCGCCGTGGGCATCGCGGCGACGGGGATCGAGGGCATCCTCGCCGCGCGGCGCGCGCCCGCCTTCGCGCAGGGGACGCGGCTGAATATCCTCCGCTGGGTCGACTTCATTCCCGCCTGCGACGTCGAGCTCAAGCGGCAGGCCGTCGACGCCTCCAAGGCCCTGGGGGCCGAGGTGGTCTTCGAGTTTATCAACGCCAACGACCTGCAGGCGCGCATCACGGCGGCCATCCAGTCGGCGAGCGGCCCCGACGTGATCATGATGCTGCACAACTGGGCGCACCTTTACCAGAACAGCCTCGTGGACATGACCGATCTCGGCGAGTGGCAGGGCAAGGATCAGGGCGGGTACTACGGGCAGGCCGAGGCCGCCGCCAAGGACGGCAAGCGCTGGCTCGCCCTCCCCCACGGCATCGTGGGTCTGCAATTCGCCTATCGCAAGTCGTGGTTCGACGAGGTCGGGCAGACCTCGTGGCCCAAGACGCTCGACGAGCTGCGCCAGGTCGGCATGAAGCTCAAGAAGAAAGGCAAGCCGATCGGCCAGACCCTCGGACACACCTTCGGCGACGCGCCCGCGTGGTCCTATCCTCTCGTGTGGGGCTTCGGGGGGGCGGAGGTCGACAAGACGGGCAAGAAGGTCGTCCTGAACAGCAAGGAGACCATCGAGTCCGTGAAGTTCATGCAGGCCTACTGGAAGGACGCCTGCGACGAGGGCGGCTTCGCGTGGGACGACACGAGCAACAACCGGGCCTTCCTCTCCGGCGAGATCGCGGCCACCCTCAACGGCGCCAGCATCTACATCGCGGCCAAGCGCGGCCAGGACAAGATCAAGGACGACAAGGGCGAGGCCATGGTCAAGGACATTCTCCACGGGCCCATCCCCAACGGGCCGGCGGGCACCTGGGGCTATCACGTCGCCTTCGCGCACGCCGTGATGAAGTACGGCAAGAACCCGAAGCTCGCCAAGGACCTTCTCAAGTGGCTTCACGGCAAGGAGCAGTTCGGCAAGTGGTTCCAGGTCGCGGAAGGCTTCTCGGTCGGCTCGACCAAGTACTGGGAGCAGCACCCGCTCTGGAACACCATCGACGAGCCCATGAAGGGCTATCGCCAGGCCGCCGCCGCCTCGCGGATGATCGGCTATGCGGGGCCGCCCTCGGCCCGGGCCACCGAGGTCTACTCGAAGTACATCCTGACCGACATGTACGCCAAGGCCTGCCAGGGCACCAAGGCCGAGGACGCCGTCACGTGGGCGGCGGGAGAGCTCGGGAAGATCTACGGATAGTCAGTTGAAGAAATCGATCGCCGGAGGATCTGGGGGCGCCACGGGAATCGCGACGGCGCTGCCCCGCGCGGGGGCGTCCAGTCCCGGGCGCATGACCCGCTGGCTCGAGAGCGAGCGCCTGCTCGCAACGCTCCTGCTCGCCCCGGCCGTGCTCCTGCTCGGGCTGTTCATCGCCTATCCCTTCATCATGGGGGTGTGGCTGTCGCTGTCGAACACCAGCGTGGGCAATGTCGGCGAGTTCGTCTGGTTCCGCAACTTCGTCAAGGCGTGGAACGACTCGATCTTCCGGACCGCCTTCGGGAACACGTTCTTCTACACGTTCTGGGCCACCATCTTTAAGCTGGCCCTGGGGATGTGGCTCGCCCTCCTGCTCAACCGCAGCTTCCGCGGCAAGCGGATCGTGCGGGCCGCCATGCTCCTGCCCTTCATCGTGCCGACCGTGCTCAGCACGTTCGCGTGGCGCTGGATGTTCGACCCGACCTTCAGCGTGCTCAACTGGCTCCTCTACCAGACCGGCTTCATCACGACCAAGCTGCCCTTCCTCTCCGACGGCACCTACGGCATGTGGTGCGCCATCGTGGTCAACACGTGGCGCGGCATGCCGTTCTTCGCCATCACGCTGCTGGCGGGGCTGCAGACCATCAGCCCGGACCTCCAGGAGGCCGCCTCGCTCGACGGGGCGAACGGCTGGCACCGCTTCTGGCACGTGACCTGGCCCCTGCTCAAGCCCGTTACCGTGGTCGTGGTGGTGTTCTCGATCATCCAGACCTTCTCCGACTTCCAGCTCATCTACGTGCTCACGGGCGGCGGCCCCGCCAATGCCACCCACCTCCTGGCCACCTACGCCTATCAGATCGGCATTGCCACGGGGCTCCTGGGCGAGGGTGCGGCAATCTCGCTCTTCATGCTACCCGTCCTCTTCATCGTCGTCTGGCTTCAGCTGCGCTATCTCCGCCGTCTCGAGGGCGCATAGCGCTGCACCGATGGCCTTCATTGCGCCTCCTAGGCTGTTCCACGAGAGGCTGTTGAGAACGGACCTACAGTCGACGGGCCGGTGGGGGGGCCCGGGGGAGGAGCGGCGCTCGCTCCCCCCCGGAACCTAAATGGTCATCGAGCGGAAGTGGAAGAGGTGGGTCTACTTTTACGTCCCCATCACGTTCTTCGTGGTGGGAACGCTCTTCCCCTTCTACTGGATGTTTATCACCGCCGTCCGGCCTGACGCCGAGCTCTACCGATCGTGGCGGGCCGTCAACAACGCCCCCTTCTGGACGCTCCACCCGACGCTCGAACACTTCCAGGACCTGTTCGCCAAGACCACCTTTCCCCACTGGCTCTGGAACACCTTCTTCATCGCCTGCGCGTCGACGACCATCTCGCTCTTCTGCGGGCTCCTGGCCGGCTACGCGCTGGCGCGCCTGAAGTTCCCGCTGGCCGGGACGATCGGCACGTCTATCTTCGTCACCTACCTGGTGCCGCCCACGCTCCTCTTCATCCCGCTCGCCAACATCATCCGGGCCTTCCAGCTGGGCGACACGCCCTGGGCACTCATCCTGACCTACCC
>WNGD01002855.1_pt1 | contig 18313 bp, 16 predicted proteins | sample 5400671 | NCBI WGS metagenome assembly WNGD01 (sample SAMN13153369, study PRJNA577476) | soil metagenome | isolation source: 40 cm soil or saprolite under grassland replicate 2 | place: USA:California | collected 2016-06-15
GGATCGTCCATCCTCATCAAAGCTCCAAGCGGCATGGAATCCGAATCTCGCCCGCGCGGTGACGCAGAGGCGCGGAGAGGGGATAATCCCGAGAATCAATGTGCATGCCGACTCACATGGCCCATCGATGATCACGCGGGCGCGCGAGCGCGCCAGCGCGGTAAATTCGACCAAGTACTGGACGACCTCGCCACCGCGATCCGAGACGATCCACACATCGGTGTGGGGTTCGACGCGGGCGCCGACCGGTACATCCTGTGCATGTGACTGCACCGGCAGGCATGCCAGCACGAATGCGCCAATCAGAAAGAGGCTTCGCATGGTGGCCCAAACCGTAGCCTCTCGTGACGGTTGTCGATGTGAGATAGTTCACATTAGGCAAGTCGTTAGCCGCACGGATCAGGCCGTCGCTGCACAATAGGCCCCTTTGGCCATTTCGTTTCGGGCAACTCCTTTAAGGGACCATCAGATGGAACTGATAATAGGCAGCGTGGACGCGCCGTTCCTGCACCCGATCAGCCTTCGCCTGTTGCGCGGAGATAATCGGCGAGGCCGGGGCCGATATTGGGCACGAACAGTTCATCGATGCTCATCCTGCGCTTCGAGAGCTTTTGCTCATCGAGGTAGGCCATGAGAGCATTCAGCGTCGGCAGGCTGCCTTCGACTGAGTAGTCCCAGATCTGCGGCCCGAACAGCCTGCGCGTTCCTTCCACCTCGTCGATGATCCAGGGGAGGCTGATCGTCAACGCATCGGTGTCGTACATCGCTGGCGCACATCCCGGAACAGCCGCCGAACGGTTTTGCCAAAGCCGCCGGGAATCATCACGGAAACGAGCGCGTCGATCTCGCCGCGCTGGAGCATCGCCTCCAGCGTCGTATCGGCGGGAATGGATTCCACCCTGACGCCCTCAGGCGGCGTGATGGAACGGATCGGCTTGCCGGCGATCCACACGATGTCCTCCGGCTTGACGCCGTATTCGTGCGTCAGGAAGCCGCGGACCCAAACGGCCGCCGTCATCTGGTAGTCGCCGACGCCCACGCGCTTGCCCTTGAGATCTTCAGGCGACTCGATGGTCGCGTCGGAGCGCACGTAGAGCGCCGAGTGGCGAAAGACCCGCGATGGAAACACCGGAATCGCGATGAAGCGCGCATCTCCTTCCGAGCGCAAAATCGTATAGGACGAGAGCGACATTTCGGATGCGTCAAACTCGCCGTGGTTGAGCATGCGCCAGAAGGTCTCGCCCGGGCGCAGAGGGAGGAATGTCAGATCGACGCCTTCGGGCTGCACCCTTCCGTCAATCAGCGGTTGGGTGCGATCGTAACGGCCACAGGCGAGGGTCAGCTGGAGCTTAGGCATGGCGCAAGGAACCGAGTCATTCCGCCTTGATGTTCGCTTCCTTGACGATCGGCCACCATTTCTCGATCTCGGTTTTTTGATAGGCCGCGTGGCAAACGCATGACGATAAGCTCACATTCAATTGTTGCGTCGTCGCGCCCTTTTGACGATACTTCAGAGCGACTCAAGGTAATGTAATGTGCGATCGGAATGACGAAAAGCGCAAATCGGAAAAGCGGGACCAAATCGAAAATTAGCACATAGTAAAGTCATCGCGGGAGAGATCGGTTCTTCCGACGCCGAAGGAGCAACCGCCCCGGAAACTCTCAGGCAAAAGGACCGCGATGGTGGACGCACTCTGGAAAGAGGCGCGCGTTGCGCCCGCCGACGGGATAACGTTCTCAGGCAAACACACAGAGGGGGCACCGACACAGCGGCGCAATCGCCGCCAAGAGGTGCTCCAATGTGGTTTGATTCCTCCTTCATTCCCTTTCGATCGGTGCCGGCCACACGGCGGAGGCGCGCATGAGCGAAGCGCATCAAACCGCGCCTTTGCTGCGCACCCCGCTCCATAGATTTCACGTCGAACGCGGCGCGCGGCTGGTCGCTTTCGCCGGCTATGAAATGCCGGTGCACTACCCCGCCGGTATCCTGACCGAGCATCTGCACACCCGTGCTGCTGCCGGCCTGTTCGACATTTCGCATATGGGGCAGATCGCCATGCAGCCCATGTCGGGCGGTCTGGACGATGCCGCTCGCGCGCTCGAAACGCTGGTCCCCATCGACGTTATCGGTATTGGCGAGGGACGGCAGCGCTATGCGCTATTCACGAATCCAGCCGGCGGAATCCTGGACGACCTGATCATCGCCCATCGCGGCGATCATCTGCTGCTCGTCGTCAATGCCGCCAGCAAGACCGCCGATTTGGCGCACCTACGTCAACAGCTCGGGCAAACCTGCAAGATCGATCCTCTGCCGGATCGTGCACTGATTGGGTTGCAGGGGCCGCTGGCGGAAACGGCGCTGGCACGCCTCGCGCCCGCGGTTACCACGATGCGTTTCATGGACGTGCGCCGGTTGCCGATCCTTGGCGCAGACTGCGAGGTTTCGCGGTCCGGCTATACCGGCGAAGACGGATTCGAGATCAGCATCGCGGCCGATCACGCTGAGGCCTTGGCGCGTGCGCTATGCAAAGACAATTCGGTGATGCCGATCGGACTTGGCGCGCGCGACAGTCTACGGCTGGAAGCCGGGCTGTGTCTCTATGGGTCTGATCTCGATCCGACAACGACACCGGTGATGGCCTCGCTCGAATGGGCGATTGGGAGAGTCCGCCGCATCGGCGGATCGCGCGCGGGCGGGTTCCCGGGCGCCGAGATCATTCTGCGGCAAATATCGGAGGGCGCCCCACGCCGCCGTGTCGGACTGAAGGTCGAGGATCGCGTGCCCGTGCGCGCCGGCGCGAAGCTCTACGCAGACGAGGTTTCCGCAAGCACGATCGGTACCGTGACATCCGGCGGCTTCGGGCCGACTGTGCAGGCGCCGATCGCGATGGGTTACATCGACAGGAATTTTGCAACGACCGGTGAGCGGATTTTCGGCGAGGTGCGCGGCAAGCGCATTGCGTTGCGAGTCTGTGATCTGCCTTTCGTGCCGCACCGCTACAAACGCAACTGAAATTGAACGGTGGAGACCAATGTTGAAATTCACGGAAGACCACGAATGGCTGCGTATCGAAGGCGATATCGCCACCGTTGGCATCACTAACTATGCGCAGGAACAGCTCGGGGATCTCGTGTTCGTGGAATTACCGCCCCCTGGAGCGAAACCCGAGAAGGGTGCAGCGGCGGCGGTCGTCGAATCCGTCAAGGCCGCCTCGGACGTTTATGCGCCAGTGAGCGGCGAAATCACCGAGATCAATCAAGCTATCGTCGATGAGCCGGCGCTCGTGAATCGCGATCCGATGGGCAAGGGCTGGTTCTTTAAGATCAGGATTTCCGATCCGTCCCAGCTCGACCGCCTGCTCGACGAGAAGGCGTACCAGGCAATGATTGCGTGAAACGCTCCGCTGCAGCCGAGCTCAAGCCGCGATCGGAAAAAAGGTGAACACGATGTTTCCCACACCCTCCGCTGCCGATTTTGATCCGGCCGATTTTTCGCGTCGGCACATCGGGCCGTCGCCTGCGGACATGAGCGAAATGCTCTCGACCACCGGAGTGGCCGATATCGATGAGCTCATTTCACAGACGGTGCCCGATGCCATCCGCCAAGCAGCCCCGCTCGCGCTTCCGGCGGGAATTTCGGAAGCCGAAGCGCTGCGGAAGCTTCGCATCATTGCCGACAAGAATAAGGTTTTCACGTCGCTAATCGGACAGGGATACTACGGAACGGTCCTGCCGCCGGTCATTCAGCGCAACATCCTTGAGAATCCCGCCTGGTACACGGCCTACACGCCATACCAGGCCGAGATTAGCCAGGGGCGGCTCGAAGCGCTGTTGAATTTCCAGACCATGATCTCCGAACTGTGCGTCCTCGACGTCGCAAATGCCTCGTTGCTGGATGAGGCGACAGCGGCGGCGGAAGCAATGGCGATGGCGCGACGCGTGGTGAAATCGCAGGCGAACGCGTTTTTCGTCGATGCCGAATGCCATGCGCAAACAATTGCGGTGGTGCGCACGCGCGCCGAGCCGCTGGGATGGACCATCATGGTCGGCGATCCGCTGAACGACCTCGAGCCCGCCGCAGTATTCGGGGCGCTGCTGCAATATCCTGGAACCTCGGGCGAGATCCGGGATTTCCGCGCGGTCATTTCAGCGTTGCACGCAGCCGGCGCGCTCGCCGTGATGGCAACTGATCCGCTTGCGCTGACGCTCCTGGCTTCGCCCGGCGAATTAGGAGCGGACATCGCCATCGGATCCACTCAGCGCTTCGGCATGCCGATGGGCTATGGCGGTCCGCACGCCGCCTTCATCGCAACCAAGGATGCGTACAAGCGCACGCTTCCAGGTCGCATTGTCGGCGTGTCGGTCGATTGCCGCGGCCAGCCCGCCTATCGGCTCGCTCTGCAAACGCGGGAGCAGCACATCCGCCGCGAGAAGGCGACCTCCAACATCTGCACCGCGCAAGTTCTTCCCGCCGTGGTCGCCGCAATGTATGCGATCTATCACGGCCCGGGCGGTCTTAAGCACATTGCGGAAAAGGTCCATCGTACTGCCGGGACTTTGGTCAAGGGACTGGCGGCGCTCGGCTGGCGCGTGCAGCAAGCTGCGTTCTTCGATACGGTCACGGTCGAGGTGGGCGCGCGCCAATCCGAAATTCTCGAGAACGCCTGGTCGAGCGCGATCAACTTGCGCAAAATCGGCGCCGGCGCGCAGGCCCGCATCGGCATTAGTTGCGATGAAACCACTACGCCGGCCGTGATTGAAGCGGTATGGCGGGCATTCGGCGCTCAAGCCAACGCTCACCCGGCTCCTCTGTCGTTCGAAAAGTTGAGCGCGCAAACGGCCAACGCGATCCCGACGCAACTTGTCCGTCGCAGCGACTTCCTGACCCACCCCGTCTTTCATTTGTATCGTTCTGAAACGGAAATGCTGCGCTACATGCGGCGGCTTTCCGATCGCGACCTCGCCCTAGACCGCAGCATGATTCCGCTTGGCTCCTGCACGATGAAGCTCAACGCGACCACTGAAATGATTCCCATGACTTGGCCGGAATTCGCCAACATTCATCCGTTCGTGACGGCGGACCAAGCGCGGGGTTACGCCGAGCTGACCGCCGACCTTTCCGCGAAGCTTTGTGAGATCACAGGTTATGATGCGATCTCGCTACAACCGAATTCGGGCGCGCAAGGCGAATATGCCGGCCTGCTCGTGATCCGCGCCTATCACGTCAGCCGCGGCGAATCGCAACGCACCGTCTGTCTGATCCCATCCTCGGCTCACGGGACAAATCCGGCATCCGCGCACATGGCTGGGATGGATGTTGTTGTTGTCACTTGCGACAGTGACGGCAATGTCGATCTCGCCGACCTGCGCAATAAGGCCGAGCAGTATTCCAACCGCCTCGCGGCGGTGATGATCACCTATCCGTCGACGCATGGCGTGTTCGAATCCGCAATTTGCGAAATTTGCAGCATCATTCACGCTCACGGCGGGCAGGTCTATCTCGACGGCGCCAATCTCAATGCGCAAGTCGGCCTGGCGCAGCCAGGGAAATATGGCGCCGATGTCGGCCATCTCAACCTTCACAAGACGTTTTGCATCCCCCATGGCGGCGGCGGCCCCGGCATGGGCCCGATCGGCGTGAAAAAGCATCTGGCCCCTTTCCTACCCGGTCATTCGGAATGGCCGAGCGAACCCGCACAAGTAGGGGCCATCAGCGCCGCTCCGTTCAGCTCGGCGGCCATCTTGCCAATTCCGTGGGCCTACATCGTCATGATGGGTGGCAATGGCCTGCTCGCAGCGACGCAAGCTGCCATCCTGAACGCCAATTACATCGCCAAGCGGCTCGAAGGCCACTACGCGCTTCTGTACAAGGGACCGCACGGCCGCGTGGCGCATGAATGCATCATCGACACGCGCCCGTTCAAGGATACTGCCGGAGTCTTAGTCGAAGACATCGCGAAGCGTCTGATTGACTATGGCTTCCACGCGCCGACCATGAGCTTCCCGGTGGCCGGCACCCTGATGATCGAGCCCACGGAATCGGAATCGAAGACGGAGCTCGACCGCTTCTGTGACGCAATGATTTCAATTCGATCGGAGATTGCGGCCGTCGAGAGCAGAGCGATGGATTCCGAAAACAATGTTCTCAAGAACGCACCGCACACCGTTTTCGATCTCACCGATGAAAACTGGAGTCGTCCTTATACGCGTGCGCTCGCCTGCTTCCCGGTGAAGCAGCTGTTGCGCGACAAGTATTGGTGTCCGGTTAACCGGGTAGACAACGCCTACGGCGACCGCCATCTCGTCTGTTCGTGCCCACCGATGGAAAGCTATCGGTCGGCGGCGGAATGACATGAGCCGATAAAAAGATATCACCAATAAACATCTGCGACGCTAAATTGCCAAGCTAAAGAGTCCGTATGATCCATCCCGGGCACGATCCCATGGCGCCAAAACAATAAACATCGCGCCGAGAGGGTCAGTGTGCCATGAGCACGGGTAATTCGGCGTTGCTCAGGATGTAGCGGGTGGTGCCGCCGAAGATCATTTGCCGCAATCTGCTCTGGGTGTAGGCGCCTTTGATCAGGAGGTCACAGCCCAATGCCTTGGCGTGGAATAAAATCACCTCGCCCGTCAGGCGGCCATCAAGGCCCACGGTGAGCGGTTTTGCCGCCACCTCGTTCAATTGCAGATAGCGGCACAGTTGCTGCCCTGTTGGTCCGGGTACCGCTGCGCCGCCTTCGACCGTCAATACGATGACGCGGTTGGCACGCTTGAGGATGGGCATCGCCAAAGCGGTGGCGCGCGCTTGCTCGGTGCTGCAATTCCATGCAATCAAAACATTCGTGCCCATCTGAGACGGCGGAGATGGCGGTGCGATCAAGACAGGCCGGCCGCTTTCAAACAAGGCAGCTTCAAGCGTGGTCATGCGTGGGCCGCGCGGATCGCGACCGGGTCTACCTAAAACAATCACGTCGAAGACCCGGCCATGGCTGCCGACGAAGTAGTCACCCTCAGGGGCATTTCCCAACCAAGCGCTTGAAAGGGATTTCATGGCGGCTCCGCACGGCACGCCGTGCTCTTGCATGAAGTTCTCGAAAAGGCTCCGGCTCCGTTTCTCGTTTTCCGCGATTTCCTCCTCCAATGCCGGTATCGGCAGCGGGCCTACGTCGCCGAGTGCGAAGGCCGTGGGGATCGCAACCCGCAAGGCGAATCCTTCGATGTAGCTGTCGAATTGCCGCGCAATAAGGAGCGCGGTGTTCAAAATCGAGTTCGTGAGATCATGCTGTTCGAACGGAACGAGAATGGTCTTGAAGCTCATGGCGACCTCCATTTCTCGAACGTGCGCCGGCACTCTATAGCGGCGTAGCGCATTTGCATCGCAGCGCAAGTGCTGGTGCCGGTCCTCCTTCAGCCGCTGCATGCACCGACATCATTATCGTGCCGTGCCGCGCACCTGCGAAGATGCCGAGATGGTAGCCGCAACGGCGCGCCAGCCTTCGCGCACAGTTGGATATTTTGGCACCCACGCACATTCCTCACGCAGCTTGCGGTTCGAGATCCGCAAGCTCCTCGCCAACATCTCTCCGAGCGAGCCGAAAAGGTACTTCATCCATGGCGGCGCCAGCTTCGGTGCGGGAACGCCCAGAGTCTCCGCGAGCGAGCCGACAAACTCGCCCCGGCGCATGGGCTCGTCGTCGACGACATTGTAGATACCTGCACGAGCAAGCAGCGCGCCCATGACGGCGGTCGCAGCATCGTCGTGAGATACCGAGGAAATGAAGCTGTCGGCCGCGCCTGGAATCGGCACGAAACCATGCCGCACATAGCGAATGAGATCGCGGGTGAACCAGGAATCGGGACCGTAGAACGCCGCAAACCGCAGGACGACGCCCGTGCGTCCGCCGCTGGAGAACCGCTGCGCCGATCGTTCGGCATCGACCACCGAGCGGCTGTATCGCACCGGCGCGATCGGCGTTCGCTCGTCGATCCATGCTTCGCCGCGGTCGGGATAGGCCGGGGCGAACGATTCCTGGATGAACCGCGTGGCGCCTCCCGCGATCGCTGCGTCCACCAAGTTGGCTGACGCGATCCGCCGGATGCGATCGTTCTCGGCCCAGGCGCCTGGAAGCAACATGCGCAAGCCTGCGGGCAGATGGGTGGCGAGATTGATGACTGCGTCATGCCCGGCCACTGCCCTCTGAATGGCGGCCCGAGCAAAGAGATCCACTTGAACCGGCACTGCCCCGGCGCGCTCGATCTCGCCCCACGACTGTGGCCGGTGCGCGACCGCGGTCACGCTGTGGTCCAAGCCCACCAGCAAGGGCAGCACTCTGCGCCCGATCACGCCGGTCGCACCGGTGAGGAAAACCCGCATGCTGCTCTCCGGAAGAGCACAGGCTGCGGGCATAACTCACAGCCCGTATGATGGTTCAGGCGGCAGCGGTGGCCGCGTTCTGCTGCGCATTTTCGACGATCACCGGCGTCTCGAAGAACAGAATCTCCGGCTGCGCTCCGTAGCGCTGTGCGATGGTGCTCTTCCAGGAATCGGAATAGAAGCGCTCCGCGGCATCACGACTGCTCCAGAGATAAACGCCTCCTCCAGTCTGATCGTCTCCATAGAGGTAGTATTTTCTGACAAGCCCAGGGATGCCGCGATAGTTCGGAGCGGACTTCTCGAACATCGCCTTCACGTCGTCGCGGGTCGTGCCCTGCGGAAGTCGGAAGCGAACGATTGCGGTAATCATTGCAACCTCCTGCAGTTGAGTGCGTTTGTGCCGCAGGCCCATTCTATTGCCTGACAGCACAGTTGGGAACGTCTGCGGCGATAGGCCCAGCGAGCAAGGAGCAGCCCGGGTTGAGCGCAGCGAAATCCGAGCTACTGAACCTCCTCCGGTTTTGACCGGATCAGAAAATAAGACTCTAGACACCATAAAGCGCAGCGCCGCCCGCCATGCGGGGGGCTTTGCGCTATAAGGCCTTCTCCTGGGGGAAGCCTTTATGGTCAAACACGGCGCACTGTCGAAATCGCATGTGTATCGATTGCTCCGTTCAAAGGACGCGCGCGTTCGCCGCGCCGCCTTCACGCTCCTGGAAACGAGCAATCCCGGGCTCAGAAGAAGCAGTGAGCTTTTCATAGAGATCACGCGATTCATTTGGGACGCAAATCCAAGCTACGACGTTTATCAGGAGTTCATTAAGCGGCACTTTCAGGTCCGCTATAAGGTCCACGAGCTTATCGGCGCCCGTCTTAAAATAGAGGAGCGAGAGAAGCAGAGTGCCGCAGCAGACCATCGAGCCGACGAGACGCGCTGTCATGAGGCCGGGTTTTTCAAGCTATTGTTTCGGCGACGCTCGAGCCGCAGCCAAAGCGCGCGCTGCGCAGCTCGGTAGGTAGCCCGGATTGAGCCATAAGCGCGTTTACGCGCGTCTTCGACGCGCTATGGCGAAATCCGGGATGCTCGCGGCTATGCGGGCAACGTGCCGCAAGCCGCCATCAAGGGCCGTCCGCGACGAGCAGTTGTTCGATCGACCTGAGGCCCGGCCGCTTGCGCCAGCGGATTTGCGCGGGCGCCACCGCCAACCGGAGCCTTGGCCAACGCGTGAACAGCGCTTGCAGGGCGCACATGCCTTCGATGCGGGCAAGCTGATGGCCAAGGCAGAAATGGATCCCGGTGCCGAAGGAGAGGTGCCGGTTCGGCCGGCGCTGAAGGTCGAGCCGTTCGGGATGCTGGTTTGCCTGCGGGTCCATATTGGCGGCCGCCACCATGGCCATGATCCTGTCGCCCCGCTTCACCTGGATGCCGCCAAACTCCGTGTCCTGTCGCACGAAGCGCGGCTTTGAAAACTGCACCGGCGAGACGAAGCGCAAGAACTCCTCGACCGCGAGACCGGCCCGGCTCCAATCCTCCTCGAGCCAATCACGCAGGGTGGGATTTTTGAGAAGCTCGTAGACCGATCCGCTGATCAGATGCGTCGTGGTTTCCGACCCGGCGCCCAACAGCAGAAAGATCATCGACACCATTTCGTTGGCGCTGATGCGCCCGCCTTCCATTTCAACGCGCACGAGCTCGGCTATCAGACCGTCCCCTCCATGCTCGCGGGCGAACCGGAGGCGCTCCTCCAGATAGCGTTTCATCTGCGCAAGGCCCCGCATCATGCGCAGGAAGCCGATAACGCTGGTGAGCCGCGCAACCCTGTTCGCCCAAGCGATGAATTTCGGCCGGTCGGAAGGCGGCAGGCCGAGCAACTCGCAGATGACCGACAGCGGCAACATTCGCGCATATCGCTCGACGAGGTCGGCCGGACTTCCATCCGCGAACAGCCGGCTGGCAAGATCGTCGGCGATGGCGCGAATGCGCGGCTCCATATCGAGGATTGCGCGGCGGCGGAAGGCCTCGTCGACGATTCCCCGCAGACGCGTGTGGTCCGGCTCGTCCATGGTCAGCATATTGTTGGCGAGCGCACCGATGAATGCCGGCATCCACCAGCGCAGGCCGGCAAGGCCGCCGCCCTCTTTTCGCAGGCTGAACGTCGCGCTGTCCTTCAGCACGCGGGCGGTCGACTCGTACGTCGTCGTGATCCAGACCTTGCCGACGATCGGAAACCGGGTCTCTAGGACCGGTCCCGAAGCCCGCAGTCTTTCGATGCCGGCGGCCGGATCCCGGAAAAACGCCTGACTCGTGAAATCAACCCGCATTGTCATCGCGCAAGCCTGAACCTCTGTGCCGCCCATCACCCCAGGTACGTCTTGTTATCGGCGCCCAGGGCAGGCGAAGCGATTGCCGCTTCGGGGGCTGCGCGAAAGCCCGGATCGAGCGGCACCGGGAGCGCCGGCATGGTAGCCCCCTCGGGATTGGCGAGCACGTGGTCGAACACACCACGAGCCACGTAGTGGGGATCGGCAAATACGTCAGCGAGGCTCGCTACGATCGAGCAGCAACAATCTTTGCCGGCGAGACGCGAGCGCCAGACGTCTGCTGTTTCGCTCGCAATGATGGCGGCAACCCGGGCTTTCGTCGCCGCGGAATTTTTCGCATCGTTGCGAAACTCGTCCTCGAGGCCGATGAGGCCGCAGAACGTCTCCCAGAATTTGCGTTCGAGCGGCGCAGCCGCCACCACTCTGCCGTCCTTGGTCGGATAGAGCCCATAGCGGGGCGAGCCGCCGGTGACGTAGCCCTCCCCATTTCCCGGCCAAGTGCCCGTAACGAGACCGTGGCCGATCGCCCAGAACATGAGCGGGAACAGATTGTCCGCCATGGCCACATCGAGGTGGCGCCCGCGTCCCGTCCGGCGGCGCTCCTCCAGCGCCAACAGAATGTTGAGCACAGCAGGGTAGGCGCCCCCGGCGATATCTGCGATCAGCGCCGGAGGCACGACCGGCCGCGACTGATCGCCCATCGACAACGCCAGCAGACCAGCATCGCCGATATAGTTGAGGTCATGCGCGGCAACGTCGCGTTTGAAGCCGGTTTGTCCATACCCTGAGATCGAACAGTAGACGACCATGGGATTGAGCTTGGCCACCGAGTCGTAGTCGAGGCCAAGCCGCTCCATGACGCCCGGCCGGAATTGCTCGACGATGACATCCGCGCGTTTCACCAAAGGGTGCAGCCGGTTCCGTTCGGCCGGGTCTTTCAGGTCGAGGGCGACACTGCGCTTGCCACGATTGAGCAGCGCGAAGCTGGCGCCGTCGTGGCCCCACTTGGGCGCATGGCGGCGCATCTCCTCGCCGCGTCCTGGCGGCTCGATCTTCACAACCTCCGCGCCAGCTTCGGCCAGCAGCAGCGTGGCCAATGGGCCCGGGAGCAAGGTCGAGAAGTCGAGGACAAATAGACCTTCGAGCGGCCGCATCGCACTTTCCCTGTTTGCATCAAGTGAAAAAGCTCTTCTCAATGAGGCGCCGTTCACACCGGACGAAGCTCCCGCCGAGGGAACGACAAGGGCCATAAAGGCGTTACCAATTTAGCGCGCGGCGGTAACGTTTTTGCTGTTTCCGTTACCTTGCCATTTGCCGAAGCGGAACAGCGTCAGGCAAGTGGACGCCGCCTCCCATCGGGAATTTTGTCAAACCCCGAGTGCGCACATGGGGTAAGCGCAGCGAAACCCATCGCCTGCGCCGCAGCATTTGACGGCTTTCGCAAGTGTTCAATTTGCCTACGCGTTGACTTGTCATCGGCATTGAGAACACCACGAGAGGATTGACGAGACCAGTGTTCCGGCCGGACCCCGCGGGATCACCGCTGCGACATTTCCTCCTTTTCGAGGGCACGCGACGTCGGTGGAAATGCGCTATCCTTGATGCAAGAGCGCTCGACAAGGCGCGTGCGGACGCGAGGCCGCTGCGCCATCAATCACAGCCTCGAATCTGGGAGGACCTAGCATGAAGACTTTGCTCCGCAGTTTCATCGCCGGCGCGCTGTTGTTCAGCCTTGCGGCCCACGCCGACACCTATCCGACAAAGCCGATCACCATCATTGTTCCGTTCGGGCCCGGCAGCGCCACCGACACGATCACCCGCGTGGTCGCTCAGCACCTCGGCGCTGCGCTCAAGCAGACCGTCGTGGTCGACAACCGCCCGGGCGCGAACGGGGCGCTGGCGGCGCTTTACGTCGCGCGCTCGGCGCCGGACGGCTACACGCTGTTCATGAGCACCAACAGCCCGCATTCGGCCGCGCCCTACCTGATGAAGAACGTCGGCTACGATCCGGTGAAGGACTTCGCCGCGATCACGCGGATGGGAAGCTACACGCTGATGCTGTGCATTCACCAGAGCATTCCAGCCAAATCGGTCAAGGAGCTGATCGAATATGCCAAGGGCAATCCTGGCAAATTGTCCTTTGCCAGCGGCAACACCTCCGGTGTCGTGGCCGGCGAGACGCTCAAGCACTGGGCCGAACTCGACATTCTGCATGTTCCCTACAAGAGCGCCCCGACTGCCATCAACGATGTGCTGGCCGGGCGGGTGTCAATGATGTTCACCGATCTCACCACCGGATTGCCCCATGTCAAAGCAGGCTCGCTGCGCGCCTTGGCATCGACGCGACTCAAACGCTCGACGCTCTTGCCCGAGCTTCCCACGCTCGACGAGGCGGGAGTCACAGGGTTCGACATGGATTCCTGGGCCGCCATCTTCGCGCCGGCCGGCACACCTTCGGACATCATCACGCTGCTCAACGCGACCTTGCGCAAGATCATCGACAGCCCAGAGGTGAAGACGAATCTCGGCAATGTCGGCTTCGAGGCATTTTCCAGTTCGTCCGCCGAGCTCGAAGTCTTCGTCAAGGAGCAGCTCGGCAAGTGGGGCAAGATGATCAAGGACGCCGGCATCCAGCCGGAGTAGGGGCGCAGTATCCGCGTTCACTCTCGTCGTCCGGGCCGAGCGCTAGCGCGAGAGGCGGGACCCATGAACACAGGCCGGTGTTCATGGGTCCCCGCTTTCCGCGGGGACGACCGCAGGAAGAGTGGAAGCGGCCGGATGGCACGCCTGAATGTGCGGTCGTGATGCGGCGGGTGTAGACGCGCTGGCTCCATCCGGGCGCTTTACTACTCAACTAACTGAGCCCGCAGGAGGTCGGAATGACGACGCACGAAGACTTGCGCTACGACGTGTCCGACCAGATCGCCGAGATCAGCCTCGCGCGCCCGCCGGTGAATGCGTTGAGCCTTGCGCTGCTCGAGCAACTCATCGCGGCGTTGCGGCGCGCCGCGGCCGATGAGACCGCCCGCGCCGTCGTGCTCACGAGCGCGCTGGCGCACCGATTCAGCGCGGGCTTGGACTTGCGTCTGCTGCTCGGCAAGCCTGCCGCCGAGGTGCGGCGGCTGCTCGACAAACTCTACGTGGAGTTGGTCGATGCACAGTTCAATCTCGGCAAGCCCTCAATTGCCACCGTCGGCGGTGCCGCGCGCGGCGGCGGCATGACGCTCGCCATTTCCTGCGACGTGATCCTTGCAGGAGAAAGCGCGACATTCGGCTATCCCGAGATCGATCTCGCGCTCGTTCCGGCCATTCATTTCGTGCATCTGCCGCGGATCGTCGGCCGCCACCGCGCGTTCGAGCTCTTGTTCAGCGGACGCACCTTCGGCGCGCAGGAAGCGTTCTCGCTCGGCCTCGTCAGCCGGATCGTGCCGGACGAGAAGGTGCGCGAGGAGGCCCGCGCCATGGCGCGCGTGTTTGCGACGAAGTCGCCGAGCGCGATGCGGCTGGGCCGCGCGCAATTCCTGCGGGCCAACGACGAGCGGCGCCACATCGCCGAGGCGGTCGAGAATTTCTGTACCGTCGCCGCGACCGCCGACGCTCAAGAAGGCATGCGCGCGTTCATCGAAAAGCGCTCGCCGCATGAGTAAGCGGTGGTCTGTGGCGCGTAGACTTAAGAAACAATCGCCCCGCCGAAGCGGGGCGAAAGTTGATGGAAATGGGAGGCAAGCCCAGACCGGGTCAGTCTGTCTCGCGCTATTGTGTAGGACGGCGACCGTCAGCCTTTCGTCACGACGGGCTGCGGGTATTTGCCGATCGGAGCCTTGCCGACGGGATACTTGCCAATCGGAGCCTTGCCAACCGGAGGCGCCGGAGGAGGCGGCTCCTTGCGCGGCAGATCGGCGGCGGCGGCAGCGCTCAGCATGGCCAAGGATGCCCCCATTGCGGTTAGAAGTTTAAGCATCATCAATCCCCTGTGTTTGAACCGCATCTTTCCGGCAGCGCCGGTGCGGAGCCCCCTGATGTTGGTCGGAAGCGGTGTCCACCGCTGCACGTTTACAAATGCCCTAGCAGAAACGATCGCACAACAAGAAAGCTCCGACGCGCCCGAATTTCCCCGGCGCTGTGGCGCGAAAGTCACAGCCATACCCGAGCACCCGCATATTCGCCCGCCTGCCGGAATAATCACGCTCGTTTCACGCCGGCCTTGCGTTTCCGAGGCCTGTTTTTCGTATCTGGTTTTGCGCGGCGCTGCGGTTCGCGCCTTCGACTTATCTTTTCCGGCTTGTGCGACTCCGGCTCCTGCGCCGCCGCGATGGCTGCCTCGGCGTGCTTGAGGGCCATGACGGCTCGCCATCGCGAAGGATGGATTCTGCGCAGGGCCCGGAATTGCCGCTTGTCCGACGCGCTCAACGTCGCCTCATACGCCCGCCGCACGCGCGCATCGTATCGCCACGCAACAAGCGCCAAGACGGCGAAGGCGATCGGAACGGCCAACGGAATCATAGCCGATTAAGTATCATATATCGGACAATGGAGCAGGCCGCCTGGGTGCCTGTTTCTCCTCAAGGTCCGCCCACCGGCACCTCAGACAACAATAACGGGCTGGTCCACCTCACGCGCCCGATCAGCTTGTCGCCAACCGCTGCGGCACCGGTCGCGCCAGAGCGAACGAGAGTTGCACCAGGCCGGCCGTCAATCCCATCCCGACGATGAGTTTCCAGGCCAGGTCGTAGGAGCCAAGCATATCGAACAGAATTCCCCCGCCGAGCGCGCCGATGAAGCTGCCCAACTGATGGCTCATGAAGGCAATGCCCTGGATCATGGCCTGCCAGCGCAGCCCGAACATCTCCACCACCGAGCCGGCGATCAGCGGCCCGACGCCCAGCCACAGAAAGCCCATGACGGCGGCGAATAGGAGTGTGCTGAGCGGAGTGGGTGGCAGAATGAAGTAGACGCATAGGCCCAGCGACCGGGTCGTGTAGATCATCCCGAGCAGTGCCTGCTTGGACCAACGCCCCCCGGCCCATCCGAAGAATATGCTGCCGAGCACGTTGAAGCAGCCGATGACTCCAAGCGCCTCGGCGCTGAGCATCGGATCCATGCCGCAGATGGCAAGGTAGGCGGGCAGGTGCGTGGTGATGAACAGCAGCTGCAGCCCACAAACAAAATACGCGCTCGCCATGACGAGGAACGGTACCGATGCCATGGCGGCCTGCAAAGCGGCTTTCGCGGAGGCTTCGGCGCGATGCGCGGCGGAAGGCGGCAGAGCGACCTTGTCGACATTTCCAGCGAACCAGGCGGCCGGCAGCATCGCAAGCGTCAGCGCAAAGAATCCCAGCACCTCGGCGCGCCAGCCGAACGTCACCGAGAGGGTTTGCCCGATCGGCGCCGCGACCAGCGCGCCAAGCGATCCCGCGCCGGTGATGAAGCCGAGCACCAGGCTGCGCGTCTTCTCCGGTACCGCGCGGGATGCGACCGCCATGGCGATGGCCGAGGCCGTGCAGGCGAGCGCGATGCCGATCAGTGCGCCGGCGCCGAGCATCACGCCGAGCATTCCATGTGCGCCGGCCAGTAGCAGCAGCCCGACGCAGTAGAGCGCGGCTCCCGTCAGCATGACGGGGCGGAAACCGAGGCGCACCACGAGCGCGCCGGCGAAAGGCTGCAACGCCCCCCAGGCCAGATTCTGCACCGATAGCGCAAGCGTGAATTCCGAGACCGAGATCGCGATGTCGCGGGTAAGCGAGGGCATCACGAGGCCGAGACTCTGGCGTATTCCCATCGAGAGGCTCAGCATGACGGCGGCGCCGATGAGGATGGGTGCAGCCGGACGGAGGCTTCTCATATCGGCCATTGCGGTCTCTCTGGGTTCGCGGGCGTAGCGGCTCCGCCCGCCGGCAAGCGCATGGGTCCTGCCGGAGCTTGATTACACAGGTCTGTGTAGCTAGCCTAGGAGTGAGCGGCCGCTTGTCAAGGACTAATTTACACAGGTCTGTGTACCATGGAACGCTCCGCAGAAAAGCGAGCTATGGAGAAGCGGATCCTCGATGTCGTCGATCGGCTGTTCTACGGGCGAGGCATTCGTGCGATAGGCGTCGACACGATCGCCGACGAGGTCGGCATCAGCAAGCGCACGCTGTATAACTACTACCCTTCCAAGGACGAGCTGATCACGGCGTATCTGGCGCGCCGCCTGCAGCCGAGGGGCTATTCCGATGAGCCGCCTGCGCAGCAGATTCTCGGCGAGTTCGATCGTCTCGAGAGGCAATTTGGAGCGACTGGATTCCGCGGCTGTGCGTTCGTCAACGCCGTCGCCGAACTGAAGGAGCCCAAGCACGCCGCCAACAAGATCGCGCTCGCCTTCAAGGAGCAACGACGCATGTGGTTCCGGGAGTTGCTGAGCCGTCTCGATGTGCCTGACCCGGATACGCTCTCGCTGCAGCTGCTCCTGCTCGTCGACGGAGCAATTGCCGGGGCGTTGGTGCGCGGCGAGCCGAAGGTCGCGCGTGCGGCACGGGAGGCGGCGCGGGTTCTGCTGTCCGCTGCGGGTGTCCCCGCGGCGCAAGCGGCAAAACAGGGAGCATCCAAGCAAGCACACTCCAGGTCCCGTCGAACCCACTGAACTTGGGCAGCGTGCGCGCACTAATCGACAAGCGCGCGTCCACCAGGAAATGAGTTCACCCGTATTGCCTTGATTTGCTCGGTCTTGCGGTCTTCGACCGACGCATGTCAGCCAAAATCTACCCAGTTGGAAACGACGCACTAGCTCTTGGTCGGGGTGACCCGCGCCGTCGGAGCGGATGGGCGTATTTTCAGCGAATGGACGCGGTCGCGTCCGAAGGAGCATGTGCGATGTTACGTAAAACGATGATCGTCTTGGCAACGGCTGCCGCTCTCACGGGGGGATTGACCGCTGATGCGTTTGCGCGCGGCGGCGGAGGTGGTGGGCACGGTGGTGGCTTTGGTGGCGGACACGGTGGGGGCTTCGGTGGTGGACACGGTTTCGGTGGCGGCGCTCATATGGGCGGTGGCTTCGGCGGCGCTCACGTCGGCGGCTTCGGCGGCGGTCATGTTGGCGGCTTCGGCGGCGGTGCTCGCATCGGCGGCCTTGGCGGCGGCGCTCGGATCGGCGGCCTTGGCGGGGCCCACATCGGCGGCCTTGGCCATTTCGGCGGTGCTGGCGCCGGTTTCGCTCGCGGTGCTGCGGGTCACCACTTCGCACAGGCCCGCGGTCACTTCGGCCATGAACGGCGCTTCCGCGGCCGGCGTTTCGTGCCGGGCTTCTATGGCTACGACTACGGGTGCAGCTACCCCTATTACACGCCGTACGACAGCTGCTATCCGCCCTCGTACTTTTAGCCGTCGGCGCGGGTGGCTCACCGCGAAGGCCAAGATAAAAAGGGTCGAATCCATGATGACGCGCTTTGCAATGGCAATGGCGGCGGTTCTCTTGGGCTGCGGCTCTGCCTATGCCCAAGCGCACATGAACGTCTCGCCCCTCCCGGCGCTAGGCATGACGTCGCCGCTTGGCATTCCCAATGCGCCGGTCGGGCAAACTGGAATTCCCCTGGGCGCGACCGAGCTGGCAACGCCAGGCGTGAGCCCGACCACATCCGG
>WNGD01002711.1_pt1 | contig 18312 bp, 12 predicted proteins | sample 5400671 | NCBI WGS metagenome assembly WNGD01 (sample SAMN13153369, study PRJNA577476) | soil metagenome | isolation source: 40 cm soil or saprolite under grassland replicate 2 | place: USA:California | collected 2016-06-15
CAGCTCGCCCGGGTCGTCGTAGGGAGCTCCGGCGGCTTTTTCACCATGCTGCGCGCGGTGCTGCGCTTCGCCGGCCGGCCCGCGCCCGCGTCGCCCGCCGAGCTGGTGCGGAGCGCGGCGGCGCTGATCGGGTTCCCGGCCGACGGGCTCGCACCGTTGGTACAGCACGCGCTGGGCGGTCCAATCCCGCGGCTCAGGAAGGGCGATCCGCACGGCGCGGCGTATCTTGAGGCGGTGGCGCGGACGGCGGATTATGTGAACCGTTTGACGTAGAGCGGGCGACCGTCGGTCATGCAACCCATGTTGTTCCCACCCTCAAGGGTGGGCCTTGTCCTTCAGGACAGTGCAGTGCCGGGCCCAGGCTTCAGCCTGGGAAATCACACAATGGACTTGTAAGAGAAGGAGATGCTCGTGATTGCGCGGATGCGTGAGTGGACACTGGTCCTGGTTGTCCTAGCGGGCGTCGGGGCGGCCGGTTGCGGCTACAACACGATTCAGACGTACGACGAGCAGGTGAGCGCCGCGGCGTCGCAGATCAAGGTGCAGCTGCAGCGCCGCGCCGATCTCATCCCCAACCTGGTCGAGACGGTCAAGGCGTATGCGAAGCAGGAGCAGACGGTGTTCACCGAAGTGGCGGAGGCTCGAGCCAAGCTCGCCGGGGCGGTCCAGAGCGGCGACTTGCAGCAGATGGCGCAGGCGAACGCCCAGCTCACGGCCCCGCTCGGTCGCCTGCTCGCCATCGCCGAGAACTACCCGCAGCTCAAGTCCAACGAGAACTTCCGCGCGTTGCAGGACCAGCTCGAGGGGACCGAGAACCGCATCGCTGTGGCGCGGCAGGACTACAACGAGGCGGTGAACGGCTACAACGCCTACATCCGGCGCTTCCCGCAAGTGCTGACGGCGAAGGTTCTGGGGAAGGGGCCGCGCCCGTACTACGAGCTCGAGACACCGGGGGCGGCCCAGGTGCCGAAGGTGGATTTCTCGAAGTAGGAGCGGGGGAAGCCAAGTGACACCACGGTTGCACGTAGGTGGTTTCCTTGCCGCGCTGTGTGCGCACCTGCTGGCGTGTGCCGACACCTCGTCGCCACCGCCCGCTCCGGTGCCGATTCCCGGCCAGCTCGCGTTCGTGAGCGACCGGCGGCTCGGCCAGGAGGATATCTACCTGATGCACGCCGACGGCTCCGTCCAGCGCCTGACGGAATCGTACGGTCAGGACGACTGGCCCGCGTGGTCGCCCGATGGCCAGAAGATCGCGTTCGAATCGGAGCATGGCGGCAGTCCCGACAGCATCAACTTCGACGTCTTCGTCATGAATGCCGATGGCACGGGGCTCGCCCCGCTGACCGCGGATACCGCGTTCGACGGGCAGCCCACCTGGTCGCCGGACGGCACCAAGATCGCCTTTGTCTCGACTCGCGACAGCGGATATGCCCACATTTTCACGATGACCGCCACCGGCGACAGCGTGCGACAGTTGACGGTCGGCCAGTGGTTCGACGCCCAGCCCGCGTGGTCGCCGGACGGGACGAGAATTGCCTTCGCCAGCAATCGCGACGTCGACGACGAGATCTACGTCATGAGCTCGGACGGCACGAGCCAGCTCAACCTGACGGCGAACCCCGCGGACGACGATGGGCCCGCCTGGTCGCCGGACGGCAGCAAGATCGCCTTCTACTCGGATCGTGACAGCGTCGATTTCGCGATCTACGTGATGAGCGCAAACGGCACCGGCGCGGTGCCGCTCACCACCAGCACCACTGCCGACGAGCTGCCCTCGTGGTCAGCGGATGGGGCCTACATCGCCTTCGACAGCAACTCTGACATTTACCTCGTGAAGGCGGACGGCACGGGGTTGCTGCGGGTCACCCGCGACCGCAGCACCGACATCATGCCGCGGTGGCGGCCGGCGCCGTGATCACCGCAGGCCGGACTGGGTCCAGATGACGATCGTGCCGCACTGGTTGTCGGCGCGGAGGAATTGCAGCGGCGTCTCGGACAGGGTGCGGTAGATCTCGATACCGATGATCCCGATGGTCGGCATGTCGAGGCTGGTGGCGTTGGACGCCTCGAAGCCGTCCACCACGAAATCGGGCTTACACTCCCGCGGGGCGCGGGCCATGCGCACCGTGCACCCCGCCATCGAGCCGCGACATTGCAGGCGTACGCCCGGGACGTGCCGTAACAGGTCGGCCAGCGACCTCGGGCTCTCGCGCTTGATCGCCTCTTCCGTCACGAAATAGCCGCGGCCGGCCGCGCGGCGTCGCTCGAACTCGTTGCGGCGCGCGTCGCTGAAGCTGGGCCGGCGCTCGACAACCAGGGGGTCGAGCACGTAGGGGAGCCGCTGCAGCTCGAACACCTCGGTGTGCACTTCGCCCTCGCCGACCTCCACGATCCACGACGCGGCCGAGTATCCGATCGCTCGCACCTGCAGGACGTACGTGCCCGACCTGAGACCGGCGTGGCTAAAGCGGCCGGCGCTGTCCGATGCCAGCTCCGCACCGATGCCGAGGAGCCCGATTCTGGCGCCGCCCACGGGCTGGCGCGATTCGCGGTCTACCAACTGTCCGGAAATGGCGGCGCAGCCGGTCTGAGCCGCAAGAGCGGAGAGAGGCCGGTGGCCGAATCCGGCCAAGCAGCACACAAAAGCGCTGATGTTGCACCAGCGCAACACTCGGGCCACGCGCCGACTCAATGTTGCCACAGGCAAATGATAGTACGCGTCGACCGCGCCATTGGAAAGGGGGAAACGCGGTCCTAGCGCGCGGGCAGGCTGGGCGTACTATAGATGCTGCGTTGGCACAACAGTTGCCAAACTAGCGCACACAGCTAACCCGTCCGAGCGTTCATGTCCGTCCCGCTCGTGCTGCGTTGCCTGCGACTGCAGACAGCGCCGCTGTCACTCTCACGACTGGGCTCGCCCGAGCCTGGTCGTACTCTCCGTGTTGGTCTCCGCATCTTCTCGTCGCTCACATGAGGATTCCGCATATGACCCTACCGCGTCGGGTGCATTGGTTTCGAGTCGGGCTGACGGCCGCACTGCTCTTGTACGCGGCCGCAGGCGAGGCCTGGGGACAGGAAGCGGTGGTCCGCGGCCGCGTCATCGACGACCGTGGTGAAGCGCTCCCCGCAGCCACGGTCCAGATCACGGAGCTGAACGTCGGCGTGTACACGAACAACGCCGGAGCGTACACGATGTTGATACCGGCAGTGCGCGTGTCTGGACGGACGGTGACCCTGAAGGTGCGCGTCATCGGCCACAAGCCTGCGACGCGACAACTGGTCCTGAGCGCGGGAGAGCACGCGGAGGATTTCACGCTCGCGACCGACCCGAACCTGCTGGAAGAGGTCGTGGTGACGGGGGTGCAGGAGGCAACGGAACAGATCAAGGTGCCGTTCAGCGTCACGCGGATCGACGCCTCGAAGATGCCCGTGGCGGCCGAGGACCCGCTGCGCCAGCTGCAAGGGAAGATCGCGGGCAACATTGTGTCCAACAGCGGCCGGCCGGGCTCGCAGCCGGCGGTGTTGCTGCGCGGGCCGACCTCGATCAACGCCACGGGACGCGGGCAAGATCCCCTCTACATCGTGGACGGCGTCATCGTCAACGGCTCGCTACCTGACATCAACCCGCAGGACATCCAAACCGTCGAGGTGGTCAAGGGGGCCGCGGGCGCCTCGCTGTACGGGGCGCGCGCCGGGAACGGCGTCATCAACATCGTCACGAAGAGCGGCCGGGGCACACCCGACGGCGTGACCTTCACGGTGCGGACCGAGGAAGGGGTCAGCGATATCGAGCGTGACTTCGGCCTCGCACACTTCCAGGCGCTCGTGATGGACGAGACGGGCCAGCGGTTCTGCCAGTTCGTGTCGGGGCAGCCGCTGTGCGCCGCCACGTTCGACTACCGCGCGGAGCAGGCGCGCATCAATAACGCGCCGGGTGACTTCGCCCTGTCCCCGAAGGGGTTCCCCGTCGATCCGGGCTCCACGATCGCCGGCAGCGTGCTGCGGCAGCGGTTCCAGATCGAGCCATGGCCCGGGACGAGCTACAACGCCGTGGCGCAGACGGTCGATCCGCACGTATACGCCAACAACAGCCTCGACATGAGGGGGGGATTCGGGTCGACCCGCTTCTATGCCAGCGCGTCCAACATCACCGAGCCCGGCGCGATCCGGTTTCTCCAGGGCTTCCGGCGGAACTCGTTCCGCGCCAACGTCGATCAGGCGCTCGGCTCGAAGTGGAACATCGGCCTGCGCACGACCTACAGCCGCAGCACGCAGGACGGCCTCAATCAGGAAGGGGGGGGCCAGGCATTCTTCCGGCTGACCCGCGTCCCGGCAATCGTCAACGTGGAGCAGCTGGACGTGCTGCACCGGCTGTACATCCGTCCCAACCTGCAGGGCGGCGGCTCGCAGAACGAGAACCCGCTGTACTCACTCCAGAACACGCAGCGCAGCGACATCACCAATCGCTTCATCGGCGGGCTCACCGTGCAGTACAGTCCGGTGACCTGGTTCAATCTCCAGGCGGACGCGGGCTACGACCGCCGCAACGTGGACTTCACGCAGTTCAACGACAAGGGGTTCCGGACCACCACCAGCACTCCCACCACGAACAATGGGTCGGTGTTCAAAGGCACTTCCGGGCAGGAGGCGGTCGACGCGAGCGTGAACGCCACCTTCAGGCACCAGTTGCGGCCCGACCTCCAGGCACACTGGAGCCTGCGCTACCTGTACGAGCAGCGGGACAGCACGATCGAGGTGGGTCAGGGAAACTTCCTCTCCGTCAAGGGCGTCACATCCCTCGGCAACGCGACCCAGAACCAGGCCGTGGGTTCGGCCGCGACGAGCGTCCGAGGGATCGGGTTGTTCGCCGGTGCCGGCCTCGACTACAAGGATCGCTACGTGCTCGAGGGGCTGGTCCGGCGGGACGGCAGCTCCTTGTACGGCGCCGACCACCGGTGGCAGACGTTCGGCCGCGCCTCGGGGAGCTGGCTCGTGATGCGCGAGCCGTGGTGGCCGCTCCACCAGGTGAGCGAGCTGAAGCTGCGCGCGTCCTATGGCACCGCGGGCGGCTTGCCTCCCTTCGTGGCCCAATACGAGACCTTCACGATCACGAACGGCGTGCTCGCCCTGGCGGTTTTGGGCAACCGCAACCTGAGGCCCGAAGTGCACCACGAGCTCGAGCTGGGCGCGGACCTGGAGCTATTCGGTCGCTTCGGGCTCACCGCCACCTACGCGCGCTCCAGGATCGAGAATCAGATTCTCCCCGTGCCGGTGTGTGCGTGCACGGGCTATACCAGCCAGTGGCAGAACGCCGCCACCCTGCTCAACATCTCGCACGAGCTGTCGCTCAATCTGCCGTTCGTGCAGCGCTCTGACGTATCGTGGTCGATGAGCGTCGTGTACGACCACAATCGCTCCTGGGTCGCCAAGCTCGGCGTGCCCGCGTTCTTCCAGGGAACGATCCTGCAGGGCACGGGCTCCATGTTTCAGATCAAGGAAGGGGAGCTGTACGGCACCATTTACGGCCATCAGTTCCTGACGACCTGCAGCCAATTGCCCACCCCGTTCAACACGCAATGCGGTCCCGGCCAGGCGTTCCAGAAGAACGACGAGGGGTGGATCGTGTGGGTGGGCGCCGGCAACAAGCCGGGCATGGGTATCACCAACAACTTGTGGGAAACGCAGCTTCCCGCGTCGCAGGGCCCCTGGGGCGTCGCGATGAACTGGGGGATGCCGATCCTGCTGCGCGGCGACCCGAACAACCCCCAGTCGGCGCGGGTGGTGGCGCTCGGGCATGCGCTCCCTGACTTCCGCTTCTCCGTCACCCAAAACATCCAGTGGAAACGATTGAACGTGTACGCCCTGGTGGACGCGGCGATCGGACAACAAGTCTGGAACCAGGGGCTGCACTGGGCGCACCTCGACTTCCTGTCCCACGACGTCGACCAGGTCGGTAAGTCGGTCGAGACGGCCAAACCGATCGGATACTACTATCGGGCGCCGGCGGTGGATGGGTTCAGCGGCCTGGGGGGGTTGTACGACCAGCTGATGCCGAACAACTACTCGGTGGAGGACGGGAGCTACGCGAAGCTGCGCGAACTGATGGTGTCCTACCACCTCGGGAAGGTGGGCGGCATAGGGGATTGGGGCATCAGCGTCGTGGGCCGTAACCTGTTCACGATCACCGGCTATCGCGGCTTCGATCCGGAGGTCGGCATCGGCACGTTCGCGCCCCAGCCCGGGGCTGCCACCGTTCTCGGGAACAGCGGCGGCCAGGGAGCATCGGGCGCGGTCAATGCCGTGGACGCGTTCTCGTTCCCGAACACCCGCAGCTTCACGCTCGGGCTCACGACCAGCTTCTAGGGGGAGCGATGGCGAAACTTCGTCAGATAGCGCGCGGGCTCGTCGTTCTCACCGTGGCGGCGTGCACCGACCCGCTGGCGGTGGGAAATTCCAACCAGCCGGATCGGAACAGGGTGTTCACGAATGCCGCCGACCTGGAGCAGTTCGTGTCCAACATCTACACGAACGTGCACCAGGGGACGCTGGGCGGCGCCGCGGTGCTGGACGGGGGGGCGAACGACGGGCTCCAACCGCAGCTGCTCGTCGCCGGAATGGAAAACGTCTCCGGTCTCGCGAACTTCGCGATGGGCCCGCGGGGCAATATCCCACGGACCGGTATCCCGAACACCCGCGGGTCCACCGGGAACGCGGGCAATTACCGCGACTGGGAGGTGGAGCATCGCGCCGCGCGCATGGGTGTCCTGGCGATCTCGGCGCTGGGCAAGCTGACGCTCGGTTCGCCGGGCCGGGATGCGCGCGCTCGCGCCTTCGCCCGCTTCGGGCAGGGTGTGGCGCTCGGGAACCTGGCGCTGGCATATGACTCCGCCTCGATCCTGACCGAGAACGACAACCCCGAGGCCGATGCCGCCGTGATCGTGCCGCTCTCGGACTATCGGACGGTGATGACGGCGGCGCTCGGGTACCTCGATTCGGCGATCGCCGTCGTAACTGCGGACCCGAGCGGATTCCCCCTGCCGAGCGCGTGGCTCAATGGCAACGCGCTCACTGCGGCGCAGTTCATCCAGTTGTGCCGGTCCTACCAGGCGCGGTTCCGGGCGAATGTGGGCCGGACTCCCGCCGAGCGGGCCACCGCGAACTGGACCACGATCATCGCCGACGCGAATGCGGGCATCACGGCGGACTTCCAGATTACCATGGTGCCGCCCCCTGCGGGCGGCTGGGACATCTCCTGGATGCTCCAGCACTTCGCCACCGGCTCCGCCAATTGGCACCAGATGTCGCAATTCTGGCTCGGCATGGCTGACACATCGGGCGCCGCGAATCCCGCGGCTGGGTACGACAACTGGCTGAGCACGGCGCCGGCGAGCCGCGTGGCGTTCACCGTGGTCACCCCCGATCGGCGTTTTCCGCAGGGTACGACGCGGGCGGCGCAGCAGGCGAATTCGCCGACGCCCACGGCGCCGCTGGCGTTCACCGCTACCCCCTACGTCCGCAACCGCCCGTCCGGGGAGGACCAGCCGGGTGACCCGCTCGGCATTTCGCAGTACGACTTCTACCGCCCCCGTGCCTTCGTCAACGCCAGTCGCAACGGACCCTACCCGATCATGACGGCCGCGGAAATCCGGCTGTACGCGGCGGAGGGGTACATTCGCACCGGGAACATCCCGCAAGCTGCGCGCCTGATCGACGTATCCCGCGTGGGCAACGGGAAGCTGCCGGCATTGGACACGACCGGGGTCGCGCTGCCCGACACGTTGACGGCAGTCCCGGGCGGGACGGGGTGCGTGCCCCGCGTGCCGGATGTTGCACAGGGTTACAAGCGCACGAAGTGCGGGGCCATCTGGGACGCGCTCAAATGGGAATACCGCATGGAGACCGCGTACGCGGGCTACGGGATGTGGTTCTTCGCAGGGCGCGGTTGGGGTGACCTGCCGCAGTACACCGCTCTGAACTGGGCGGTGCCGTATCAAGAGATGGACGCGCGCCGCAAGCCGTTCTACGGCGTGGGCGGGCAGGGCGGGCGCGACGCTGCCGGCCCCGGAAACTACGGCCTGTTCGCGGGCGGCGTGTACTAGCCATGCGGTCGCGACGACTCGGTTCGTGGGGCTCGGCGCTGCTGCCCGCGCTGGTCGGCGGGTGCTACACGTACGCACCCCTCCCCACACTCGAGCCGGTACCCCAGACCCAGGTCGCCCTCGTCCTCTCCGACGTGGGTCGCGTGGGGGCCGGTACCAGCATGGGGTCCGGGATCGCCCGGGTGGAAGGGGCGCTCATTGGGGCGACCGACAGCGAGTATACGCTGCGGATCGCCGGCGTCACCGACATTCGGGGTCGGGAGAGCCGTTGGAGCGGCGAGCAGGTGTCGTTGCGACGGACCTGGGTCGGCAACGCCTACGAGCGGCGTTTCTCGAAGCCACGAACCTACCTGCTGGTGGGGGCGCTCACGGCGGGCTTCGCGACGTTCGTCGTGACCCGGCATCTCTTTGGCATCGGTTCGGCCGAGTCGTCGGGCGGAGGTGGGGGGAATCAACAATGAGGTCAACCACTTTTCCATGAGGGCGAGCGCACCATGAACTCTTTCCGGTGTTCGGCGGCGTCCGTGTCCCTGCTCGCGCTCCTGGGCGTCGCGTGTAAACGCGACGCGACCTTTACCGAGCCCATCCCGCCATACGCGGCGATCAACTTCGTCAACGCTATCCCTGACACCAACAAGCTGGCGTTCCGCGTGGTGGACATCGTGTCGAACGCCGGACTGTACGAAGCGCCCTTCCGGAACAGCAGCACGTTCCCCGTCGGGATCGAGGCGGGCGCACGGCACATCAGGGTGTTCTTCGACACGACCGACGTGGTTCTCGCCCAGACCGTGATGTTCGATACCACCGTGACGCTCGCCGCGAACGAGCACTACGGCTTCCTCCTGACCGGCTTCTCGCGTACCGGCCAGAGTCCCCGGCTTCACAGCGTCATCCGGGCGGACGGGATTCTTGCACCCCCGGGCGCCGGAAAGTTCGCGATCCGGATCGTCAATCTCGCGCCGACGCTGGCAGGAGCCGTGCCGGCGATCCCGGATACGACGGTGCACGTAGACGTGTTTGTGCGTTCGATCGGCGGCCTCCCCGGGGGGACCGCGGAGGCGGTCACCTTGGCGTACGGCGATGCGTCGCCGTACATGGTGCTCGACACGGGTCGGTACCGTGTGACGCTCACGGCGACGGGGACGGCGGCTCCGGCTATCCTCGAGGCTGCAGTGCCTCCCGGCTCGGCGGCGACGACGAGTCAGGATGCGATTGCCGGATCGTCGATTGCGGGCTCGATGCTGACGGCGGTGCTTGGCCCCCGCTCGGTGGTGGGCAGCAAGGCGCCCCAGGGCGGCCGGCCCTCGGCCCGGGCAACGGATACCACGGCGGCGGACGCTGCACAACGGGTGTTCCGGAGCAACGACACCGTCACAGTGCAGAGTGGTACTCTCTCAGTCTTGACGAACCGCTCTGGGGGAGCCACCGACTCGGTTGTCGGGCGCACCGGTACCAGTGCGAGCACGGGCGCCAATCTGGGGGATGTCATATTCGTTTCCGGGGCCACGCAACCGGAGTACAACGATTGGCACGTGGTCATCAGCGTTGCGGATTCACTGTCCTGCAATCCGGTCGACGCCGGGGACAAGCGGACCAAGTGCGCGGCCGCGAATGTCGTCGCCACGACGCGGTTCCGCTTCAAATACCGTATCGCGGGTACGCCGGCTTCTCCGGCTACGGGAACGCCCGTGTTCCGCTTGTATCCGCCGTCCTACAGCGCGTCGGATTTCACAATTCCGTATATCCTGTACGTGGTTGACAAGCGGCCATAATGTAGAAACCGCCGGACGCCGACTGACCGCCGGCGCCCGGCTGCACGTCCCGCGTCTGCTGCCGATAACCGAGGCGGCGCACGCGAAGGGCGATTGGACCGGCGGTCAACTCCCCGAGGGCAAACCGTCCCGCCGAGTCGGTCACGACCCGGCGACGGACCACGCCCGCCTCGATCAGCGTCACCTCCGCCTCGAGAACGGGTGCGCGCGCCGAATCGAGCACGAAACCACTCAACCGGTAGGTTGTCGGCTTCGCCGATGAGACCGTGGAGGCATCCTGCGCGGCGACCGGAAGGGAGAGAGGACATAAGAGACCACACAACACGAGAGCTGCCGTGAGGGTGCGTAGGGGCCAGAAACGACGCAGGGGGCGCAGCACCCTGCGCCCCCCGTCACCACCGTCTGTGTGCCGGCGATCAGTCCACGATGGCATCGGGCATGACGTACTTGATCGGGTCCACCGGCTTGCGGTTCACCCACACCTCGTAGTGCAGGTGCGGTCCCGTGGAGAGACCGGTCGAGCCGACGAGCGCGATCTTCTGCCCTCGCTTCACGCGCTGGCCCCGCACCGCGAGAATCTTCGAGCAGTGCGCGAAGCGCGTCACCAGCCCGTAGCCGTGGTCCAGGGTGATCATGTTGCCGTAGCCCTCTTCCCACTTGACGTCCGTCACGATGCCCGCGGCCGGCGCCTCGATCTCCGCGCCCATCGGCGCCGTCACGTCGATCCCCTCGTGCGGGCGCGCGAGGTGCAGGATCGGATGCACCCGCATCGCCATGAACGCGCTCGTGAGCCACCCCTTGGTCGGCATGATCGAGGGCGTCGCGGCAAGGCGTTCGCGCTGATGCGACAGCGAGTCGTAGGCCTGGTCGAGCGATCGCACCAGGATGTTGGCGCGGCGGGCGAGGGCATCGACGTCGAGCCGCGCGGCGAGCGCCTGCTGGCCGCCTGGGCCGAGCGCCTTGAGGCTGTCGCGCTCCGACCAGGCGCCGGCCGGCCCGCCGATCCCCGCCTGCTGGACCATCGTGTCGGTGGGCGTGAGCCCGGCGATGAGCCGCAGCTGTTGCTCGCGCTCGCCGAACCGATGCAACGTGTCGCGCAGCCCCGTCATGCGCTCGCGCATCCGCTGAATCTCGTCGGCGAGCAGGCGGTTCTCGTTCTCGAGCGCGCGGCTATGCGTGATGTTCACGCCGCGCGAAATCGCGGCGACGCCCAGCACCAGGAACGTCAGCGCCACCACGCTGCCGATTCCGACCAGTGCCTTGACGAACGTCTGCGATACCTCGACGGCGCGGGACGAGCCCGAGCCGTGAGGCACGACCATGAGGGTCCAGCGGCGCTCCGCCTGCTTGCGCATCTCTTCGCGACGACCTCACCTGAAGACGACTCGACACCGGCACAACCGTGCGCCGGTCCTGCATGGACCTGCCGAATGGAGAACCCGGACTAGGGCGTGGGGTCCGGTCCCCGAGTGGAAGTTCTAAGTTACGGCTTGCCGGGAAAGTCGTCAACACGATCCAACGTGATCCGCATCACGTCGGGATTGGCATTAGACCGGCGCCAACCGAGGCTTGGGGAACAGGATGGGCGGCTTCTGGACCTGCCGCCCTGCCGGATCCAGGGTGTCCAGCTCCCCCAGCCGGACGCGCTCCAGGGGGGAGGGGAGGGGCGATCCCACGGTCGCCCACACGGTCGCGGCGGTGCCAGGGAGGAACGGCTGCGCCAGCACGGCGATCCGGGCGACGGTACGCGCCAGGTTCGCCAACACCGAGTCGAGGTCGGCCGCCTTGTCCGGCTGCTTGGCGAGCTTGTACGGGGCCGTCTCTTCGACGTAGCGGTTCGCGGCGCTCGCGAGCGCCACGAGCTGGGCGGCGCCTTCGTGCAGCCGGTTCGCGTCCATGGCCCGCGCGTAGGCCGTGAGCGCACTCCGGGCCGCGGCCTCGAGCGGCGTGTCGTAGCGCTTCGCGTCGCGCGGCACGCTGCCGCCACGGTAATTCACGATCATGGTGAGCGCGCGTGACACGAGGTTGCCGATCGTGTCGGCGAGCTCCGAGGTGTAGCGCGCGTCGAACCGCTCCCAGGTGAAGTCGCCGTCGTTCTCGAAGCCGACCTCGCGCAACAGGAAGTAGCGCAGCGCATCGGCGCCGTACCGCTCGATCGCCTCGCCGAGGGTGACGGTGGTACCCGCGGTCTTGCTCATCTTGGCGCCCGACCACTGCACGTAGCCGTGGGCCCACACCGCGCGGGGAGGCGGCAGCTCCGCGGCGAGCAGCATCGCGGGCCAGATGACGCAATGGAAGCGCGTGATCCCCTTGCCCACGACGTGCAGGTCGGCCGGCCACAGGCGATCGTAGCCGGCCTCCGGAAAACCGGTGGCCGAGAGGTAGTTGATCAACGCGTCGAACCACACGTACACCGTCTGCTGCGGGTCGCCGGGAAACGGGATGCCCCACGGCTGGCGCTGCCGGGAGATCGAGATGTCCTGGAGGCCGGCCTCGAGCAGGCGCAACACCTCGTTGCGGCGGATGTCGGGCTGCACCGTCAGCGCGCCCGAGCGGATGCGGTCGAGCACCGCGTCGCGGTACGCGCTCAGGCGGAAGAAGTGGTTCCGCTCCTTGGTGGGGATCAGCTCGAGCGTGGGATGCTCTACGCAGTGGCCGCCGACGATCTGCGCACCGGTCTTGAACTCCTCGCACCCGGTGCAGTACAGCCCCTCGTACTCCGCCTCGAACAGATCCGTCGGGTGGTGCTGCTGGATACGCGCGAGCAGCGCCGCCACCGCCCGGGCGTGCCGCGGCTCCGTGGTGCGGATCCAGTCGTCGTTCGAGCAGTGGAGGCGCCGCCAGTAGTCGGTGAAGGTGGCCGCCATCCGGTCGACCCACGCTTGCGGCGTCACGCCGGCGCGGGCGGCCGCCTGGATCACCGACTGGCTGTGCTCGTCCATCCCCATCAGGAAGTGGACCTCGTCCCCGCGCAGCCGGTGATAGCGCGCGATGCAGTCGGCGCCGATCTTCTCGAGCGCGTGCCCCAGGTGCGGCTCGCCGTTCGAGTAATCGATCGCGGTCGTGAGGTAGAACTTAGGCATCCGCGGTCGAGACTTCGTCCTTCAGCTTCTCGAGCGCCACGACGCGCGCGTCGCCGCCATCGACCCGGAGGGTCACGGTCTCGCGGAACACATCCACCGCCAGCACGCGCTCGAGCCCCACCGTGGTGCGCAGCACTCTCCCCTCCTTGGGGAACCGCTTGCGCGTCTGCACGTAGAAGTCGTGCTCGTAGCGGAGGCAGCACAGCAGCCGCCCGCACCCGCCCGAGATCTGCGACGGGTTGAGCGACAGGTGTTGATCCTTGGCGAGCGACAGGCTCACCGGCCGCAGCTCGGGGAGCCAGCTCGAGCAGCAGTACTGCCGGCCGCAGCGGCCGACGCCGTCGAGCCGCTTCGCCTCGTCGCGCGCCCCGATCTGGCGCAGCTCGATCCGGGTGTGGAACAGGCTCGCGAGGTCGCGCACCAGCGTGCGGAAGTCCACCCGCTGCTCGGCCGTAAAGTACACGGTGAGTTTCTTCTTATCCCACTGCCACTCGGCGTCGGAGACTTTCATCGGCAGCCCGTGCGTCCGCACCCGCTCCATCACCCGGCGCCGGACGTCCGCCTCCTCGCCGTGCAGCTGCTCGGCGACGGCGGCGTCGTCGGCCGTGGCGCGGCGTAGGATGTGGCGCAGGGGCTCGGCGGGAGGAGGAGCCGCCGACTCGGCCAGACTGCAGCCGCTGCAGCTCCCGGCGCACTTCTTCGCGGCGACGGGGCCCACGGCCGAGACACGGCCGAGGTCCTGCCCCCGGTCGACCTCCACGATCACGGAATCGTGCAGGGCAAGCGGCTCAGGGGACGGCCAGGTGAAATATTCTTTCCGGTTCCCTTTGAACCGGACTTCGATGACGTCGGTCAACTCACTTCTCGCTCAACGCTCCCATGGAAAGGTACTTCTCTTCCCGGCGTTTGAGGAGCTTCTCGATCCTGACCTTGCGGAGGTGGCGCACGTGGCGACGGAGCGTCTCGCCCAGGGCCGCGGACGCCGCTTCGGGATCGGCGTGCGCCCCGCCCGGTGGCTCCGCGATGATCTCGTCGATGACGCCGAGCTCCAGCAGATCCTCGGCGGTGATCTTGAGCGCCTCGGCGGCCCGCTCGCGCTGGCTCGCGTCCTTCCACAGGATCGCGGCGCAGCCCTCGGGCGAAATGACGGAGTACACCGAGTTCTCGAGCATCAGCACGCGGTCGGCGAGCCCCACGGCGAGCGCGCCTCCCGAGCCGCCTTCACCGATCACGGCGGCGACGGTCGGCGTGCGGAGCGTCGCCATCTCCACCAGGTTGCGCGCGATCGCCTCGGCCTGGCCGCGCTCTTCGGCCCCGAGCCCTGGGTAAGCGCCCGGCGTGTCCACCAGGGTGATGACGGGGGCGTGGAACTGCTCGGCCAGGTGCATGAGGCGGAGCGCCTTGCGGTAGCCCTCGGGGTGGGCCATGCCGAAGTTCCGCCGCAGGTTCTCCTTCGTGTCGCGGCCCTTTTGGTGGCCGATCACCATCACGCTCATCCCGTCGAGTCGCGCCCAGCCGCCCACGATGGCGGGATCGTCGCGGAACAGCCGGTCCCCGTGCAGCTCGACGAAGTCGGTGAACACCGTGCTCAGGTAGTCGAGGGTGTACGGTCGCTTCGGGTGGCGGGCCACCTGGACGCGCTGCATCGGCGTCAGGTTCTTGTAGATCTCGGTACGCAGCTCGGCCAGCCGCTTCTCGAGCGGGGCGAGCTCCTTGGTGACGTCGCCCGCCGTCTCGCCGGCGACGCGCTTCAGCTCGTCGATCTGGCGCTCGAGCTCGAGCAACGGACGCTCGAAGTCCAGGGTGTGGGTCGGCATCAGGTCGTCCGGACCAGGTGCACGTGGTCCGGCCCGAGCAGCGCGCGCAGCGCCACGACGAGGTCGTCGGCCGGGTCGACGCGCAGCGAGCGGCTGCGCAAGCGCGTGACCTCACCCCCCGTCCCCCTCTCCGCGGAGCGGAGAGGGGGGGTGTGGGGGTCAGGTCCGTCCCCGTTGGTCCACTCCACCAGCACCGGTGCGGGGCCGGGATGCGCCGCGCACAGGGCGACCACGGCGCGGGTCGCGTCGGGCGGCGGCGGCGCACCGGGCGACCAGCGCAGCGCGACACCGATCGCGCCGCTCGCCTTCAGCTCGTCGAGCGCCTGAGCGGTCTCCACGATGAACGGCGCCTGCTCCTCGTCCCGGTCGCGCGCGCTGTAGCTGCCCGCGAAGAGCAGCGCGCGGTCGGCACGGATCACCTCGTTCAGCTTGGCCCAGGCCTCTGGGAACACCAGCGCCTCCGCGGTGCCGTGGAAGTCCTCGAGCGTGAGGCGCGCGTACTCGGCGCCGGTCTTCTTCGAGATCTGCCGCTTCACCACCGTCACGACCGCCCCGATCCGCACCCGCTGCTCGCTCCATTGCCCGAGGGTGGCGGTGGTGCGGGTCCCGAAAAGCTCCACCTCCACGCGGTAACGCGCGAGGGGGTGGCCGGAGATGAAGAAGCCCAGCACCGCCTTTTCGCGCACCAGGCGGTCGTGCTCGGACCAGGGAGCAACGTCGGGGAGCGGGGAGCGGGGAGCCGGGAGCAGGGACTGCTCGCCAAACAGGCCGTGCTGGCCGACCTGCCGCTCCTGCTGCCGCGCCTGGGCTTCGCCGAATGCGTCGTCCAGCGCCGCCACGAGCTGGGCGCGGTGACCCCCCAGCGAGTCACAGGCGCCGGCGTCGATCAGCGCTTCCAGGACGCGCTTGTTGCAGAGCCGCAGGTCGATCCGGTCGCACAGGTCGATGAGGGAGCGGTACGGCCCGCCCGCCGTCCGACCGGCGAGGATGGACTCGATCGCGCCCGCGCCGACGTTCTTGATCGCGCCGAGGCCGAACCGGAGGCGGCGCTCGCCCACCACCGTGAACTTGAAGCCGGACTCGTTCACGTCCGGTGGCAGCACCTCGAGGCCGAGCTCGCGAGCCTCGTTGATGTAGCGCACCACGTTGTCGGTATTCCCGATTTCGGACGACAACAGCGCCGACAGGAACTCGGGCGCGTAATGCGCCTTGAGCCACGCGGTCTGATAGGACAGCACCGAGTACGCCACGGCATGCGACTTGTTGAATCCGTAGCGGCCGAAGGTCTCGATCTGGGCCGCGATGTCCTCGATCCCTCGCCGCTCGTGCCCCAGGGCGAGGGCCCGCTCGACGAACCGGCCCAGCTCGTGCTCGATCAGATCCTGATCCTTCTTCCCGACCGCCTTGCGCAGCACGTCGGCTTCGGCGAGCGAGAAACCGGCGAGCACGTTGGCGATGCGCATCACCTGCTCTTGGTAGGTGATCACGCCGTAGGTGGGCTTGAGGATATCGGCGATGGCAGGATGCGGGTAGCGCACCGGCTCCCGGCCGAGCTTGCGGTTGATGAACACGAGGTGCATCCCGGTGTCGAGCGGGCCGGGACGGAGCAGCGCGTTGGTCGCGACCAGATCGTCGAACCGATCGCACTTCATGCTGCGCAGGCAGTCCGTGGCGAGCGGCGACTCGAACTGGAACACGCCGGCCGTGCGGCCGGAGCCGAGCAGCTGGTAGACCTGCGGGTCCTCGAGGTCCAGCGCGTTCATGTCGAGCGTGACCCCGTGCCGGTCCGCGACCATCCGCACCGCGTCGTGGATCACCGTCAGGGTGCGGAGGCCGAGCACGTCGATCTTGAGCATCCCCACCTGCTCGAGCGCCACCATGTCGTACTGGGTGATGATCGCCTCCGCCTCCTGCGGCGCGAGGCACACGGGCACGTAGTCGGTGAGTGGGCCGGGGGCGATCACCACGCCGGCGGCGTGCACCGAGGCGTGGCGCGCCAGCCCTTCGATACGGGTCCCGAGCTCGAGGATCTTGCGTACCCGCTCGTCCTGGCGCGCGAGCTGTCGCAGCTCGGGGGACTTCTCGGACGCCTCGGCGAGCGACACCGAGATGCCGGGCCCGGCGGGGATCATTTTGGTGAATCGGTCCACTTCGCCCGGCTCGACACGCAGCGTCCGGGCGACGTCGCGGAACGCGGCGCGGGCCTTCAGCGTCCCGAAGGTGATGATCTGTCCGACCGAGTCCCGCCCGTACCGCTCCCGGATGTACTGGATCACCTCGCCGCGTCGCTCGAAGCAGAAGTCGAGGTCGATGTCCGGCATCGAGATGCGCTCGGGATTCAGGAACCGCTCGAACAGCAGGTCGAATTTGAGGGGATCGATATCGGTGATGCCGAGCGCGAACGCGACCAGCGAGCCGGCCGCCGAGCCGCGTCCCGGCCCCACCGGAATGCCGCGGTCCTTCGCCGCCTTCACGATGTCGTAGACGATCAGGAAGTACCCGGCGTAGCCGGTGTGCGAGATGACCCGCAGCTCGTAGTCGAGCCGCTCGTGAACCGCCTGGGGGAGCGGGTCCCCGTAGCGCGTCGCCGCCCCCGCGCGCGCCAGATGCACGAGCAGGTCGTTATCCGAGGCGAACTCCGCCGGGCGCGGGTACTGCGGCAGGAGGTAGCGCTTCTCGAAGTCGAATTCACACAATTCGGCTACGCGCTGGGTTTCCGTCACGACCTCCGGATGATCCGGGAACAGCGCGCGCATCTCCCGCTCCGACTTGACGTAGCTCTCCTGGCCGAAGAAGCGGAAGCGGTTGGGATCGTCCAAGTCCTTGCCCGTGCCGATGGCGAGCAGGACGTCGTGCGCTTCGGCGTCCTCCTTCCTTAAATAGTGCGCGTCATTGGTGGCGACGACGGGGAGGCCGAGCTCCCGCGCCAGCTGGAACATGCCGGCGGTGACGGTCTTCTCATCCGCGAGACCGTGGTCCTGCACCTCGAGCCAGAAGCCGTCCGGGCCGAACACCCGGGCGAAGTACTGGGCGCTCGCCTTCGCGGCTTCGTAGTTCCCCTGTCGGAGGTACAGGGCGATCTCGCCCGAGAGGCAGGCCGCGAGCCCGATCAGGCCGCCCGAGTACCGCTCGAGCACCTCCCGGTCGATGCGCGGCCGGCGGTAAAAGCCCTCGAGGAATCCGATGGACGAGAGCTTGATGAGATGCTCGTAGCCGGTGCGGCTCCGCGCGAGCAGCACGAGATGAGAATACGGCCCCGGCGCTTCGGGCGGGGGGCGCTCGCGCTTGTGCCGGTCGCCGAACGCGAGGTATGCCTCGAAGCCGAGGATGGGCCGGATCTTGCGCGCTCGGGCCTCGGCGTAGAACTGCCACGCCCCATGCAGGTTGCCGTGATCGGTGATGGCGAGCGAGTCCATGCCCAGCGCCTGGACCCGGTCGAGCAGTTCGGGGATCCGGTTGGCGCCGTCGAGGAGGGAGTACTCGCTATGGGTGTGGAGGTGAACGAACGCCATACGGCTAGCGGAAGATATCGGCGCTCCAG
>WNGD01002712.1_pt1 | contig 18307 bp, 16 predicted proteins | sample 5400671 | NCBI WGS metagenome assembly WNGD01 (sample SAMN13153369, study PRJNA577476) | soil metagenome | isolation source: 40 cm soil or saprolite under grassland replicate 2 | place: USA:California | collected 2016-06-15
ACACCGGCCGGCTTGTTGATCGAAAAGGCAACGAACGTGTGGTCTTTGACATCGATGGGACGCGGCAAGCCACTCGGCAACGAGCCAAGCCTCAGACAGAGGAACTGCCTCCACCCCAGCGTCGCTTGACTCAGGTTTGTGCTCCTGGCTACACGGGGCGCAAGCGCGGGGAGGTCGTCCGTACTCGCACCGTCGTCTCGCAGGCTCATAGTTACCAATGGCTGGGCAGTTTCGGCAACAGCGGCAATGGACTCTACAGGGAGGAATTGCGCCGGACACTGACCGCTATCAGGGACGAGTCTTCAGGCACACCATCTTTCCCCTTCGTGCGCCCTGCTGCGATGGGATGGGCAGTATGGGACGGGGGCTCTCATCACGGATCTGGCAGATTTCCCCTTCGTGATGCGCGGCAAAGATTACACCGTCTTGGTTCGACCCGAGATCCAGAGCCGTTTGCATCTCCCTACAGAAGGGCAGTTCAGTCGCTGGGAAAGCGGCCTGGTGCGACAGATCTACGACTGCCCCGATGTCGCTGTGGGGCCAGAGGGCGTACGCTGCCGCATCGTGGTGGCCACCCATCCGGCTGCCCAGAAAAAGAGCCGCATCGGTCACACCCGCAAAGGCATTGTCTACGAGCTCTTTTTCACTCATCTGCCGCAAGATGCGTTCACCGCCTCTGATGTGCTGGCCCTCTCCCTGCATCGTGGTGCCTTTGAACCGGTGCGAGCCTCTGAAGACCAGGAGCTAGACCCAGACCGGTGGTGTTCTCACACGCCCGCTGGACAAGAGGCTTGGCAGATTGTCTCGCAATGCCCACCAATAGCGCAACGAGATGAGGATGCCTGGTGAAACGGTCTGGTGAGCCAATGTAAAAAGATACTGTCGCTGGGCAGTCAGAAACCATCCAGCTTGCGCCCACGCGATCAAACCGCCTCGCCCAATTAGAAGGGTACTCTGGGTACGGATTGGGAAGAGGTCTGGATTCTGAATTGGCAAATCTATGAGACTGACCATCCTAGACGCTCCAGGAGGCTCCTGCTCAGCTCTGCCCGATATTTGATGGGTTTCTTCTCGGGACCATGGGAGTCTGAACCGGAACTGGTCAGTAAACTGTGCGTTTTGGCATATTCCCGATACATGGCAATCTGTTCTGGCGTATGAGCTGGATAATAGACCTCCAAGCCATCAATGGGAACTTGCCTTCGGAGCTCATCGAGCAACTGTGCATCATAGCAGGTATATCCTTCACCCCGTCCAGGATGAGCGATGAGACACACCGCCCCACTTCGATGAGCCGCATCCACCACCGTCGCAATATTATTGGTGGCCCACAAGAAGCCAGCATCCGTGATCAATGTTCCTGCAGAGGGTTCTCCAGTTCCGTAGCCCAGTTTTTTTAAGAGGGCCACCAGTGCATGTGGTTGTTGCGCACTCGGTTTGGCCAGGAGGCCATCCAGTTCGTGTTGAGGAAAGGAGATGCCGATCTTACGCAAGTTCTCACAGACCAGCCTGGTATTCTCTCGCTGACGGCGTACAATGTCTCGTGACGGCTCTTGCAACTCGTTCTTTTCCGGATCAAACCCATAGCAGAGTACATCAGTCAGCTCACCGCTCCACGAGGTACTCATTTCCACCGCGGCCAGGAGTGGGAGTTGTTTCTCCGCCGCAAGCAGTTGTAGCATCGCAGCGGTATCCACCCGATCATGATCGGTGATCGCCACCAGGCCAAACCGTTCACGCACCAGATAGTCGATCAGTTGTTCGGGAATCCAGGTGCCATCACTGAAGGTGGTATGCAGTTGCAGATCAATAACAGCATCAGGAGCCAGCACGAGATGACGAGTCGATGCTTCCACAATCTTCTCCTTCCAGAGCGTTCTCCTCTCCACTCGACGGAGATCGAACAGCGTAGATGACAGCAGGTGATGAGGCTTGCAAGCAAGCCTGGATGGCGCCGATGGCCTCGTTGGTTTCTCTGAAGAGGATGGCCTGCATGCCAAAATCGCGGGCGGCAGCGATGTTGGCCTCGACGTCGTCCAGGAAGACGACCTCTGCCGGCTGCACACCAAGGCGCTCACAGGTGAGTTCAAAGATGCGCCTCTCCGGCTTGGCAATCCCCTCCTCATGGGAATATATGAGGAGGTCGCATAGCTCAGCAAAGTGGTAGCGCTCCTGCTCTTTACCCCGGGCACCAGCAAAGCTGTTGCTGAGGATGGCGGTTTGATAGCGCGGGCGCAGGCTGGCGAAGTAGGCAGCCAGCTCGACGTTGAGTTCCCCCAGGTACTCTTCCCAGAGGTCAGCCATCAAGGCCGCGACTTGCCCCTGGTCCATCCCCATGATCTTGCCGATGCGCTTTTCCACTTCCTCTTGCGAAATGGTCCCCAAGCTGCCAGCTCTCCACACGTCCATGAGCCGTTCATCCAGCTCCCCTGGGTTCAGATGGAGATGGGCTTCCCACTTTTCAACCCATCCAGTCGGAGGGGTGATTTCCAGCACCCCTCCAATATCAAAAACCGCCGCTCGAATGGTCATGCCAGCATTCCTTTCAAGAATCTCATCAGTAATAGTGTTCTCTAGAGCCCACCGCTTCATCTCTCCGATACAGATAATGAACATGAACAAATTAAAGAGCATATGTTACGCTCAATGGTATGCCCCTTAAAAAGTTAATGTTCATTATCAGTCATAGATATAGTAATCTCTGCTTAAGCTGGCCTGTCAAGAGGAGCCGATCTGCTGCCTCTGAATCGTCTCTCAACCTCGTTGCGCGTCCCGTGGGAAAGGCACAACGCACAAGGACTGGTCGCCTCTTGGCGAGAAGAAGAGAGCGCGTGGTATCCACAAGCAAGAGCTTTTGCTGCCTGTACTGGTACATGCCGCTGCATCTGCTTCCCTTTTCACTCGGCTCAAAGAAGGTCGGTCCCACCTCCTCTCCCTTGGTGAGCTACCCTACTGAGGTGGTGAACGGGGGGCATCTTCATCGGGTGTGGGGCGCCCAGTTGCTGCGTGAGCGTTCCCCGCACGCGAAAACGACTCGGTCTCATTCACATCGCGTAAGGGATTGAGCCAGCCGAAGAAGCCATAGCGCTGAACACCGAATAATTCCCAGGCACGGATGAGGCCAAGGGCAAAGACGCCCACGAGCACAAATATCAGCCCATAGAGGTCACCCACCTGTGAGGGATCGGTACTGAGGTGCAACGCATTCAGCAGTTCGAACCCATAGAGGACGAGACTGAGCACGACCAGAAAGGCCCTGCGCAGGAAACTCTGCCAGCCCTTTCGCAGTCTCAAGAGTTGCCATGCCTGGATCAGCGTCATCACCAGGCAACAGGCAGATGAAAGGCACGATGAGTGTGCCAACGCTGAGGTGGGGGATCAGGGCGAGCAGCGAGATGAAGAACGCATCACTCAGGGCGGTAAAGGCGCTGCCTGCGACAGCTTGTCGCTCCACTGGTGCCCGGCAAGTCACCATCTGCTCCGGCGCGATAGAAACGGCCACTAAAGAGCAGGCCGACGAGAGCGGCTCCGGCACTGGTGCTCGCGATGAAGAAGTTGAGGAATTCTGGAGGAAAATCACGCGAAGAAGGATTGACCTTTGGTGGGAGTAAATGTATACTTAAGACCAAATAAGACCAAGTTTGGATAGGTAAGTACATCTCTATGCTTGAAAAACAGAGATTCCTGACGATTGCAGAGGCGGCTGAGTTTCTGCATGTCAGTGAGACCTCATTGCGACGTTGGACCAATAGTGGGTATTTACGCTGTTTTCGTGTCGGTGTGCGAGGTGAGCGGCGCTTCCTGGTAGAGGATTTACTGGAGTTCGTGGCGTCTGGGAAGGTACAGCAGGAGCCACCGTCGACAGCAAGCGGGATCATTGCCGATACCGTTTCTCAGGAGCGGCATCTATGCTTGTTCTTTCGCAACCAGGTTGAACAATGGCAAATGCTGCGTCCGTACCTTGTAGAGCACCTCGGAGCGAACGTCCCTGTGCTCTACATCCAGGACAGTACACCACCAGAGCGATTAATGGAGCTACTGCGTGCGGAGGGACTGCCGGTGGATGATCTCATCGGACGCGGGTTATTGCGGATCATACCGCCTGACCAGGCCTATCTGCTGACAGGCCAGTTCGACGCTCAACGCATGCTTGCCTTTATGGAATCGGCAATATTGGCAGCGCTGGCGGCGGGCTATCATCGCGTGCTCCTGACAGGCGAGATGACATGGTCACTCCCCAATGCACCCGGTGCTGGAGGGATGATGGACTACGAGGCACTGCTCAACCCCCTGGTCGATAAGTATCCTGAAGTGACGATTGTCTGTCAGTATGATTTGAGGAGTTTTGACGGTCCCAGTGTGCTCGATGCATTGCTGACCCACCCATCAGTACACGTAGCGAGCAGACAGGTAGCCGGATTCTACAGTCTGTGAGCCGCAAGCTTGCGAAGAAAGGAGGGATTCGCGCCATCACTGTTTCGGTTTAGTCACAAGGAATAGTCTACAAGGGATAGTTACGAGACGATGGAGTTTTCGGAAAGCCAAGGGAACTGCTTATGAAGATTCGCGATCAAGAGATCATGCTGCCCACAAGCATGGTTGGAAACTACCCTAACCCCCGTTGGTGGGACGCCTATTTTGCCCGCTATTGGACTGGTGACCAGCGACCACCAGATTCCCTTGAGCGAGAAGCTCTCGAGGATGCTGTCTTAGCCATAGCTCACGATCAGGAACAGGCAGGGTTGGACATCATCACCGACGGACGCCTGCATGCCGATAACTACGGTGACCAGGCCTTCTACTATTACTACGTGCGCCTGGGTTATGACCTCAAGGGTGGTTACCTGGGCTTCCCCATCTACAGCCGACTGCACGCTGGCACTCTGACCCAGGAGGTCAGGCGGCGCGGAGCGATCATGCTGGAGCAAGCCAAAGCTCTCAAGAAGGCCACGAATAAGCCGACGAAGGTGCAGTACACGGGTATCCAGGTGCTTGCTCAAGGCACCAACGACCTCCACTACAAGTCCAGCCGTGACCGGGCGATGGACATCGCCAAAGCTATTAACGAAGACATCCTGGAAGTCGCCGCCCTCGGCGTGGATTTCATTCAGCTCGACGAGTTCACCTGGCCCTACGGCTTCGAGGACTGGGCTATCGAGGCATTCAACCGGTCCGTGGAAGGGGTCAAGAATGCCAAGATCGTCTGCCACATCTGCTGGGGCAACTGGGGCGGCACTCCTGCCTATCTCCCCGACCAGACGGCGCAGCCTGGAGAGATCTTTGATCTCACGCAGCGTAAGGGACCGACACAGGGTGACAGCACCTTTGTCATCCCCAAAGCCTATGAGGCCAAGATGGATGTTCTAAACCTGGAGGTAGGCGGTCGCAGACGCGACCTGAGCGGCCTGGAGGTCCTCAAGCAGCATCCCCTGCCGAAACATCTCCAGTTCTGGGCCGGGGTGATCGATGTGAAGAGCACCATCACTGAGACCGCTGAGGAAGTGGCTGACCGTATCCGGCAGATCCTGCAGTACGTTCCCGCCGATCAGCTAGGCCTCACCACGGATTGTGGCCTGATCCTGCTCCAGCGCTATATCGCAATTGACAAGCTGCACGCCCTGGCAGCTGGGGCACAGCTCGTCCGCAGTGAAGTGGCGCGGACTCCAGTAACTGCTGGTTAATACATGCGGCAGCAAGAAGGCAGAAGTGGTACCAGGCATGGTCCCTACGCCACACCCTTGGGAAGGGGAGCACGGCATTGGCCTGTGTCCCTGTTGTAAGTGAGGTCGAATCATGCGGCTGACAGAGAAAGTAGCTATCATCACTGGTGGAGGCTCCGGCATCGGCGAAGTAACTGCACGCCTGTTTGCCAGCGAGGGCGCAGCAGTGATGCTGGCAGATATCAACGGTCCTGCGGCAGCAGCGGTTGCAGAATCCATTAACGCCGAAGGTGGGCGCGCTACCTGGGTTGAAACCGATGTAACGGCAGGTTCAAGTGTCGAGGCGATGGTTCGTGCGACCCTGAGTACATTCGTGCGGCTGGATATCCTCTTTAATAATGCCGGTATCGAGGGCTCTGGCTCAGTCATCGAGACCGACGAAGCGAGTTGGGACCGTATGTTTGCCGTCCATGTGCGCGGCGCGTACCTGTGTTCGAAGTACGCCCTTCCGGCTATGATCGAAGGTGAACGTGGCGGCGTGGTCATTAATGTCTCATCGGTTGCCGGCCTTATTGGACTGCCGTGCATGGCTGCCTACTGCGCAGCCAAAGGGGCCATCATCAGTCTGACACGTGCGATGGCTACCGATTACGCGCCACATGGTATCCGTGTCAACTGCATCGCTCCAGGCACAACCACTACGCCTCTGGGCCAGCGATTGATTGAGAACGACACGCCGGAGAGGTTGGCGCAGAGACTGAGCCGATACCCGCTTGGTCGTTTTGGGCAACCTGAAGAAATTGCGCGTTCAGTATTGTTTCTCGCTTCGGATGACAGCTCGTATGCGACAGGCACGTGCCTGGTGATGGATGGCGGATTAACCTGCGTGTAGTGATGGTTAACGACACATCGTTCTATCGTGCAGGCCAGATGCCCTATGGCGGTGTGAACAGGACCTCGAATGGGGAGCGGAATGGGTCACGGTCGAAGCGCGCGAGTCCGGCAAGGGCATCGGTATCTACGACGAACACGGCGCAGTGCGGTCGGAAGCGGTGGCAGCGATATGCGAACGTATGGGACCACTGGTTGATCTCCTGATCTGGGAGGCCCCGCTTAAGAACCAGCAGACCTACCTGATCCAGCAATTTGGTCCGAACGTCAACCTCGGCAATATTCCAACGGGCGAAGTGCTGGCTCTTGAGGCGTTGCGGGCGGGGCTGCGCTTCGAGACGTTCTACCGCATTGCAGCAGAATTGGAACGCACCGGGCAGTGGAACCCGGACGCGGTCGAGGAACCCCCTGCTGAACCCTTGCCTGGCGGCGCGCTTCAAAACAGTGAGCAGAAGGGAACACGCCAGTGAAACAGTCTGATGACTCATCTGAGAAGAACGGCGATGCCGCGGTGCTGGGTGTGGGGAGCCGACTGGCAACGGGACCGTCAGCAGAGCTGGTGAAGACCGCATTCGCACATGAACTCGCCGGTCAGTTGGCACTGTTCAGAGGCATGAGTCTGGCGGACCTGGCGCACACAGTGATGCTGGTCGAGGCAGGAGTAATCCCATCAGCGGAGGGAGCCTCTCTACTGGGTGCCCTGCTCGCCTTGCACGAGTACCCGAGCGATTTCACTCCAACCCCAGAATCAGGTGATCTCTATACGAACCGCGAATCCTGGTTGGCGGCGCGAACACCTGCCGTTGGGTGGTTCGGTGCCGGACGTGCGCGGCGCGAGTCAACAACAACCGGATATCGCATCACTGCGCGTTCGTGCTTGCTGGCGTTCGCCATGGCGCTGATTAAGGTCGGTACCTCACTGATCGAGCGGGCCGATGAACACCGGGCAACGCTCATGGCAGACTACACCTACCTGCAACCAGCCCAGCCAACCACCTTCGGCCATTACCTGCTTACTTTTGCCTACCCTCTGTTGCGAGACCTGGAGCGGCTGCAGGCACTATACACTCGTACCAACCTGAGTCCGGCGGGCTGTGGCAGCGTGAATGGTTCGCGGCTACCGCAGGATCGCCACCGGCTGGCCGAACTGCTTGGCTTCGATGGCCTGATCCAACATGCGCGAGATGCCATGTGGCAAGCGGATGGACCTATTGAGACACTGTCCGTTGTTGTGGCGTCGCTCGTCAACCTGGACAGGCTCGCAGAAGACCTGCAAATCTTTGCAACCGCTGAATTCAACCTGGTGGAACTCGATGAAGGTAACTCGCGTGCCAGCGTGATTATGCCCCAGAAGAAGAACCCCTATGCGCTGACCTATGTGCGTGGCGCTGCAAACGAACTGACCGGCGCGCTGGCTGCCGCAGTGGCACTCGGCCGTACACCTTCGGGCCAGGTAGACAATCGCGTCTTTGCCTACGGTGATGTACCGCATGCGCTGGAAACAGCTACCGGGGTAGCAATCCTCATGGCGGGAGTGCTGGATGGATTGCGCTTCAATGCCCCTGTGGCTGCGGCACGCCTGGCGAGTGGGTTTGCCACGGCTACTGATCTGGCAGAGACGATTACGCTCGAAACTGGCCTTGACTTCCGCACTGCGCACCGCATCGTTGGACGACTGGTACGTGAAGCCATGCAAGCTAACCGCACTATACGTGATCTTACACCCGCAGACCTGGATGCAGTGGCCCGGACTATGCTGAACCGTCCCCTGCATCGCTCAGAGAACGCATTTGCTCAAGCGCTCGATCCAGCAGCCGCAGTTGCAGCGCGTCAAGGGATCGGTGGTGCTGCTCCAGAACCACTTTCCGCTATGCTTAGCGAGTGTCGTGCCGCGCTGGATACCTACGCTACCTGGCGCGAAAAAGCTGTCGCACGCACTGTAGCTGCCGAGGAGAAGTTGCTGCACCGCGCTCAAGAACTTTGTGGAGGCTGATCATGCCCGTCCATCTCATCGATTCACTCATTTACCAGAACTCCTGGGGTACGCCCGAACTGCGTGCCCTCTTCGATGATGTACCGCGCACGCGCTCCTGGCTGGAAATCCTGGCTGTGCTGGCCGAGACCCAGGCCGAATTCGGCCTGATCCCGCCGGATGCGGCACGTTCGGTTGCTACAACATGTCGCACAGTGGAACTCGACAACGCCTTCTTTGAGGAGGTGCGTGCGGGCTTTGAAGCCACCAACCACTCCACGCTTGGCCTGATCAGCGCAATTCAATGGCGCTGCCCTGGCAATAGCGGGGAGTGGGTCTATTACGGGGCGACCGTGCAGGATATTACTGACACCTGGACAGCGCTTGTGCTGCGCCAGGTGCGAGAGACCGTCAGTCGCGAGTTGACGGAGATAGAGGCTAATCTCTCGCGGTTGGCTGCCGAACACTGCGACACGGTCATGGCCGGGCGCACACACGGGCAAATCGGCTTACCGATCACCTTTGGCTTCAAGGTCGCCGTCTGGGCAATGGAAGTGCGACGGCATCGCCAACGACTGGCAGAGTTCGCACCCCGGCTGGATGTTGGGCAACTCGCTGGTGGTGTCGGCAGCCTCTCCTCACTTGGGCCGCGTGCGCTGGAACTGCAAAAGAGCTTCCTGGCGAGGCTCGGCCTGAACGCACCTGCGATTTCGTGGACGACCGCCCGTGACACGCTGGCCGAGTGGTTCAATTTGCTTGCACTGATCGCTTCTACCGGTGATAAGATTGGGCACGAGATCTACAACCTGCAGCGTCCCGAGATCGGCGAGGTCAGCGAGGGGTTTATGACAGGCACAGTCGGTAGTATTACCATGCCACATAAGCGCAACCCGGAGATCTCTGAGCACCTGGGGACACTGGCCCGCCTCATCCGGCACAACACTGCGCTCATCGTCGAGAGCCTGGTTCATGACCATGAGCGCGATGGCCGCTCATGGAAAGCGGAATGGGTGGTGTTAGCCGAGACCTGCCTGGCGGTCGGCAAGTTGCTCGTACTGCTGCGCACACTGGTGGGAAATCTCGTGATCCACACAGACCGCATGCGTGCCAATCTGGAAGCAACAGGAGGCTTCGTGCTCTCGGAAGCAGTGATGCTGGCGCTGGCAGCGCGGATAGGCAAGCAGAGTGCGCACACCCTCGTCTATGAAGCCTCCATGGCCGCCCATGCTGCAGGCCATGGACTCAAGGAGGCCATCCTGGACAATTCACAAATTTGTGCTCACCTCTCTAGAGATGAGATAGAAGCGCTCTTCGACTACCGGCAGCATACCGGGCAGTGCGGCGCGATGGTGGATCAGGTCTTAGCAGAACTGAGGAACATCGATGAGCCTGGGTAAACGAGATGAGCGAGGCCCAGACCCTACAGGACCTTGCCTGCTGCCCACGACATGCTCACGCACCCACGGCCAGGCAGCCTGGAGACGCGGAAGATCTTTTTCTCTCTGGAATTCGGGTTTGCCTGTTTATGCGAAATGGTCTGACAATTTCCCAGTAGCTACGAGCCAGCGCACAAATGCCAGGCGGTGGTATTCTGCAGAGGTTCGAGAGTGCTCTAATTCGGTTCGATCACGACGCAGTTGGGTCAACCGCTTTATTTCGTGCTCTGTGAAGCCTCCCCGGCGTAACGCTTCTAAGTCTTCCTTGTAGTTCAGGTGATTTTGATTCCCTCGGTAGTTCATTTTCTCCGCCTTGCTGGTGATTTACGAGCCGTTTCAGGCTGGCCTGGACTTCGCGGCGAATCGAGTCGGCTTTCAGGCTATGACCCACCAGCGGCTTCACATCCATGCGATGAGAGATTCACAACCCATTCCCTGAATGAGTTACCCTCTTCCCAATGAATAGTCTAGACTCATCTCCTGGAGAAGTCACTGTCCATCAGATGGCATCTCACTTCCACTTGCTTCCCTCCTGGGGGTTACGCAAGAAGAGTGGCTTGGCTGCTTTTGGGAAGTGAGGAGAAGTGAGATGCCATCTGATGGACGCTGACTTTCCGCGATATTTCCAGTATACTTGTGTGTGTTGGATGCGCTCCACGCGGGTCCACGCTGGTTCAGGGGGTCTGGGGCAATGGCGAGAGACTCCAGACTCCCCTCTGACTTCATCCTTGTATGATAGTAGATTTGCTGGCGGATGACGAAGAGGATCATACCTGAGCATTTCTGATGAAAGAGAGGTATTGCGATGAGTATGGAAGGCGACCATTTGAAACCAAGCATTGGCTTCATCGGCATGGGTCACATGGGCAGTCATATGGCCCTGAGGCTGCTCGACGCCGGTTACCAGTTGACGGTGTATGATCGTACGAAGGAGAAGGCCCAGCAGGTGGGACAACGGGGAGCGCAGGTGGCCCAGACGCCCAAAGACCTGGCCGCCAACTGCCAGGTCGTGATGGCATGCGTGACCAATAACGAGGCCCAGCAAGACGTAATGTTCGGCGCTGATGGGGCGCTCGCCGGAGTGCATGGTGGCTCGATGATCATCGATCTGAGTACGGTTTCTCCAGACGCCTCGCGTCGTCTCTACCAGGCGGCGAAGGAGCAAGGCGTCCCCATGATCGATGCGGCCGTCTCGGGCAGTGTGCCACAAGTGGAACAGGGCAGCCTGGTGATCTTCGTCGGCGGGGAGCACAAGACCTATCAGCAGTGCAAACCCATATTGGATGTCCTGGGCAAAAACAGCTACTATATGGGCGCAAGTGGCATGGGGACCACCATGAAGCTGGTGGTCAATACCCTGCTTGGCCTGGGGATGCAAGCCCTGGCCGAAGCGATGGCTCTGGGCGAAAAGGCGGGGTTAGAGAAGGGATTGCTGCTCGACGTCCTGGGGCAGACAGCCGTGCTCACCCCGGGTCAGAAGTCTAAGCTTGAAAATGTCAGGCGAGAGGAGTATCCAACCAACTTTGCCCTCTCGCTCATGCACAAAGATTTTAGTTTGGTGTTGAGCCAGGCTTATGATGTATCCGTATCAATGCCGGCCACAGCGGCTGCCCAACAAATGTATACCGCTGCCATGGCAAAAGGGATGGATGCGGATTTTTCCATCATGATCCAGTTCATGGAGGAACTGGCCGGGTTGTCTACACGTCCAGAGTAGCCACTGAAAACTGAACACAGAAGGGATTTGCGAGGTATGAGTCAGAAGTTAGTTGGGTCCGTTTGTCTGATTACGGGAGCCAGTGCAGGGATAGGCAAAGCGTCCGCTCTGGCGTTGACCAGAGAAGGAGCAAGTCTTGTCCTGATCGCGCGTCGGAAGTCCCGTCTCGACGAGCTGGTAGAGATGATCCACTCCGCAGGTGGTCGAGCTATAGCAGTGGTCGGGGATGTGCGTGAGGAGGAGACGGCCCTGCGCGCCATGCAGGCAGCAAAAGAGCACTTCGGAGCGGTGCATATCCTGCTGAACAACGCCGGCGTTGGGAACTACAAACCACTCATCGAGACCAGCGCTGAGGAATACGACGAACTCATGGAGACCAATATGCGTTCCACGTTCCTTTTTACCCGCCACGCCGTTCCTTTGATGCTGGAGCAAGGATCAGGCCTGATCCTGATGCTCTCGTCGATGGCCGGTAAATATGGCTTCGCCGGGGAAGCGGTGTACTGTGCCTCGAAATTTGCGCAGGTAGGTTTCGCGCAAGCGCTGGACAAAGAATTGCGCCCGCAGGGGATCAAAGTCGGGGTGATCTGTCCCGGTGGGGTCAAGACGGAATTTGCGCTGGGAAAAGGACGGACAGCAGAAGGCGTAGCGCAGTCAGGGATGCTTGACCCGGAGGACGTGTCAGAAGCAGTCCTGCTGGCCTGCACTCAGCCTGCTCACGCGCGCATCATCGAAATTCAGATGCGTCCCATGGTTGAGCCTCTCACCTGAAATCCGCACGTCACTGCCCGCTCGCGGTGAAAGATATGTCCGCGAAAGCGGTAGTATAATTCATGCAGAGGAGCGTTCCGCACGAATGTGCTTCACTGCAGACGAACGCCTGCGGACCGGGGTGACTGAGTGGGGGCTCTATCAGGATGGCGAGACAGCGCACCGCTCCGTGTGACCCACAGGGGCGGAATGAGGGGAAGCCGCACCTTTTCTCTTCAGTCAAGGACGCCTGTTTCGTTCTCCTCTACTGCCCCCAATGCTCGAAGTGTCGCTTTCTGTGCCTCAGTCAGTCCCCTCGTTCCAGTGATATTGAGCCGCTCGTAGGGCCGGTCACGTCGCAGCGTTCGCAGCAACTCGGCACTATGCACGTCCCACACCTTGATGGTCCCATCCTCTCCACAACTCGCGAGGGTTTGCTTGTTGGAGCTGATCCTGAGCGACTGGACCGCACCATGATGCCCCTCGCGCTGCATCATGCACCCCTCGCTTTGCAAATCCCACCAACGGATCGTCCCATCGCTGTCCCCGCTGACCAGCAGATCTCCGCTGGGACTCCAGGCCACAGTATAGACAACACCGGGATGCCTCGCAAAAACGCGCATGCGCTCCCCGCTCTGCGCATCCCACACGAACAGCTCCCCATTACTTCTCCCACCGCCACCACTGGCTAGCCAGGTTCCGTCGGGACTCCATACTACACTCGCGACCATGCCATGATGCCCTTGTAGGCTCTGCAGCAGCGTGCCATCGGCGGCCTGCCACAGGTGGATACTACCATCATCGCCACCACTGGCCAGCCGGGCACCGTCGGGACTCCACGTCACGCAACGAATTTTGGTCGGCTGCGTACGCCCGACCCAGCGGCGGGTGCGTGCCGTCACATCCCACAACTGCACTCCACGCATATAGCTTCCACTGGCCAGCAGTTGCCCGTCAGGACTCCACGCTATGCAATAGTAGGCAGTGTCAACGTCATCGGGGCCCTGAAAGATATGGACACAGGCTCCCGTGGCCGTGTCCCACAGCCGGATGGCATTGTCCCACCCGCAACTAGCCAGTAACCCTCCATGCGGATTCCATCCTACTCCATGCACGACCCAGCTATGCCCGTGCAGCGCCCTGGGCGGTGTCCCGCCGATCAGATCCCAAATGGTCACCAGCGCATCCGGGCCTCCACTGACCAGTTGCGTGCCATCGGGACTCCAGTCGATGTCGTAGAAGGAGACTGAGTAGCCCTGCATGATGCGCACACATTGCCCGCTTGCCACGTCCCACACCCGTAAGGCGCTATCTTCACTGCCACCGAGCAGGCTGCGACTGTCATGAGTGAAGGCAATTTTATACATACGGGCGGTATGCCCTTGCAGCGCCATGCGATAGTTGCCTCGCTCGACCTCCCAGAGCCAGATCATTTTGTCAAAGCCAGCGCTGGCTACGGTACGTCCATCCGGGCTCCAGGCCACGGCAAACACCCGGTCCGTATGCCCCTCAAGAGTTTGGAGACAGCATCCGCTGGTTACCTCCCACAGTTTGACCGTCCGGTCAACGCTTGCACTGATGAGCTGCGTGCCATCGGGCGCGAAGGCCAGCCCCTCCACCCAGTTGGTATGCCCTGTGAGCGTTTTCACGCAGGTGGCCGGTTGTGTTCCCTGCATCTCCCACAACCCAATGTCTCCATTGGAGCAACCACTTGCGAGCAGACGCCCATCCGGGCTCCAGGCCACCGAGTAGACAGCGCCGCCCTGGCAAGCCAGCGTCTGCACGTTCGTGCCGGATGTCGCATCCCAGAGCTGAACGACCGCATCATTCCCGCCACTGGCGAGCATGTGTCCATGGGGACCAAAAGCCACGCTTTCGATGCCCTCGGTTTGCCAGCCAGTCCAGAGCAGGGCGCCACGCTCCACCTCCCACAGCTTGATCGTGCCATCCCAGCTCCCGGTTGCCAATGTCTGTGCATCCGGGCTGAAGTCGAGGGCAACTACCGTGTCGGTATGAGCCTTCCAGACCAGATGTAAGGTCTGGCCTCCCTCGGTCCACACACGCACTTCCCCTCGCCTGCTGCCTGCCGCCCAGTACTGTCCGTTCCCACTGACGGCCACACCCCAGATCGCATCGAAAGCCTCGGTAAAGACGGTATCGCGGAGGTCAGCCTCGGCAAGGGAGGCGTCTTGCATCTCGACCCCCTGCAGATAGGCCCCCCGAATGGCAAGCCCTGAGAGATTGAGGCCGCGCAGGTGCCCACGGTGCTCGCGCAGCAGCGCCACCAGATTCGCCGGTCCATAGCCCTGAGCATAGTCAGCCTGTGCGCGTAGTTGGGTGAGCAGGCAGAGCAGTTGCTCCTCCACTTCCACTCGCCCCGTGTATGTCCTCCGCAGGCCCGCCAGAAGCGGGGCCACGATGAGCCGCTCTTGCGTCCGCCGCACATATTCCTTCGCTTCGGCCTGGGAAAGTGCATGCTCGATCAGGTGATCCAGCCTTCGCTGCTCGATCTCGCTCGTCACCTCCGAGACCAGCAGCGTCGTTATATACTCCAGCACCACCGATTGCAGCGTAAAGCTAGCCGGTCGTTGGCCCCGCTCGATGAGCGAACGGCGTTGCAAGCCGTCCAGGGCTTCGAGCAACTGCATCCGCGACAGTGGCGCGATCAGTATCGCGTGCAACTCATCGAGGCTGACCGGCTCGCGTACTATCGCCAGCCAATGTAGCACGCTCTGCTCAAGTTTGGAGAGCCGCGCAAACTGCTCAGCGAGCAAGCCCTGGATGCTGCCAAAGAACAACTCGCCCCCGGAGAGGAACTGGCTGATCTCGCCGCCGAAGAGGCCGACGATGGTCTGTGCCACGATCTTCAAGGCCAGCGGGTTGCCAGCATAGGCCTCGACGAGCCGAGTCCATTCGTGCGGGGTGCCGACCATCCCCTTCTCCCCCAACAACTGCTCGCAGGCGACAACATCCAGCCCGGAAAGGTGTAAGGCGCGCACCGGGGAGAGCTTGCCTTCCAGTGGCATAAGTTCATCTGGTTTCTCCCGACTGGTGAGCAGCAGGCAACTCTGGTGCGCCGTTTCGCTCACCCGGCGCAGCAACCGCCCGTACCCCTCGTAGCCGGGACGGAGACGTCCCGTGACCTCCCCTTCCTGCAGCAGGGCTTCTAGGTTGTCCAGCACTACCAGCGCACGCCGCCCACGCAAGTGTTCGAGCAGGAGGCTGAGGCGGCGTTCGAGGCTGGCAGACCCCACGATAAATCGGGGGTCTACAGTTGGGACCTGGGGTGAGAGCACCTGCAGGCAATCGTCCAGCAAGGCCTCGCACGAGGGAGCATCGCGCAGGGAGCGAAAGAAGACCACCTCGAAGTGCTCAGCCACCAGACGCATCACGCTGACTGCGAGCGCCGTCTTGCCGATGCCCCCCATGCCCAGCACGCTCACGACGCGACAGCGCTCCTGCCCCACCCACTGTGTAAGGAGGGCCAGTTCAGGATTTCGTCCATAGAAAGCCGGCACATCCAGCGCGTCGCCCCACTCCACCCGCCGTCCAAGAGGAGGCTGAGCCACTGGTAGTGTACTGGCGCTCGTTCCCTCGACTAGCCGAGGCGCCAGGGAGGTGAGTGGTGGAAGTGTCTGGCCGAGCAGGGCAGAGAGCCACAGCTCGTCCAGGAGCACCTTCTGGTGTGCCGCTTGCCACAGCTCGTGGATCTCCTCGGCCTCGCGCCCGGCACGAAAAGCCTGCTGCTGCACCGCGAGCGCAATGAACTGTTTGAGGTGTTCGGCTTTGGGATAACTGCCGCCCGCCTCCCACCCTTGCACCGCATGCCGTGAGACATGGAGAAACTGGGCCAGTTCGACTTGCGTCAGGTGCATCGCTGTCCGCAGGGTCAACATGACCTGACCGAAGGCATAGTCTCGTTCTCCGTAGGTATGCGGACTCATCAGCATGTTCTCCTTGCACGATCCACAGGAGCACCGCGATGCAAAGCAAGGGAAAGTAATAGTGCCATCTAATGCAGAGTGACTTCCCCAAGAGATGCTTGTACACTGGTGAATAGAAGGTGTCCCCAAGCGGGGCAAGGCCTCTCTGAGGTTGTATTGATTCGGTGGTTTGAGGACCTATACAACCTCTCCAGCTCTCTACGTCTATTATAGCATAAGCAATGTGCATGGAGAACAACCATAAGCCGGATCGCTTCTTGACCCTCATTGCTAGAATGGCGCGGTGTTTGGCGTTCGAGGAGAGCCAGAGAGCTACATCTTTTGTTTTGATACCACAGCAAGTACCACCAGAACAAGGAGAATTACGATATGGAGCATCGCCCCTTCAGATCGAGACGCGCAAACAAGCGTGTACTGATCGCACTGATCACTGTATTGTTTGTGGCAACGCTTGTTGCCGTTTTACCCGGTCTTACCAGGCACGGAGTGCGGTCGGCATCGGCTGTCACTGAGGACCCGCCGGGGGGACTGGGACAGCTGAGTGGTCTGCTGCCCAGGGACCACCTGACCGAGGAGAGCGCAATCCAGGTCAATCTCAGCACCGAGACGGTGCGCTTGCCGCTGTATAAAGGAGAGGCGTATGGCAAGACCGCCTGGTTCCTCCTGCTGGATGCCTCAGACACCGGGCTGGCGCATGACCTGGGCGTGAACTATGCTCCCAAGCTCGCCAATCTCGCGATCGGCTGCCCCAACTGCGTGCAGACCGTGACCCTCGACTCCCCAACGCCCGCGCAGAATCCGTTCGGGCAAGCGCTGGTCCACTTCCAGGGCGCGCCGGATTTCCGTCCCACCCGCATCGCGGTGCCAGGACCCAACGGCTTCCCGCTTGCCAGGTTCCAGCCTGGTGCCGTGGCCGACCCGAGATATAGCCCGTTTATTCGCATCGCGGGATCGCCGGTCGTCTACAACACTCCCATCGTGGCCACCGGCGGCGGTCCGTTCGACGTCGTCCACCACACCAACACGGGTGATCGGGTGCTGGGCATCCACATCGCCCCCGCGTCGTCTCCTTCCGGGCAGTTCCTGGAGTCCTGGGCCGACATACTGTTTGTCAAGGGCTTTGACGCCGGCCAGCCGATTGTGTACCTCAGCACAGACGCGGGTCAGCCCCTGACTGCAGTGCTGGAGCGTGCGACCTATGTGCCTGCGCTGAACAACGCAGCGTACAATGGCGGCGACGACTTTCTGGGGTCCGCCCGCGAGCGACTCTTCGGCTTCATCAACGGACAGACGGGCGCTAACAACGAGCAGGCACAGGGGTTCCAGCATCTGGTCCTCGACGGTCATGAGCGCGAGGACGCCTCAGCGGGTAACACGGCCCTGATCAACGCCCTGCGCAATGGGGGCGACCTCCTCAACGTGTTCGGGGATTTCCCGACCCTGGCCGACCCCCGGCATGCCCAGGCCTACAGCCCGTTGTGGGATGCGCAGCTCGGCCTGTGGACCGACAAGGGGGTGAAAGCGGAACTCAACACGCGGCAGATCGATGAGGTCGTCGTCTTCAACCTGGCGGCCACCCGGCCCGATCTGCTGACGGGCGTCGACCCGGCCACAGGTACGGCCGCTCCGTACGGCGCCCAAGGAGTCGACATCAACTGCGCGGTTATCGGGTTCACTAACAAGGCTCCGACTGCCAATCTCGCCACTCCTGTCCCCAACTCCCAGTTCCCGCCAAGGTAGCCAGGGAGTGGCTTCGGTGTTTTTGAGGCCAGCAATGGCGGCTTACATAACAATCATGCTAGAAAGAGGTTTATCCTATGATCACCTACGCAACACAACGCATTGAGGGATTGTCCGTCTTCTATCGGGAGGCTGGCGACCCGCGCCATCCCACGCTGGTCCTTCTGGGCGGATTTCCCTCCTCGTCCCACATGTTC
>WNGD01011413.1_pt1 | contig 18295 bp, 19 predicted proteins | sample 5400671 | NCBI WGS metagenome assembly WNGD01 (sample SAMN13153369, study PRJNA577476) | soil metagenome | isolation source: 40 cm soil or saprolite under grassland replicate 2 | place: USA:California | collected 2016-06-15
TCCACGGCGGGATGGGCGGTCTCCAGACGCGACCCTTCATCATGGCGCCCGTCGAGCTCCCGCTTCCGGCCGAGCCGATCGTCGGCGCTGCCGAAGTCCACCGGCTGCTCAAGAGCTGGCGCTATTACGACCAAGACGCGGTGGCCGTCGGAACCGAGTAATCAAGCGGCGCCGAGCCGCTGCACCACGAGCTCGAGCTCGTTGCGACCCACCACGCGGACCTCGTCGCCGGGGTCTGCTCCGTGGTCGCATCGTGCTTCCCAGAGCTCGCCGCCGACCCGCACCTGTCCGCGAGGACGGCACTCCCGGACGACCGTCGCCGTCCGGCCGATCAGAGTCTCCGCGCCGACGCGGACCCGCTTGCCGCGCACCCTGCGATTCCAGAAGAGAACCTCGCCGCAGAAGGCGAGAAGACCGAGCAGGAACGCGAGCAGGTTCCACGGCCACGGCACGAAGAGCAGCAGGACGAGCGCGACGATGAGGAACAAAGAGAGAAGCCTACGGGCGTCTGGAGCGCGTCTTACGCGGGTTCTGGCTCAGGCGAGCCAGGAGGCGCGGCAGCGGTCTCTTCCGTTGCCGAGAGAGCCTTCGCGGCGGCGAGGTCGCGGCTGATGTGGAGCGCGGCGGACGTGAGCGGCGCGCCGAGCACGAGCCCGATCATGCCGAACAGCGATCCGGCGCCGATCGTCACGATCAGGACGACGAGCGGGTTCAGGTCGAGGGTCGCGCCGAACGCGATCGGCTGGACGATGTTCTGGAGCAGTCCGTTCGCCAGGATCACGATCACCAGCATGACGACGGCGTCCGTGGTGCCCTGCGACGAGAGCGTGAGGATGACGGCGAACGCGCCGGACACGAAGGCGCCGATGAATGGGACGTAGGCCGTCACGAATACGACGACCGCGATCGTTCCCGCGAGCGGAACCCCGAGCGCGACCGCCCCGAGCCCGACGACGACGGCGTTGAAGGCCGCCACGATCGTCACCCCGAGGAAGTAACGACGGAGCGACTGGATGACGTTGCCGGTGATCGTGGTCGCGACCGGCTGCGGCACGCCGAGGTTCCGGTCGACGAACCGCCGCACGGACGGTCCGTCCTTCAGCAGGAAGAACGTGCCGAAGACGGAGAAGGTCAGGAAGAAGACGAGCGAGGTAAGCCCTTGAATCCCCTGCGCCACCCCGGTGAGCAGCGTCGAGCCGATGTTCGGGACCGCCTGCTTCACGTCGTCCTTGGAGCTCGAGGTTCCGTTCGCTCCCGCGTCGTTGAACCAGCCCTCGATCTTGTCGAGGGCCTCGGAGGCGGCGGTCTTGATCTGAGCCGACTGCTCGACGATTCCTCCGAGCACGAGGGCGAGGATGAGCACCCCGAGCGCGAGGAGACCGAGCAGGACGATTGCGGCGCCCGCGGGACGGGGAACGCGGTGGCCTTGCAGCCAGGTGACGATCGGAGCGGCGACCGTCGCCAGGATCGCTCCGACGACCACGGGGTCGACGATCGTCGACGTCTTGCCGAGGAGCCAGGTTGCCCCGACGAGAACGAGCGCGAAGCCGATCAGGAACCACGAGAGGAGGCCGAGGTCGCGCAGCCACATCGGCGCCGAGAACATGCGCGAGAGCGAGGTGGCGTCGATCTGCACGACGGTCGGACCCGCACTCTCCTCGGCCGAGCTCGTCGCTCCGTGACGGAAGCGGTCGAGAAAGCCCATTACCGCGGGCATTCTGTCGTGGCCTACGGACGATGAAGCTCGGCGGACCGACGCCGTAGCCGGGTCCTCAGCTCGTGGTGTCAGGCGTCGAGCCGAGCCGTCCCTCGATCGCGGCGAGCCGACCGTCGATGCTCTGGAGGAGCGCCCGCGTCTCTTCATCCTTTGCGGCTCTCGTCTCCTCTACCTCGGCGCGGTTGGCGTCGACGAAGAGCGACGTCACGATCGCGACCAGGAATGAGAGGAACGTGACGCCGAAGAGGATTACGATGCTGCCGAGGATCCGGCCCCAGAGGGTGGTAGGGACGATGTCACCGTAGCCCACTGTTGGAATGGTCACGATCGCCCACCAGATCCCGTCTTCGAAGGTCGGAAAGTCGCGGTGGTCGGTGACGTGCGCGACGATCCCAGCACCCGTGGCCATCACCGCAGTCACGCCGGCGAGGTACGGGAAGACGTGCCGATTGGTGATCGCGATCTCGGCCCGCGTCCGGAGTCGTGACTGGATGGGGCGCCTGCGTACCCCGCTCGGCTCGCTCACGGCCGGAACCTTCGCAGAGCCGTCAGACAAGTACTGAGACACGGCTTGCCGGTCCTGCGAAGGCTCGGGCGTATCAGGCGCTCACAGGATGCTGATCGCGTCGATGATCAGGAAGGCGGCGAGCAGGATGAGTGCGTACACCATCGCTCCCCGCTGGTAACGCGCGACTCGTTTCTGAGCGCGCGCCATGAGCGCGACTATCCGCTCGCCGAGAAGAACGAAGAGGACGATCGGCGCCCAGACGAGGGCACTTGCGACTGCCACGTACCAGACGACGAGGGCCGCTTGGCCGACGTCGCCTACGCCCGCGGTCGTGATCGAGGTTGCCGCGAACGCTGTCAGCAGAAGGCGCTTTGGACCGCCGATCCCGAGCAGCAGGCCTGCAAGCAGCATCGTGAGCAGGTGCAGCCTTCCGAGCCGTTCGACCAGCAATCGCGCTCGCTCGCTCGAGCCCTCTCTCCGAATTGGGCCCTGCGCCCGAATCCGGACTGCGAGCACGATCAAGACGCCGGCGATCACGAGCTCGAGCGAAGCCTGAACGCCCGGATGACCCTTGTTGTTCGAGCTGATCGCAGCGACTCCGACGAGCACGAAGAGCGAGCACGTGAACAACTGCCCGGCGACGAAGCCGGCGCCGAACGCGAGCGCTTTCAGTCGACCGGCCTGCATCACCCCGATCGTCGCCGCGAGCGCGAGCGCGCTGAAGCCGGCGAGGAGCGCGTACAGGAGTAGTTGGATGAGCGCTTGGAGCATCTCGTTCGAGCGAGTCGCGCGAAGCGACACGCAACGCTACGTCAGACGCTCCGGCGACGGCTACTCCGGAGGGCGCGGCGTGAAGGGATGGAGCTCGTCCTGGCCTTCCCGGATCACTCCGTAGCTCGACTCCGGAACCTCGTTCCAGGCACCCGCGAGATCGCCGAGCGGCTCGGAGACGACGAGCCTCGTCTCGTCCGAGACCGCGTGCAGGATCGGGTTGTCCGGGTACTGGACTCGCAGTGTCTCGACGAGCGTGGAGTAGAAGAGCGAGCGCGACTCGCCCTCGCTCGAGTATCGGAACCCCCACAGGTTCCGTCCGTCGCTCGTCGCCACAGTCATCTGAACGGGGTGCTCGATGCCGTGGCCGCGACCTACGTGTTCTATGAACCCGACTGCGCGCTCGACCGCGGCGGGCGGGTCGTCTTCGAGCCCGAACGTGAGGGCGAGGAAGAAGAACGCCTCCGAGTCGGTCGACCCTTCGAGATCCGGGTAGAGGGACGGGTCGACCGCGAGCATGAGGTCGCGCTTTACGTCGTGGAACTGCGCGATCGATCCGTTGTGCATCCAGAGCCAACGGCCGTGGCGGAAGGGATGGCAGTTGGTCTGCTGCACCGGGGTCCCGCTCGATGCGCGAATGTGTGCGAAGACGAGACCGGACCGGAGATGCCCGGCGAGCTCACGCAGATTCCGGTCGTTCCAGGCCGGCTCGATGCTCTTGAACACGCCTGGCGTGGCGCCTTCCCCGTACCAGCCGACGCCGAAACCGTCGCCGTTCGTCGTTTCGGCACCGAGCCGAGAATGGAGACTCTGGTCGATGAGGGAGTGCGCGGGCTTGTAGAGCAGCTCTTCGAGCAGAACGGGCGTTCCCGAGTACGCGAGCCAGCGGCACATGTCAGTGCGCGAAGGCGGTCCAGGTCGTCGCGTCATGCACCGGTGCAGGCTGCTTCTGGAGCCGCGGCAGCTGCCGCTCGAGATCGTGCACGAGCAGGTCCGCCAGGTCGTGGCTGAAACCTCGCCTCACGACGACACGCAGCGCGGCGAGGTCGGTCCTGTTCTCGGGAAACGTGTACGCGGGAACCTGCCAGCCGCGCTCGCGCATGGCGTTCGAGACGTCGAACACGGTGAAGTTCTCGATGCCGTCGGCGAGCGTGAACGCGAAGACCGGGAGCTCGTCGCCTCGGGTCAGAAGCTCGAAAGGCCCAAGCTCCGCGATCCGCGCCGAGAGCCGCGTCGCGACGTCCCGGGCGTACCCCTGCACTCGTCGAAACCCCCCGAAACCGAGCCGGAGAAATGTGTAGTACTGGGCGACCACTTGCGCTCCGGGACGCGAGAAGTTGAGCGCGAACGTCGGCATGTTGTCGCCGAGGTAGTTGACCCAGAAGATCAGGTCGTCAGGGAGTGCTTCCGTGTCGCGCCAGATGATCCATCCGACCCCCGGGTACACCAGTCCGTACTTGTGACCAGAGGTGTTGATCGACGCGACGCGCGGAAGCCGGAAGTCCCACTCGAGGTCGGGATCCACGAACGGGGCGATCATGGCTCCGGAGGCTCCGTCGACATGGACCGGGATGTCGAGGCCGGACTCGTGCTCGAGCGCGTCGAGCGCGGCGCAGATCTCCTTCACCGGCTCGTACGAGCCGTCGAAGGTCGAGCCCAGGATGGCCACGACCCCGATCGTGTTCTCGTCGCAGAGCTTCACGGCCTCCTCGGCCGAGAGGGTGAAACGCTCGCCCTCCATCGGGACGAGGCGCATCTCGACGTCCCAGTAGTTGGCGAACTTCTCCCAGCAGACCTGCACGTTGATCCCCATGACCAGGTTCGGCTTGTCGGCCGGCTTGCCGTCGGCGGCCCGGCGCTTCTGCCAGCGCCGCTTGAGCGCGAGCCCGCCGAGCATCGCCGCTTCGCTCGAGCCGGTCGTGGAGCAGCCCGTCGCCTCGTCGGCGTTTGGTGCGTGCCAGAGGTTGCTGAGGATCGCGACACAACGAGTCTCGAGCTCCGCCGTCTGCGGGTACTCGTCCTTGTCGATCATGTTCTTGTCGAAGCACTCCGCCATGAGCTTCTCGGCCTGCGGCTCCATCCACGTGCTGACGAAGGTCGCGACGTTCAGGCGTGCGTTTCCATCGAGCATGAGCTCGTCATGGACGATCTGATAGGCGACGTCCGGCGGCATCTCGCCGTCGGGTAGCGAATGCCGCGGGATGGTCATACCCTCGAGGCTGAAGAGCGGCGCGACGCCGAGCTCGTCCTTCCCCTGCCTCGGAGTCTTAGGGTGTACGAGGGTCATGCGCCATCCTCCTCTGAGCGGTCGGTGCCGGGCTCACGCCGACGCTAACAACCTCGTGATCGGAGTTCGCGTCAACGGTCGAGCTTCACCCGGGTGAACCCATCGGCTCGGTCGTCTCGGGCGCACGCGCATCGGCACGATCGCGAGTACGAGCCCAACGAGGCGCACGAGCGACCGGCCGATCGACGGAGAGTCGCCGTCGAGGCCGCGAGTGCGGACACGCACGCGCAGCAGTCGCATCCCGGGTGTCTGCCCTGCAGTGCTCCAGAAGAGGACGAAGTACGTTCCGACGACCAGGAACCAGCCGGAAGCGAGCAGCGCGCCCGCGAGCCAGGCCGGGCGAAGCCCTCCCACGAGCGACGCCACGAGCGCAGCGATCCCGACGATGGACATGAAGAGGACGATCGTCACTGCGGCGTCGGTCGCGAGCGCGAGCGCGCGGGTCACGATTCCGCCGTAAAGCGGGCGGTCGGCTCGTGGGCGTCGACGCACGAGCTGCTCAGCTCGGTCGTCGAGCCGCGCGCTGGAGGCCCGGGCTCCGCCGATCACTTCCTCCGCCAGCCCAGTCGTCTGTCTGGCGATCGCGTCGCGGAGCTCGGGGCTCGAGGCGACGTGGCGCAAGGCACGCTGCGTCTCGTCGCTCGTGAGCACTCGGTCCGTGAGCTCGAGTGTCCGGGGGCTCCCGAGCGCAGTGGTCACGAGGCGCTCCAATTCGCCGCTCGCGGCGAGCTCGGCAACGATGCGCTCGAGCACGCGGTGGCGGACGAGCGAGCGCGCGAACTCCTCCGGGAGCGACCCGGCGAGCGCTCGGTCGACCACGCGGGCGATCTCGGGTGCCGAGAGGACCTCGTCCAGCGCGTCCTCGATCGGTCCTCGCCATGCACGCGCGGCAGCTCGGGCAGGAAAGAACGCGGCGCGCCCGGCCGCGCCAGACAGACCCGCGCGGTGCTCGTCGTCCTTCGGCGCCATCAGTTGCCGAGCTGAAGCAGCATCGTCTCGAGCCGGTCGAGCCGCGCAGCGAGGTCGTCGAGCCGCGCCTCGATGCGCTTCTCGGCTTGATCCTCGTGTGCGGCCTCCGCAGCCTCGCGCTCGCCTTGAGCTCTCGCGACGAAGGTCGAAGTTATCGCAGCAATGGTGATGGTCAGAAAGGCGATGCCCTCGAGCATGACGAACGTCGCGACGATCCTGCCGGAGGGATTATGGGGCGTGACGTCGCCGTAGCCGACGGTGGTCACCGTCTGCAGGGCCCACCACATCCCGACCCAGATGTTCGAGTACTCGTCTGGATCGAGGACCCGCATCAGCGCTCCGCCGCCGACCACGACCACCGTCGTCGCGGTGACGATGACGCTCGCAGCAGTCCGGACCGAGGGAGGTTCGCGCAGGAAGCGCGACATGCGGCGCTCGATGAGGTTCGGGCGCGAGATGCGGGCCACGCTCAGCCGCTCCTCAAAGCCTCGTGCGGGGCACGGAAAGCGGGGTCAGCCTCGTCCACGAGGACACACTGCCAAGGATGACGCGCTCCAACGCGCCGGCGACTGTCGATCACCCGGGTGAATCGAGTCGAGAAGCACGAGCGCAGTCGCGAGCTGCTTTCGGGCTCGTTTCTTCTAGGAGCTGAAGCCGGTGATTGCGTCGCCGATCAGCTTCGCGCCGAGAACGAGCAGGAGCACGGTCATGATCGCGGCGTTGTGTGCGGCCATCCATGCTTTCAGCCCTTCGAGGATGCCTTTCGCCCGCTCGCCGAGCAGGAAGTAGATGGCGACCGGCGTGAGAATGCCGACCGACCCGAGGACGACGAACACCGCGAGCGCCCCGGCCTCCTGGCCGCTCGAGATGCCCGTCTCTGCGATCGCGGTTGCGGCGGCGATCGTCAACGCCAGGTTCTTCGGGTTGAGCCCGGACAGAAGCACGCCCGCACCGAGCGCCTTGCCCGCGGTGAACGTGTCGATCGCCTGCATCCATTTGGGCATCTGCGCCTCCTGGCCAGAAGCCGGGCGACCGCGCCAGATACGCGCGGCCATCAGCAGGAAGAGAACGCCGAAGACGAGCTTGAGGACGCTCGCCCACGTCGCCGGCTCGCCGGAGTCCTGGGAAGCGTTGCCGCTTGCGAGCAGCAGCATGATGGTGCCGACGATCGTCAGGCCGGCGAGCCAGCCGACAGCGAACGCAGGGCCGTTGGCGCGCGCGCGCGGCGTCCCCAGCATCAGGACGACGGCGATGACCGGAATGGGGCTGATCGCGACTCCGATCGCCATCGGCAGCACGTTTCCAATCGCCTCACCCATGGCTCAGCGCTCCTTCGGGTAGCCGCCGGCCCGCCCCGCCGAGGGGGGAGCGGGCCCTCGGCTCCGATTCGGTCTTCAGCCCTCGCTCGAGGTCGCTGGTCGGTTCGTCAGTACGCGCTGCCTGCGGGGCGAGACCGCGTCGTGGCGAGGCCGTAGACCACCAGCCCGGCAAGGGTGATCGCAGCCGCTCCGTACCACGGCGCCTGGCCGAGGATCAGGAACCCGTTGACGATCACGAGGATCGCCCAGAGGTACGCGACGATTCGTCCGAACTCCCCGCCCGAGAGCAGCGAGTACGCGGCGTAGATGGCCAGGGCGGCTATGCCGAGATCCCAGATGCCCCATGCCCACATGTTGTCGCCGAACAGCCCGAAGGTGAGGTTGTTCACCTTGTGGCTGTTCGCGAGGTAGCTGATCCCGGAGATGATCCGGAGGAAGCCCACCGCGTACATCATGATCGCCGCGAACGTGAGCCAACCCGAGGTCCACTTCTCCGACGTCGGTTCCAGAGTCGTCATCCTGCCTCCCTTTCGGTCGTCGCCTGGTCTGCTTCCGGTTTCGCGTCCCTTCCCTGCGCGTTTGGACGGCAGGCGCGATTCTCCACCTTTTCGAGCGCGTTTTCCATCTGCGACCGCACACCGGGACGAGATGCTGAGTCCGACCCCGGCGCGTTAGTGTCCGCACGTGGCCGAGCTCCTCGCCCTCGTCGCGGCATGCCTCTTCGCCGTCGCGGCGACGCTGCAGCAGAAGGGCGCGCTGGATTTTGCGGTCTCGCCCGACAGCCTGCGCTCGCTCACCCGTCTCGTCCAGAGCAGGTGGTGGTTCGTCGGAACGCTCGCGCTCCTCGTTGGATACGCCGTGCAGGCGGTCGCTCTCGATCACGGGCGGCTGGCCGTCATCCAGCCTCTGCTCGTGACGACGGTGGTCTTCGCGCTCCCGCTCGGCTACATGCTCACTCAGCAAGACGTCGGCAGGAGAGAGGTCGTCGGCGCTGGTGTCGTCGTTCTCGGGCTCGCCCTCTTTGCGATCTTCGGCAAGCCTTCGAGCGGGAACGACAACGCGCCGAATGATCAGTGGGCGGTCGCGCTCGTCCTGGTCACCGTCGCCTGCCTCGTCCTCTTCGGGCTCGGGCGGAGGAGCGAGGGCTCGCGAACGGCCGCCTATAACGGAGTCGTCTCGGGAATCCTTTTCGGTATATCGGCCTGTCTCGTCAAGCCGACGGTCGAGATGCTGCACGTCGGCGTGCGAGACGTTCTCTCGCACTGGGAGTTCTACGCGATGGCGTTCGCCGGCATCACGGCGTTCGTGATCCAGCAGATGTCGCTCAGCTCCGGCTACCTCGCGACCTCCGTCGCGACCGTGTCGACCGCAAACCCGATCGTGTCGGTGATCATCGGGATCCTCCTGTTCGACGAGCGGCTGAGCAGGCCGCCCTGGCATATCGTTGTCGCGATGGCCGGGCTCGCACTCGCGATGGTCGGCGCCGTCGTGATCTCAGTCGCCCGAGAGCGGCGAGGTGGTACGGCCGCGGCGGCGCCGGGATCAGCGGCGCCCGCGCCGGCGTAACCGAGCTTTCAGCTCTGAGATACGGCCCTACCTCGGTCGAGTGTGACGACCTCGTCGACGAGTTCGAGGCCTTCTGGGCGGTGCGTTATGAGGAGGATCGAGCGATCCTCTGCTTCGGCGAGAACGTCCTCGATCAGCGTCTCCGCGGTCTCCGGGTCGAGCTGCGATGTGGGCTCGTCGAGGACGAGAATGGGTGCCTTCGCGAGGAGCGCCCTTGCCACCGCAATCCGCTGGCGCTGTCCGCCTGACAGACCGGTCCCTTCTTCCCCGACGAGCGTGTCGGCGCCGTTCTGAAGGGACGAGACCCAGTCCCAGATCCGCGCTCGCCGGAGCGCGTCCTCGATCTCCTCGTCGCTCGCGTCGGGCCGCGCCAGACGGACGTTCTCACGGATGCTCGTCGAGAAGAGGTGGGCGTCCTGTCCCGCTACGGCGATCGCCCGCCGCACGTCCTCTTGCCGAAGCTCACGGAGGTCGTAGCCGCCGAGAGTGATCCGTCCCTTCGTCGGATCGAGGAAGCGGAGGAGGAGATTGACGACCGTCGTCTTCCCGGCGCCGCTCGGCCCGACGAGCGCGATCTTCCGTCCGGCCGGCAACGCGAGGCTGAAATCGTCGAGCACCGCAGGCCCGAGCGGCGAGTACGCGGCGCCGACTCCCTCGAGTGCGAGTGCCGGCCTCACGGGGACGCTAGGTGGGGAACCCGCCGGGTCGCGCACGGCGGGCTCTCGCTCGGTGAGCTCGAGCACGCGCCTGCCCGCAGCGATCGTCGCCGTCAGCTCCCTGGCGGCTAGTGGAAGAGGCGTCACGGCCTCGAACGACGCCAGCGTCAGCAATCCGAGCACCGCGACGAGCACGCGGTCGAGGTCGCCGGCGGAATGCGCTGCTACGGCGACCGCGAGCACGCCGACCGTGGTCGCTCCGGTAACGAGAATGCTGAGACCGTCCGCGACGCCGGCTGCGAGCGCATCGCGCCGGGCGAGGCGCGCGAGCACATGATCAGCGCTGCGAAAGCGGCCGAGCGCCTCCTCCTCGCGGCCGTACACGACGAGCTCCGGAGCCCCACGGAGCAGCTCGACGAGCTCTGCGCCCAGGTGTCCTTGGGCGTTCGCACGCCGCCCCCCCGCCTCCCGACCGAGGAGGCCGGCCACGACGGGGACGGCGACTCCCCCGACGACGAGTCCGGCCGCGAGAACGGCGGCGGCAAGCGGGAGGATGGCAGCGGCGACCCCGACCGCGATCGCGCCTGCGCCCAGGGCCACGAGTGGTGGGCCGAGCCCACGCAGGTACAGGCTCTGCAGGGCGTCGACGTCGCCGACCATCCGGCTCACGAGATCGCCGCGGCGGTATTGCTCCAGGCCGGCCGGGGCTAGCCGCTCGATCCTCTCGTCGAGGTAGCGGGCGAGCGGTCTCGAGAGACCGAAGAAGCGCACCGCGACGATGGCGACGCTCAGGGAGAGGATCGCGGGGCGCTCCGCGGCCCGCGCGATCAGGTAGCCCGCGGTCGTCATCAGGCCGATGCCGAAGACGACGGCGAGCGCACCGAAGAGCGTCGACAGCGCGAGTCGCCCGACCGGCGCACCCGCGAGCGCGACGAGTCGTCGAATGGTTCGGATCAAGCTGCTCCCACTACTTCCTGCTCTCCGACGATGTGCCCGCCCTCCAGCCACACGATCCGGTCTGCGCTGGCGGCCAGCTCGGGTCGATGCGCGATCACGAGCGCGGTGCGGCCTTCCGAGAGTCGCATGAGCGCGTCGCCGATTGCCTCGGCGTTGACCGGATCGAGATTCGCGGTCGGCTCATCGAGGACGAGGAGTCGCGCGTCGCGCAGGAACGCACGCGCGAGCGCGATGCGCTGGCTCTCTCCCGCCGAGAGTGGGCGGCCCCCATCTCCAACGACGGTCTCGTAGCCGTCGGGAAGCTCGCGGATGAACTCATCGGCGCCTACGAGCTGCGCGGCCGTACGAACCCGATCGTCGCCCGCCTCGGGCTCGCCGAGCCTGATGTTCTCCGCGACCGTGCCGGTGAAGAGCGTCGCCCGCTGCGGCACCCAGGCGACCTGGCGGCGCCACGCGGGAAGACCCGAGTGGGCGAGAGCGCTCCCGTCCACCGTCACTCGACCGTCCTCGGGCACCGCCAACCCGAGGAGCAGCGAGGCCAGCGTGCTCTTGCCGCTCCCACTCGGTCCGACGAGCGCGAGCATCTCCCCTGCGCGCACCTCCAAGTCGACGCCCTGGAGAACGAGGCCCGCGCGGCCCGGGTAGGTGAAGGAGACGTTCTCGAGCCGGATCGAGCCGTCGCCCGCGGTCACAGGTGCGACGAGTCTCGGAGGGGCACTAGGTCGAGGAGCCTCGAGGAGCTCGAGCAGCCGTTCGGCAACCGCGACTCCGTCGGCGCTCGCGTGGTACTGGGCGGCGAGGTTGCGGAGAGGCAGGTAGAGCTCGGGGGCGAGGACGAGGACGGTCATTCCCGTCTGGAGCCCGATGTCGCCGTCGACGAGCTGGACGCCGACCGTCACGGCGACGAGCGCGATTCCGAGGGTCGCGGCGAGCTCGAGGACGGCGCCCGAAAGGAACGCAACCCGCAGCGTCTTCATCGTCGTCTGCCGATAGCGCTCGCTCGCCTCGGCGATCGAGGCAGCCTGCGCACGACCGCGGTTGTACGCGCGCAGCGTGGGGAGGCCGCGAACGATGTCCAGGAAATGTGTCGACAGCACCGCGAGCGCACGCCAGCGCGCCCGCGTGCGCTGCTCCGTATAGCGGCCGATCAGCGCCATGAACAGCGGGACGAGGGGAAGAGTCAGCACCATGACGAGCGCGGCGGTGAGGTCGAGTGGCGCGACCCACGCGATGACCGCCAGCGGCACGACGACGGCGAGAACGAGCTGCGGCAGGAAACGCGCGAAGTAGGCCTCGAGAGGTGTGAGGCCGTGGACGGCTGCGGTGGCGATCTCGCCGCTCTCGGCGCCGTCGAGGGCCGCCGGCTCCTCGCGCAGGCGCCGTTCGACGAGCTCGAGCCGGAGCTGAGAGAGAACCCCGATCGCGCCGAGCCGTCCGGCGATCTCGAAGCCCCAAACGAGCACCGCCCTGAGTCCGAACGCGAGGGCGAGTAGCACGAGGTCGGCCGACACATCCCCGAGCGAGGCACCGTAGAAGGAGCGTGCGACCACCCGCGCGAGCAGAGTCGCCTGCGCCAGGACGACGAGTGCGGTGACGATGCCGATCGCGACATCCGTGCCGAGCAGCACTCGAGCTGCTCTCGCGCGGTGCAGGAGTCGCGGATCGAGCGGGCGCACGGGCCTACTCTGCCTCGCTCAGCGTTGCTCAGAAACCGGGGTCGTGCGCCGCGACTCGATCCAGCCGCAGTTCGGGCAGGCGAAGACCTCTTCGAGCACGCCGTCGAAGGCCGCAGTCATGCTCGCCGCCTCGGCTCTGGTCAGCGGATAGACGAGCTTGTCGGCCTGGTGGTTCATCGGGGTGCCGCACTTCGGACAGACCATTCCGGCTGCGCTCATCGCCCAATCCGTGTCGGGCACTGAGCGGGTGGAGGGGTGTGGGGAACCGGGAGGTTCCCCACGTCTTCGAGAAGAAGGGGGTAGCGCGGGGGAGACATGGCTTTCCCCGCGAACGCGAGCCGAAGGCGAGCGTTGGTCATCCGGTGCTCCCGATCTCGACGTGCGAGCGGCCGTAGCGCAGTGTCTCGGCCATCCAGAGGAGCTCGTCGAGGAACTTCTCGATACGTGGAAGGAAGGACTCGTCGAGGAGCTTGCCGGAATCGTCGAACCTTGTCTGCACCGTCGTGAAGTTCACGTCCCAGAAGATCGAGACGAGCCCGAGCTCCCGGAGGACCGGGATCAGGTTCTGGATGACCCGGGCGCCGCCGAAGACGCCGGCCGAGACCCCGACGATCCCCGCCGCCTTGTGGATGTACTCCTCGAGATTCGTGTCCAGTACGTGCTTCAGGAGTCCTGGGTACCCGTGGTTGTACTCGGGAGCGACGATCACGAGTGCGTCGGCGCGGTTCATCGCCTCCGAGAAGGCCGGGTCCTTGGCGGTCTCTCCCGCGTCGTCGACCGGGATCGGCAGGCTCGCGACGTCGACGAGCTCGGTCTCGACGCCCTGTCGCTTCGCCGTCTCGGCATGGAGCAGGTTGGCGGCGTGCTCGCTCATCCGCCCTCGGCGCGGAGTCCCGAGGATCACCGGGACGAACAGTGGACGGTCGCTTGCCACGCTAGACGAGCCGCGGCATCAGGCCGCGGGCTCGACTTCGGGTGGCGCGCCGGAGTCGTCCGGCGGGCTCGAGAGCGGCTGGCCGCCCACGCGTCGCCGGAAGACGTAGTACGTCCACCCTTGGTAGAGCAGCACGATCGGGGTGAAGACCAGCGCGACGACTGTCATCACGGCCAGCGCGTAGTGCGAGGACGAGGCGCCGTCGATCGTCAGGCTGTTCGCGAAGTTCGGGTTCGACACCATCACGCGGGGGTAGAGGCTCGTGAACAACGTGGCCACCGCAGCGACCGTCCCGACGGCAGTGGCGACGAACGACCACGCGACCCGCCCTCGGAAGACGAATGCCGCGGCGAGGACAAGCGCGACGATCCCGAGCAAGGCGGGCAGGAGGGGCGGGAAGACGTTCTTGTCGTTGTGGTCGACCGCGACCACGACTGTCCAGATCAGGAACGCCGCCGCAACCGCTGCAGCGGGAAGCGACAGCCTGCGAGCCGCCGCTCCGGCGCGCTCGTGCAGCTCCCCCGTCGTCCGGAGCGTCATGAACGTCGCACCGTGGAACGCGAAGAGAAGCACGACGGAGAGTCCGGCGAAGACGGTGTACGGGCTGAACAGGTCCGAGAAACTGCCCGCGAAGTCCCCGTTCGAGTCGAGCGGGACGCCGTAGACCAGGTTGGCGAGACCGATTCCCCAGACGAGGGCCGCACCCGTGCTACCGATGGTGTTCGCCCACGCCCAGAGCGACCGCCAGCGTGTGCTCTCGCTCTTTCCTCGCCATTCGAACGAGACGACACGGACGATCAGGAAGACGAGGACGAGGAGCAGGGCGATGTAGAGACCGGAGAACATCGTCGCGTACCAGGTCGGGAAGGCGGCGAAGGTGGCGGCGCCGGCGACGACGAGCCACACCTCGTTTCCGTCCCAGACCGGGCCGATCGTCTCGAGCATCGTCTTCCGGTCCTCCTCGTCACGGGGGAGGAACGGGAGGAGCATGCCCACCCCGAAGTCGAACCCCTCGAGCAGGAAGTACCCGGCCCAGAACACGGCGATCAGCAGGAACCAGAGCTGCTGCAGATCCATCAGCTTCTCGCCATCAGTAGCTGAGCGCCGGCAGCGCTCCCTCCGCATCGAGCTCGGGCTCGGAAGGATCGAGGCGCGCGAAATGGCGCATGAGGACGAAGTCGACGACGGCCAGGATGACGTAGAGGGAGACGAAGACGGCGAGGCTGACGGCGATCGTCGCCGTGCTCACGCTGGGCGAGTTCGCATCCGCGGTCTTCAGGAGCCCCTGCACGATCCACGGCTGTCGTCCCACTTCCGTCAGCACCCAGCCCGCCAGCGCTGCCAGAAACGGCAACGCGATCGTCGTGACTCCGACCCAGTGGAACCAGCGCGCGCTCACGAGCTTGCGCCGCCGGTAGAGGAAGGCGCCGACCGCCGCGACGAGGAACACGAGCGTGCCGAGGTAGGCCATGACCCGCATGCTCCAGTAGACCGTCTCGATCGCTGGCATGTAGTTGCCCCTGCCGTACTGCGCGACGTTCTTCGCCTGGAGCGGCGTGATGCCCTGAACCGTGCCGTTGAACGAGCCGGTGGCGAGGAACGAGAGCACCTTCGGGATCTCGATCGAGAAGGACGGCGTCTGGTCCTGTTTCGTGAAGCCGCCGATCTGGAAGAGCGAGAACGCGCACCCCGTACAGGTGTCCCACTGTGCCTCGGTCGAGGCGATCTTCATCGGCTGGTCCTCGGTCGCGATGATCCCGAGGTGGCTTCCGAGCCCGAGGTTCACCGCGGAGACGGGAACGAGCACGATCAGCGCGAGTTTCGCCGCCTTGAGGAAGATCTCCTGATTCCGCCCGCGTGCGAAGTGCCAGCAGGCGACGCCGAAGACGACCGTGGCCCCTGTGGTGACCCCGACCAGGATCACGTGCGCGAAGGCCCACACCGCAAACCTGTTCGAGAGCAGCTGCCAGACGCTCGTCAGCTGGGCGTGGCCGCCTGTGATCTCGTAGCCGACCGGGTGCTGCATGAACGAGTTTGCGACGAGGATGAAGTACGCCGAGAGCCATGTTCCGAGCGCGGCAAGCCAGATCGTCGCGAGGTGCACGCGCCGTGAGAGCCGACCCCAGCCGAAGATCCAGAGGCCGAGGAAGGTCGCCTCGAGGAAGAATGCTGCGAGGCCTTCGATCGCCAGCGGCGCGCCGAAGACGTCTCCGACGTACTTCGAGTACACGGACCAGTTCATCCCGAACTGGAACTCCTGGACGAGCCCGGTGGCGACGCCGATCGCGAAGTTGATCAGGAGCAGCGTCCCGAAGAAGCGCGTCAGGCGCAGCCAGGCCTCGTCTCCCGACCGATACCACATCGTCTGCATGAGCGCGACGAGCGGGGCGAGGCCGAGCGTGAGCGGGACGAAGAGGAAGTGGTAGAGGGAGGTCGTCGCGAACTGGATGCGCGCGAGCTCGACGGTCGAAACAGCGAGCACGTTCAGGCGCTTCCCGGAAGGCCGCCTCTGCCAGATAGCCCGTCGGCAAGCTCGCTCGCGAACGCCTGAGTCTGCCCCTGAAAGTCCGGCTTGAGGAGGCTCGGAGGGATCTTCACTCCGAGGTAGCGCTCGCGGTTCTCCCCTTTGGCGAAGTAGCTGATGAGGGCCATGAACGAGCGAATCTGGCCGCCGGCGAACGTGAAGTGAATACCGTCGATGTACTCGCCGCCCAGTTTGGTCCCGGCCTTGCGCACGGACTTGAGATTGGTCCTCCAGTACCGTCGGCAGACGACGAAGCCCGTAAACCGCGTCCCATCGAGCAGCCGCGCTGCTGCGTCGGACTTCAAGTACGAGCGGATCGGCACGCTCTGCCTGAAGAACCAGGTGGGTGAGCCGATGCAGATGAGGTCGTAGTCGCCCTCGCGTGCTTCCTCCGGGATCTGGATCTCCCCGGTTGCTCCCCGCATCTGCGCCGGCAGCATCCCGACGATGTCGAGGACGGCATGGCGCAGTGGCAGCCGCGTGAACCGCTCCGCCCAGCGCTTGTCCGTGAACTCGATCGCAGCCTGCGAAACTTCACAGCCCCGATCGCGCAGCACTTCGGCCATGACCTCTGCCACCCGCTTCGTCTGTTGTGTATAGCTGTAGTAGACGAGCAGCACTCGAGGGTTCCTGATCGAGTCTTGCGCTGGCGACGAGCTCAAGTCACACCACCCTTCGACGAGGTCGCCCACGGTGGCCGTGGAATCCGCGAAGAGAGAGCAGAGAGAGCATTGGGGAGAGCGGGTGCAGCAAGCCCCTCTTTCACGCCCTCGATTCTCGAACTCGAGAACGCAGATTCCTAGTCCTCTGTCTGCATTTCACCCGGGTGAAAGACGCCGGAGGAAGACCGCGACAACGCGTTCAGCGTGCTACGACTGATATCACGCTTGTACTTCGGGCGCGGCGCTTACGGCAAGGAGATTCTTCATGGGGTATCACCGGTTGGCGGTCGTCATAGGTCTGCTTGCCGCGCTCTCAGTTGGCGCCACCGCGTGCGGCAGTTCGTCGTCAACGAAGACGAGCACGACTTCGAGCTCGTCGGTTTCCGTCCCGAAGCGGGGTGTCGTAACGATCCCGATGGCGACGGTCGGCGATCCCGGCAACCCCTCGGTTGGCGTCTGGCAGGTGTTCAAGACGTTGGGAACCGCGAGCACGAATGTGACTCTGCCGCCCGACAACAGCACGGGGATCTACAAGAACTGCAAGGCCGCTCCACCGTCGGCGCCGAGCTGTCTGACGGTCGGCGGGGTCAAGGACACCTACGGGATCGGCGAGTTCGCTGTCACCGTTTCCCAGTACGTGACGTTCTTGAACACGGCTGATCCAGACGGGAAGAATCTGCGCCAGCTCTACGAGGACAACATGAACTCCACGGTCTGGCCGCAGTACGGCCCGATCAACTACGCGTCGGGGTCGGGGGTGGCTCCGGGCAAGCACTACTCCGTCGCCTATCCCGAGTGGGCTCAGAAGCCGTTCAACTTCGGAGACTTCCGCCGCGGGGCCGAGTTCGTCAACTCGCTGTTCAACGGTAAGGTCCTCTCGAAGACGTCGTCGACGTCGGGCACCTTCAAGTACGTCACGTACAAGGTGCGGCTCTCGCCGGAGACCGAGCGCGGCATGTACGACATGTCCAAGGAGACTCCGACGCGAACCGCGTCGACGGGGTTCGTCCTCCCGAGCAACGACGAGTGGGTAAAGGCCGCCTACTACGACCCGAAGCATGGTGGGACCGACTCGTACTGGGTCTACCCAACGGGCCCCTTCAACCAACCGAACATTTCCGTGTTGAATCCCACTACGGGGGACGTCACAAACGCGGACAAGCAACCGCTGGCGACCTACAACCCGAACGACCCAAACAGCAGTGTGGACACTCCAGGTGCGCCGGCCGGAACGGCCCCGACCTGGTGTCCGTCACAGGCAGGGCCGTCCTGCGCCAAAACCTTCCCGGCCGATTTCCCGCCGGGACTGAACCTCGCGCCGCTGTACATGGGGAACGTGAGCACGGTCGGCCAGACCAAGACTCCGTCCCCCTGGGGGGCGTACGACATGGGCGGCAACGTCGTCGAGCACACCGACTCGCTCGCGCCGCAGCCGCCGGGATACCACTTCCTGCGGGACTGGCGGTACTACCACGGTGGCGTCGCCAATGCGCCGGCATATCAGGTCGCGATCTATGGATTCGGCTACTTCCCGGGGGACCCGCAACTCGGGAGGATCTATCCCTGGATGGGTTTCCGCGTGGGGGTCATCGGAGACGTCAAATAGCGGTCGAGCGCCGCACGCTTCAGCCGGAGCCGATCGCATTCACGTCAGGCAGCTCGGTCGATCGACTAACCAAGAAGTTTGACGAGGGAGCTCGCCACCAGGCCTCGTTTGCCGCGCGGCGCGCTAGCCCAGTCGCTCGAGCA
>WNGD01002714.1_pt1 | contig 18294 bp, 17 predicted proteins | sample 5400671 | NCBI WGS metagenome assembly WNGD01 (sample SAMN13153369, study PRJNA577476) | soil metagenome | isolation source: 40 cm soil or saprolite under grassland replicate 2 | place: USA:California | collected 2016-06-15
CGCCGGTGGAGCCGCCGGTGGAGCCGCCGGTGGAGCCGCCGGTTCCCGCTCCCGCGCCGGTCGCGGAACCGCCACCAGCCGCCCGCCCCGGCCCCCGCCCCCGCCCCAGCCCCAGCCGCTGGTGGTTGGCGGTGGTCGCGCTGCTGTTCGGGTTCGCGCTCGCGGGTCCGGTGGTGATCGTGCAGCGCCAGCTCGCCCTGCACCGCCCCGGTGGCGGCGGTGCTGGCGGCCCGGGCGGCGCCGTCACCATGGCCGGACTCGCCTTCAAGCCGGGCACCGTGGTCGTCAAACGGGGAACGACCGTGGTGTTCCACAACGACGACCAGGCGCCCCACACGGTCACCGCCGACTCCGGCGCCTTCGATTCGGGCGTGCTGGAACCCGGCGCCACCTTCAGCATCACCGTCAGCAGCGGCCTCACCTACCACTGCACCATCCACGCGTTCATGAAGGCACGTATCTACGTCGCCTCCTGAGGCTCTACCTACCTAATGAACCGGATCGAGCGGCGAGACCGTATCCAGCTCCAGGCCGGCCGTGCCGGTCGGCCCTGACAGCTCCGCCACCTGTCGAAACAGGATGGAGAGGGGGACGTGTGACCCAGCCGCGCACCGAGGGTGAGACCCCGCGCGTGATGCTGTATTCCCAGGACGGCTTCGGGCTCGGCCATCTGCGCCGCACCAGCCTGATCGCGGCCGCCCTGACCCAGGCGTGCAGCAGCGCGGCGGTACTGACCGCCATTGACTCCCGGCTTGGCGCCTTCTTCGAGCCGGCACCCAACCAGGACTACCTCAAGCTCCCCTCGATCGTGAAGATCGGGCCGGGCGAATGGCAGGCGGTCGGGCTCCCGCTCGACTTCCCGCAGGTCCACGCGATGCGCAGCGAGCTGCTGTGCGCCACGGCCCGCACCTACCGGCCGCACCTGCTGCTGGTCGACCACATGCCGCACGGCGCCATGGGGGAGCTGCTGCCCACCCTGGAGGCCCTGCGCCGCGACAGCGGCACCAGAATCGTGCTGGGCCTGCGCGACATCATCGACGCGCCGCCGGTCACCCGCGAGGTGTGGGCCCGCGAGGGCGCCTACGAGGCGATCGACCGCTTCTACGACCAGGTCCTGGTCTATGGGCGGCGCGACGTCTTCGACCTCGGCGCGCAGTACGGCCTGCCGCCGTCGGTGGCCAGCCGGGTGCGCTACACCGGCTACGTCGCCTCGCCAAGCAAAGGGCTGGAGGCCGCGCGGCTGCGGACCAGGTACGCCGCCGGCGAGGGCAGCGGCCGTGCCCTGATCGTGGCGATGGCGGGCGGCGGCGCCGACGGCTACCCGCTGCTGCGCGCCGTGCTGGACGCCCTGCCGCTGGTGCGGGAGCGGCAGCCCTGCACCGCGGTGCTCGTCGCCGGGCCGTTCATGCCCAGCGGCCGGCGGCGCGAGCTGCAGCGCCGCGCCCGCGCCGCTGACGCCCGCGTGCACGTCTCGGTGAGCGACACGCTGAGCCACATCCGCGCCGCCGACGTGGTCGCCGCCATGGCCGGCTACTCGACCACTGTCGAGGTGCTGTGCGCCCGCACCCCCGCGATTCTGGTCCCGCGGCGGGGCCCCAGCGCCGAGCAGCGCACCCGGGCCGGCCTGTTCGCGGGCCGCGGCTGGATCCGCGCCATCGACCCCGACGACCTCGACGTCGAGACCTTGGCCGCCGCGCTGCTGGCAAGCCTCGCCCAGGGAACGGTCCGGGGCCGGCCCGCCTGCGACGGGCTCAGGGTCGCGGTCGGCAGTCTGCTGGGGCTGCTCGGCGGCGACTGCGCCGAGGCCGCGGCTGCCGCCGGGATGCTGGAGGAGGGCGCCGCCGCCCCGGCGCCGCCCGCCAACCTGCTCGCGCCGCTGAAGCTGGAGTAGGGGTGGCCGACGCCGCCGTGTTCGGCTTCGACCCAGACCTGCCGAGCCTGCCGCAGGCCTTCGACCCGAGGACGGTCGCGCGCCTGTTCGCGCCCGCCGGTGGCGCGGTGGGGCAGCTCCGCCGCCAGGACACCAAATACCAGCCGGGCGTGCGCTGCGTGGTCACCTACGAGGTCGAGCTGATCGGTGCCACCGCGGACCACCGCCGCCGCACCATCGGCGTCGTCACCGCCACCCCGCAGGGCCTCGAGCGCCGCTTCATGGAGGAGGACCGCCGCCTCACCGGTCTCGCCGAGGCGCTCGACGGCCGGCGCATGGCCGCCCGGCTCGCGGCGGCGCTCGGCCCGGTCGAGGCCTGCGCCGCTACCCCCGTGCGCTACAAGCCCAACGACCGCTGCGTGATCCGCTACGAGCTGCGCAACGCCGACGGCCCGCGGCTGCTGTTCGGCAAGCTGCTCGCTGACGGCTGGAGCGCCAAGCTGGCGCTGCTCGACGCCTTGGCGGCGGCCGGGCACACCGACGAGGCGGTGCCGCCGACCCTGCCGGTGGTGGCGCACCTCCCCGACCTCGGCCTGTTGCTGCAACCGGCGGTGGACCGGGCGGTGGAGCTGAACCGCGCCGGCTTCGACCCGGCCGTCCCGGCCGCGACGCGTGCCGCCTGGCTGCGTGCCGCCGGCCGCCACCTTGCCGGCCTGCAGGGCTGCGCGCTGCCGGGCGCGCCGGAGCGGGCGCTCGCCGCCGACCTCGACGAGCTGGCCACCTACATCGCGCCCATGTACCAGGCCGACCCGCCGCTGGCACGACGCTACCAGGCGGTCCTCGACACGCTGGAGCAGCATGTTGGCGCCGCGCCACCCCCGCAGCCCGTCGCCGGCCACGGCGCCTTCCGCACCGACCAGTTCCTGCTGCCCGGTGGCGACGCCGGCACGGCGGACACCGACACGCTGGTGATGATCGACCTGGACGGCGCCTGCCGCGCCGAGCCAGCGCGCGACCTCGGCAACTTCCTCGCCTACCTCGACTGGAAGACGATCCGGCGCCCGGACCTCGTCGCCGTCGTCGGCGAGGCCGAGGCCGCCGTCCTCGCTGGCTACGCCGCGCAGCGTCCCCTGCCAGCAGCGGAACGGCTCGACCTCTGCCGCGCCGCGTCTCTGCTCAAGATCGCCGGGCGGCGCTACCGCAGCCTCGCCACCGGCGAATGGCACTTGGTCCCCGCCCTGGTCGACCGCGCCGCCGCCCTGCTCGGCTGAACCGCCAGCCGGATCCGTGTCCAGCAGGCGGCACACAGGATCAGGATCAGGAGTCAGCCAGGCGGAACGACAGGTCAGGCTCGATCTCGGCCACGTCCATCTGGGCCTTCTGGAGGCGGCCGGAGTAGTCCCAGTTCATCGCCTGCCAGCGGGTGAACTGGTCGAGCACCCACATGCCGGACAGGCGGCTGCCGTTGCCCGATTTGCCGTTGCCGCCGAACGGCAGGTGCGCCTCTGCGCCGGAGGTCGAGTTGTTGACGCTCACCATGCCGGCGCCGATGCCGCGCCGGAAGGTGAGCGCCGCCTTCGGGTCGCGCGTGTAGATCGACGACGACAGGCCGTACCCGGGCGCGTTGGCCAGCTCGATCGCCTCGCTGAGGTGGCTGAAGGTGGCCACGCCCACGATCGGCCCGAAGGTCTCCTCCTGGAACAGCCGGTCGCCGGGGGCGACGCCGTCCACCACCGTCGGGTGATAGAACAGCCCGGCCTCGGGGTCGCCGACGAAGCCCGGGCGCGGGTTGGCGGCGCTGACGCGCCCGACCCCGGCCGAGCCGAGCACGCGCTGGCCCGAGCCGATCCAGTCGAGACAGCCCTCGAAGCGGGTGGCGAACTTCTCATCGAGCATCGGCCCGTAGAGCACCTCGCGCATCGGGTCGCCGATCGCGGCGGCGCCCAGCGCGCCGCCGAGCCGGTCAAGGAAGCCGGCGTGCACCGACTGGTGCACGATCGCGGTGCCGAGCGAGGTGCAGCGCTGCCCGGCGGTGCCGAAGCCGGAGAACAGCGCGCCCTCGGCGGCAAGGTCGAGGTCGGCGTCCGGCATGATCACCATCGGGTTCTTGCCGCCCAGCTCCAGACAGGGCGACTGCAGATGGCGCCCGCACAGCTCGCCGATCCGGGCCCCGACCGCCGTCGAGCCGGTGAAGCCGACCTTGTGGCAGACCCGCGCCTCCAGCGCCAGCTCCAGCCCCCGGTAGGTCGCCTCGCCGTCGGCGAAGACCAGATTGAGGACGCCGTCAGGCAGCCCGGCGTGGGCGAACAGCTCGTAGAGCGCCTGCGCGCTGGCGGCGGCGTACTCCGCCGGCTTCCACACCACCGCGTTGCCGCACAGCAGCGCCGGCACCAGGTACCACGCCGGCACCGCCACCGGGAAGTTCCCGGCCGTGATGATCGCGGCCACGCCGACCGGGTTGCGGAAGGTGAACAGGCTCTTGTCCGGCATCTCCGACGGCACCGTCTGGCCGTACAGGCGCCGCCCCTCGCCGAGAAAGAAGTCGCAGGTATCGACGATCTCCTGGACCTCGCCGAGCGACTCGGCATAGGGCTTGCCGACCTCACGGGTCACCAGGCGGGCGAGCGCCTGCTTGTTCGTCTCGACCAGGCGTCCGGCCGCGGCGATCGCCCGGCCCCGCACCGGCGCTGGAACCTCCGCCCAGGCGGCCTGGGCGGCGGCGGCGACCTTGCAGGCGGTCAGGAAGGTGTCGGCCGGTGCGAGGCGCACCTCGGCGACGGTCTCGGCCAGATGGCTCGGGTCAGTCGACCGGTAGGTGGTCGCGGCGCCGTCGTCGGCACTTTTTCCGCCAACCATGGAGACGAGTTTCAGGACGTCTGGCATGTGCACCTCGCTGCGCGACCGGGCAGGGCTGGGGTCGTCCCCGCCAGCCAGTCTACGCTGGCGCCGCCGCGACTCTCGTGAGGATGCGCTGGTAGACGCGCTCGTAGCCGGCGGCCATCACGGCGACGTCGAAGTGCTCGCGGGCGTGACGGCGGCAGCGGGCCGGGTTGAGCGCGACGGCCCGGTCGATCGCCGCCGGCAGCTCGGCGGGCCGGTCGCACAGCAGGCCGCTGATCCCGTCGGCGACGACCTCGGGCACCGCGCCCCGGCGCAGCGCCACCACCGGGGTGCCGCAGTCCTCCTTGGCGGCACGGTCCCGGAAGGGGAAGTCGTCCACCACCACGCCGTTGTGCACCGTCCCCTCCCAGGGCAGGTCGGGGGCATGGCGGCGTTGCGCCTCGGAGATGGCGACCAAGCCGATGGTGTCGTCCAGTGCCCGGTAGTAGTCGCCGAGATCGGCGTGGACCGGCCCGTGGACGGTCACCACGGTGGGCGCGAACCGCCCGGCCGCCGACAGCGGCCCGGCGAGGCAGTGGTCGTGGACGACGTCGACATCGAGTTCCCGCAGCGCCCGCGCGCTGCGGGAGGCGTAGCTGGTCTCCACCATCGGGTCGCCGAGCCTGATGCTGGGCGGCTCAGCGAGCACCGGCACGAACCTCCCGCGCGTCCGGTCGCGTCCGGCGCCGAGGAGGAACACCTCGTGCCCGCGGCTGACCAGCTTGTTGACCAGCGTGGCGCACATCGCCTCGATGCCGCCGTAGCCCTCCGGCGGCACCTCGAACCAGGGCGGGGCCACCACGGCGATGCGGAGCGGTGCGGACGCGTCATTGTCATGGCTCGGCTGACCGGTGATTGCCTGCATTGATTCCCCCGATCGTCCCGGGAACGGCAAAACGCGTTTTTATACCGAAGCCGGGATCTTGTCGAGGGCTTCGCCGGAATTTCGACGGAGCGACGCGTTCAGACCACGCTGCGTGGGGGTTTGGGTACCGGGGGAGGACCCGCCGTCCGGCTTTTGTCACGCCCGCCAGGGTGCAACACGCAAGATGCAGCATGCGCCGCCGGTGCGCCTGGGCACCGATGGCGCAGGGTGCTGCCCGGCAGCGGTTGGTCGACCCGCGCACCACCAGTTCCGGCCGGAAGACGTACTCGTCGCGTGGCGCGGGGATGCCGGCCAGCTCGTCGAGCAGGAACTGCACGGCGGTGCGCGCCATCGCCTGCACCGGCTGGCGCACCGTCGTCAGGGGCGGGTCGATGAAGGCGACGAACAGGGAGTCGTCGTAGCCGATCACCGAGACGTCGTCGGGGACCTTCAGTCCACCCTGGCGCACCGCGCGGATCGCCCCGAGCGCCATCACGTCGGAGCTGCAGACGATCGCCGTCACGCCCTTGCTGAGCAGGCGCGTGGCGGCGACCCGGCCGCCTTCGATGGAGAACAGCGAATGGGCGATCAGACCAGTGACGTCGTCCTGGTCGAGCAGCGCCTTCATCGCCCTGCGGAAGCCGTTGCACTTGCGCAGGCACGGAACGAAGCGTTCCTGGCCCACCGCCAGCCCGATGCGCTCGTGCCCCAGCGCGACCAGGTGGTTCACGGCCATTTCGGCCGCCTCTTCGTCGTCGGTGGAGATGAAGGGCGCGTCGATCCTGGCCATGTAGCCGTTGACCAGCACGATTGGCAGCTTCTTCTCCACCAGCCGGAGGTAGCGTGCGGGGTCGGAGGTGGAGTCGGCGTGCAGGCCGGACACGAACACGATCCCGGAGACGCCGCGCTCCAGCAGCATCTCCACGTAGTCGTCCTCGGTGACGCCGCCTGGGGTCTGGGTGCACAGCACCGGGGTGTAGCGGTGCTGTGCGAGCATCGACTCGATCTCCTGCGCGAAGACCGGGAAGACCGGGTTGTCCAACTCGGGGACGACCAGCCCGATCAGGCCCGCCGACCGGGTCCGCAGCTTGGCGGGCCGCTCGTAGCCCAGCAGGTCCAGCGCGGCGAGCACCGCCTGCCGGGTGGTCGGTGCGACCCCGGCCTTGTCATTCAGCACCCGGCTCACAGTTGCCTCGCTGACGCCGGCGTGGACGGCGATATCGGCGAGTCGCGCTTGTCCGGTCATGCGGGCACCCCACCACGGCGACGACGCCGGCGAGGTCCTCGCCGCGATCCGGCGGCGCGACCCTGGCGCCGGGGTCGCCCTCACATGCGGCTACGACGGCCGAGCCGCTGGAGCGCGCCCTGGCACAGGCCGCCGCCGAGGACAACGCGAGCGCACCGATCATGGTCGCCCACACCGTCAAGACCACCCGCGCCGCCGAGGCGCAGCGCGTGCCCGTGCGCCAGCTCGTCGACCGCCGCGCCGCCGCGTTCGCGGCGCTCCGGGAACCGCTGGCGCTGCTGGTGGACGCCTGCCGGACCCTCGCTGGGGAACTTGCACCGTTCCTGCCCGCCGCCGCCGCGACAGGCGCCTACCGGACCCCGCGCCGTTGTTTCCCCGCATCCTCGCTCCAGCAGTCGCTCCAGCGACCGATACTGAAGCCGATAGGGAGTGGGAGTATCCAGATCGTTGATCAGGGTAATGGACCGCCCGAAAGGAAATGTGAGTCGGGAAACGAGAAGCCGGTTGCGAGCCAGCACAAACCTGCGCATATTCCATCGTCCGGGCTTGAGGCCGTTCGCAATTCAGGTGGCCGCGAACGCGGCCTCCGGGGCGGAGCGCCTTGTCGCTCAAGGGGTTCAGCGCTCGGGGTTGTTGACCTTTCTTATGTGGCTCTTTAGCATGCAGCTCCGAAAGGGACAGGGCTTGGCTAATTTCGGTGGCCGTGTCCCGGGCGGGGAATGTTCCCTATTGGGCAAGGAGGCGCCTTGAACCGCAAAGAACTCGTCGACGCCATTCAGCAGCACACCGAGGTGTCTCGGGCGGATGTCGAGCGAGTGCTCAGCAGCCTTCTTCAGCAGACCCAGCTCGCGGTCAAGAAGGGCGAGCGGGTGTCACTGGTGGGCTTCGGGACCTTCGAGCGCCGCGACCGCGGTGCCCGTACCGCGCGGAACCCCCGCACCGGCGACGTGGTCAAGGTCAAGGCGACCAAGGTCCCGGCGTTCCGTCCAGGCCAGGGCTTCAAGGACGCGGTGAGCGGCAAGGCCCCCGCCGCCAAGGGGGCGCTGGCGGCCAGGCCGGTACGGTCGGCGGGCGCCTCCAAGCCCGCTGCCAAGATGGCCGCGGCACCGGTTGCGCCCAGCGGCGCCGGGCTCGACGGCAAGGCCAAGGGCAAAGGCAAGGCCAAGGCGGACGGAAAGACGAGCGCGGGCGGCGGCAAGGCTACCAAGGCCGCCAAGGCGTCGAAGACCTCGAAGGCGAGCGCCAAGGTGGCGGCGAAGTCCGGCAAGAAGAAGTAGCGCTGTGCCGGCTTCGAAATCCGGAAGCCTGAAACCAGAAGGCGGCCCCTGCCCCGCGCAGGGGCCGCTCGCGTTTTCCGTGTCGGTTACGACGTTTTCGCGTTATTCGGGATCAGGGAGCGTCAGGATGTTGACGTAGGTGACGCGCGCGTCGCCGCCTTCGCCTTCGACCCGGAACTTGACCCGCTGGCCGAGCTGCAACATGCGGAGGCCGGAGCGCCGGAACGCCTCGGGCGGCACCGGGTATTCCACGCGGGTATCGGTCAGCACCACGGCCGCCTTGCTGGCCTGGTCAAAGCTCTTCACGGTCCCTTGCAGCAAAGCGTCCGGCATGGTCACTCCTCGGCGACATTGGCGGCGATGTTGGCCAGGCTGCGCACGGCTTGCAGGCGCTGCGCGGTCACGCTGGCTGGATCCAGGCTGATGGCGACGGCGCGGAGGTCGGCGACGGTGTCGACGTCGTGAGCGAGCGACGGCTCGTCGAGCCGCACCGCGCCGGGCAGGGCAAGATGTCTGGCGGCGCTGCCGCGCCCGAACGACGGCGCGAATGAGGCGGCGTCGCGCCAGGCGAGCACGTTGGTGCCGGTGCCGTCATAGCTCGGCACGACCACCACCGGTGCCCGCTCCGCGGCTTCGCCCACCCGCGTGAACGCCGCCGCTGATGCGAGTGGCAGGTCGGCCGCGACCACCAGCAGCCCGGCGTCCTTCACGACGCCCGTGTTGGCGGCGCGGGCAAGCGACCGGTTGAGCCCGTCACCGTCACCGTCGCCGTCAGCGTCGGTGGGCGGCGGCTCCTCGACCACTCGGCAGCCGAGCGCCTCGGCGCGGCGCCACACCTCCCGGTCGGGCGAGATCACCACCGGACGGCCGAGCCGGCCGCCCTCCAGCTCCATGGCCGCGGCCTGCAACGCCGCGATCACATCCTCCAGCATGGCGATGGTGAGCAGGCGCCGCTCGATCGGGTTCAGCGGCGGCGCGAGGCGGCCCTTCGACGTGGCGAGGGACTTGACGGGCAGCAGCGGTAGCAGCACGGCGTGCAGCGTACTATCGCGGCAGCATGGCGCGCCGAGGAATGCCCGTCTATGCCCTGGCCAAGACCGTCGTGCCGCCGGTTATCCGGTTCTGGGTACGGCTCGACTGCCAGGGGCTGGACAACGTTCCCCACGAGGGGCCGGTGATCATCGCAGCCAACCACGTCTCCTACTTCGACCCGCTGTGCCTCGGGGTCTACATCCACACGGCCGGCCGGCGGGTGCGGTTCCTGGCCAAAGCTGAGCTGTTCCGCAACCCGGTGCTCCGCTGGGTCCTGCTCGGCGCCGGGCAGATCCCGGTGTACCGGGAGAGCCGCGACGCCGCCAGGTCGCTCGCCGACGCCGTCGACGCCATGGCCGAGGGCGCCGCCGTGGCGATCTACCCGGAGGGCACCACCACCCGCAACCCGGACTTCTCCCCGATGCCAGCCAAGAGCGGCGTGGCCCGGCTCGCCGCGCTCACTGGCGCGCCGGTGGTCCCCGTGGGCCAGTGGGGCGCGCAGGTGCTGTTCACCCGCGGCAAGATCGGCCCGTTCCGGCGCGGCGCCCGGGTGGTGCTGCGCGCCGGGTCGCCCCTCGACCTCGGCCTCACCCCGGACTCGACCCTGGACGCCCTCAACGCCGGCCGAGACAAGGTCATGGCCGCGATCGTCGCGCTGGTCGACGAGGCCAAGCAGGACTGGACGCCGCCCCGGTGGTACCGCGGCCAGTGACCGCCAGGTGAGCGCGGCGATGCGGCCAACGACGCGAGCGATGCGCCAATGACCATGCCAATGCCGGAGCCCGAGATGAAGGCGGCGGAGGCCGCGGCGCCCGCGGTCGAGCGGTTCCAGCCCGGCGGGGTGGCGCAGGCGCTGGTCGGCGGCCTGCTGGAACTTGCGCTGGCCGCGATCCTGCTGGCCGCCTCCCTTGAGGCCGGCCGCCGCAGCCAGTCGGCCGCCGCCACTTCGCTGGCGGTCGCGGCGGCGCTGTGGGCGGCGCTGTCGCTCTTCAGCCTGGCGACCTCGGCGCTGCGGGCCAAGGTGCTCGCCGCCGAACTGGACGACGAGGCGGTGGTGCTGCATGGGCTCGGCGGCGCGCGCCGCTACCGCTACGACGAGCTGTCGGCGGTGGAGGTGTCCCGCGCCCGCACCCGGCTGGTGGCGCGCGACGGGCGGACGCGCCCCGTCCGCGGCGTCCGCGGCGCCAGCCAGGGCCGGCGCTTCCGCACCCGGGTCCTGGCCCGCGCCACCGAGGCGGCCGGTCGCCACGCTGCTAGCCTCAGCGGCGGCGCCGAACAGGCACCGGAACCAGAACCGGAGGGACCGAGCTGACCGGGAGGGAACGAATGGGCCGACGCTTTGGCACCCGAGCAGTCCACGGAGCCGACCTGCCGCCGCCGGCGCAGCAGCCGCTCGCCATCCCGATCTGGCAGACGTCAGCGTTCGCCTTCGACGACGCCGACCAGTTCGCCCACACCCTCGCGCAGCCGCGGGAGGGCTACGTCTACAGCCGCTACGAGAACCCAACCACCGCGGCGCTGGAGGCCACCGTGGCCGACTTGGAGGGCGCCGCCGAGGGCCTGGCGGCCGCCTCCGGCATGGCGGCGATCGCGACAGTGTTGTTGAGCCTCGCCGGTGCCGGCGACCACCTGGTGGTGCAGCGCGACGTGTACGGCGGGACGTTCTCGCTGGCGACCGAGCTGGCGGGCCGCTTCGGCATCGAGACGACCGTGGTCGACGTCGCCGACCCCGCCGCGGTCGCCGCGGCGCTGCGGCCCACCACCCGGGCGCTGTACGCCGAGACGATCGCCAACCCGACCATGGCCGTGGCGGACCTGCCCGCCCTGGCAGAGGCCACCCGCGACGCCGGGGTGCCGCTGGTGGTCGACAACACCGTCGCCTCGCCCTACCTGTGCCGCCCGATCGAGCATGGCGCCGCCATCGTGGTCCACTCCGCCACCAAGTACCTCGGTGGCCACAGCGACGTGATCGGCGGGCTGGCGCTGTTCGCCGACCGGGCCGCCCACGCCGCGGCGTGGCGCACCATGCTCGACCTCGGCGGCTCCGCGGACCCGTTCGCCGCCTGGCTGGTGCTGCGCGGCATCAAGACGCTGCCGCTGCGCATGGAGCGCCACGGCGCCAACGCCGCCCGCGTCGCCGCGCTGCTGGAGGGCCACCCCAAGGTCGAGCGGGTGTACTGGCCAGGGATGCCGGACCATCCCAGCCACGACACCGCCAAGCGGCTGCTGGACGGCTACGGCGGCTTCCTCTCCTTTGACCTGGCCGGCGGGCGCGAGGCGGGCCGCCGCTTCATCGAGGCGACCCGCGTGGCCCGGCTGGCGCCGTCGCTGGGCGGTCCAGAGACGCTGGTGGCGCACCCCGCCTCGACCACCCACCGGCAGCTCGCCGCCGCCGCGCTGGCCGCCGCCGGGATCGGCGCGGGCATGGTGCGGGTTTCGGTTGGCCTCGAAGACGCCGATGACCTCTGCGACGACTTCTCTCAGGCCCTGGAGGTGGCATGACGATGCCGAAGCGGCGGATCCGCCTGGCGTTGCTGTACGGAGGGCGCTCGGCCGAGCACCCGGTCTCGGTGGTGTCGGCCCGGTCGGTGACCGAGGCGCTGGACCCCGACCGGTTCGAGGTGGTCCCGATCGGCATCACCCGCGACGGTGCCTGGATGCTGCCGGCCAAGCCGCCGCTGGAGCTGACCGCGCCGGAGGGCGGCCTGCCCGAGGTCGAGGCCGCCGGCACCGCCGTGGCGCTGCGGCCGGAGCGTCACGCTGCCGCCCTCGCCCCACTCGGCGCCGGCGGCGCGCAGGCCCCGGACCTGGCGCTGGACGCCGTCGACGTGGTCTTCCCGCTGCTGCACGGCCCCTATGGCGAGGACGGCACCGTGCAGGGGCTGTTCGAGCTGGCCGATCTGCCCTATGTCGGCAGCGGCGTGCTCGCTTCGGCGCTGGCGATGGACAAGGCCATGGCCAAGGTGGTGCTCGCCGCCGCCGGCATCGAGCAGGCCCCCTACCTGGTGGTCCGTGCGGGCGAGTGGCGTGCCGATCCCGACGGGGTCTACGCGCGTGTCGGCGGCCAGCTCGCGTACCCGGTGTTCACCAAGCCGGCGCGGCTTGGCTCCTCAATCGGCATCACCAAGGTGAAGGCGCCCGAGGCGCTCGCCGACGGCCTGGAGGCCGCCTTCGCTCACGACGCCAAGGTGGTGGTGGAGCAGGGTCTCACCGCGCGCGAGCTGGAATGCGGCGTGCTCGGCAACGAGGCCCCCGAAGCCAGCGTGGTGGGGGAGATCGTCCCTGGTCACGAGTTCTACGACTTCGAGGCGAAATACCTCGACGACGCCGCCAAGCTCGTGATCCCCGCGCCGGTGCCCGACGCCGTCGCCGAGCGGGTGCGGACGCTGTCGCTGCGGGTCTTCCAGGCGCTCGACTGCGCCGGCCTGGCCCGGGTCGATTTCTTCTACGAGGAGGCCAGCGGCCGCGTGGTGGTCAACGAGGTCAACACCATCCCCGGGTTCACGCCGCGGAGCATGTTCCCGATGCTGTGGGCGGCCTCCGGCGTGAGTTATTCTGATCTTGTCGCAAAACTGGTCGATCTCGCCGTCCAGCGCCACGCCGCCAGCGCCGACAAGCGCTGACACCCCGTCGCAAAGGGGCCCGCCCCCATGTTCGAACGCTTCACTGACCGTGCCCGCCGGGTGGTCGTACTCGCCCAGGAGGAGGCCCGCCTCCTCGACCACGACTGGATCGGCACCGAGCACCTGTTGCTCGGGCTGATCCAGGAGCAAGAGGGCGTAGCCGCCCGGGCGCTCGAAGTGCTCGGCGTGTCCCTCGAGACGGTCCGCAGCGAAATCGAGAAGGCGGTCAAACCCGGCAAGAAGAAGCCGCAGAGCATGCACATCCCATTCACGCCACGCGCCAAGAAGATCCTGGAACTGTCGCTGCGTGAGGCGCTGCAACTCGGCCACAACTACATCGGCACCGAGCACCTGCTCCTCGGCCTCGTCCGCGAGGGCGAGGGCGTTGGCGCCCAAGTGCTCGCCAAGCTCGGCGCCGATCGCGCGCGGGCGCGGCAGGCGGTCCTCCAGCTCCTCTCCGGCGAGCCTGGCGAGGCGGTACCCGCAGATGCGGCCCAGATCACAACACCGCCTGCGGCGGCGATCGGTGTGGGCTTCCAGATGGCGCCGCGCAGCCGGGCGCCCAAGTTCGTCGGCGTCGTGGCCATCGGCCGCCAACTGGAGGCCGAAGCGGGCGTACGGCTGGTGCTGCTCGCGCTGGAGGTCTGGTCCGGCTGGTTCGACCTGCGCTTCGCGGCGCTGCCGGCGACCGGCGCCAAGATGATCCCGCCACAGTCCATCCGTGGCCTCGGCGACTGGGTGGCTGCCGACGACGCCGGCACGAAGTACATCTGCCACAGCATCTCTGTCGGCGGCCACAAGCACCTGCACCTCTACCAGGTGAGCTTCTCCCCGACGCCGCCGCCGGGGGTGCGCAGCCTCACCCTGACCGTCACCACCGACAGCGGCGACAAGCTGACCACCACCGTGCCGCTCGACTACGCCGCAGGCCCGGCCGAGGGCTCAGCCGAGTAGCTTGGCGATCCGGGTGACGCCCTCCACCAGGTCGTCGTCGCCGAGTGCGTACGACAGGCGCGCGTAGCCGGGCGCGCCGAACGCCTCGCCGGGCACGATCGCGACCTTGGCCTCCTCAAGGATCACCTCGGCCAGCTCCAGGCTGGTCTGCGGCCGGTGTCCGGCTACCTCGCGGCCGAGCACCCCTTTGACCGACGGGAACGCGTAGAAGGCGCCCTGCGGCTCCACGCAGACCACCCCGGGGATCGCGTTCAGCAGCTCGTGGACGCGGCGCCGCCGCCGGTCGAAGGCGACCCGCATCTCGGCCACGGCCTCCAGGTCGCCGGAGACCGCCGCCAGCGCCGCCGCCTGGCTCACGTTGGCGACGTTGGTGGTCAGGTGCGACTGCAGGTTGATGGCCGCCCTGACCACGTCCGGCGGGCCGATCAGCCAGCCCACCCGCCAGCCGGTCATCGCGTAGCTCTTGGCGACGCCGTTGACCACGACGCAGCGCTCGGCCAGCTCGGGCACCAGCGCTGGCATGGAGGAGAACTGGTTGTCGCCGTAGACCAGGTGCTCGTAGATCTCGTCGGTGATCACCCACAGGCCCCGCTCGGCGGCCCAGCGGCCGATCGCGGCGACCTCCTCGGGCGGGTAGACGGCGCCGGTCGGGTTGGAGGGCGAGACGAACAGCAGCGCCTTGGTCCTCGGGGTGCGGGCCGCCTCCAGCTGCTCCAGGTGGGCGCGAAAGCCGGTCGTCTCAGTGGTCTCGACCAGCACCGCCACGCCGCCGGCCAGCGCGATCGCCTCCGGGTAGGTGACCCAGTACGGCGCCGGCAGCAGCACTTCGTCGCCCGGGTCGAGCAGGGTCGCGAAGGCCTCGTAGATCGCCTGCTTGCCGCCGTTGGTGACCAGCACCTGGCTGGGCGCGACCTGGTAGCCGGAGTCGCGAGCGGTCTTGGCCGCGATCGCCTCGCGCAGCTCCGGCAGCCCGGCGGTGGGGGTGTAGTGCTGGTAGCGCGGTACCCGGCAGGCGGCCTGCGCCGCCGCCACGATGTGCGGCGGGGTGGGGAAGTCCGGCTCGCCCGCACCGAAGCCGATGACGTCCTCGCCCGCCGCCTTCAGCGCCTTGGCCTTGGCGTCGACCGCCACGGTGGCCGACTCGGCGATGGCGCCGACGCGCCGCGAGACCCCTCCGCGCCGCGCGCCTCCACCTCCTGCTGGTTCAATGGGCTGCGACATCGATCCGACGGCCTCCTCAGATGATTCTGGGACGGGCACTCGACAGGACACAACGGACATGACAGGAACAAGGAAACCGCATCGTGGCACATGACGCTCGTTCCATCCCCTCAATTACCTTGCCAGACCACCTCCGCCCCCGCGACGGGCGCTTCGGCTCCGGTCCCTCCAAGGTCCGGCCCGAGGCGATCGCCGCGCTGGCCCAGGCCGCCCCGACCTACCTCGGCACCAGCCACCGGCAGGCCGGGGTCCGCTCGATGGTGGCCAGTCTGAAGGCCGGGCTCGTTGAGCTGTTCCGGCCCCCGGACGGCTACGAGATCGCGCTCGGCAACGGCGGCACCTCAGCGTTCTGGGACGTGGCCGCGTACTCGCTGATCGAGCGCCAGAGCCAGCACCTGGTGTTCGGCGAGTTCTCCGCCAAGTTCGCCGCCGCCGCCGCGGCGCCGCACCTGGCCGCCCCGCAGCTCGTCGAGAGCCCCGCCGGCACCCACCCGACGCCGCGGCCCGACGCCGCCGTGGACCTGTACGCCCTGACTCACAACGAGACCTCGACGGGGGTGGCCATGCCGGTCCGCCGGCCGAGCGTGCAGGCGAGCGAAGCAATGCTGTCCACGGGAGGCCGGCGGAGCCGGCCCGTCCCGGCCGGTGCCGGTGCCGGTGCCGGTGCCGGTGCGCTGGTCGCGGTGGACGCCACCTCCGGCGCGGGCGGCCTGCCGGTGGAGCTGGCCGAGGCCGACGCCTACTACTTCGCGCCGCAGAAGTGCTTCGCCTCCGACGGCGGGTTGTGGGTCGCGATCCTGTCGCCCGCCGCGATCGAGCGGGCCGAGGCGATCGCCGCCTCGGGCCGCTACGTCCCAGCGACCCTCAGCCTCACCGCCGCCCTCGAGAACTCGCGGCTGGACCAGACCACCAACACCCCCGCGCTGGCCACCCTGTTCCTGTTCGTGCGGCAACTCGACTGGCTGAACCAGCACGGCGGCCTCGACTGGGCGGTCAAGCGCTGCGAGAGCTCCGCCTCGGTCCTGTACGGCTGGGCTGAGGCGAGCGACTACGCCATCCCGTTCGTGGCCGACCCGGCGCAGCGCAGCAGCACCGTCGTCACCATCGACCTGGACGCCGCGGTGGTCTCGGCCGACGCCGTCGCCAAGGTCCTGCGCGCCAACGGCATCGTCGACACTGAGTCCTACCGCAAGCTCGGCCGTAACCAGCTGCGCATCGCCGCCTTCCCGGCGATCGACCCGGAGGATCTGGAGACCCTTACCCGCGCGATCGACTGGGTGGTGGGCCGCCTGCGGCAACGCTGACCGCCGCTTGGTGGGCGGGCTGAGCCGGCAACCACACGGACTAGGACGAACAGGCCATGCCGATCGGCCTACAGGTGGACCACCGGGCAGGTGAGCGTCCGGGTGATGCCGTCGACGGCCTGGACCCTGGCGACCACCAGCTTGCCGAGGTCGTCGACGTTGCGGGCCTCAGCACGGACGATCACGTCGTAGGGACCGGTCACGTCCTCGGCCTGCTGGACGCCTTTGATCTCCGCGATCTCCTTGGCGACCTGGGCCGCCTTGCCAACTTCGGTCTGGATCAGGATGTACGCCGTCACCATCAGCACCGACCTCCTTGAGCCGCCGCCGCCGGCGGCACCAGCCACCCGCGGGACATGTCGGTCTGCCCGAACCGCCGCGCGTCGCCGGGCCTGGTGGGGTTGTCCGGCGCCCTCCGGTCGAAAGGTGGGCGCATGGTACACGCGGTTCCAAGGCATGCCAAGGATTGATTAGTTACCTGGCGTAGTTACTCGGCCGTCACCAGCCGAACCCGGTTGGCGCGTGCCCTTACTGGGAACTACCGTGACCGTTATGCTCTGGTTGGCCTTCCCTCTCGAATGGGGGCGCGTCCCCGCGGTCACGGAACGGCACTTCATCGATCGGGTCGACGCCGGCGAGCGACTGGCCGACGCCTTGGCTCCGCACGCCCCCCAGCCCGAGGTCATCCTGGCGATCCCGCGCGGTGGGGTGGTCGTCGGCGCGGCGGTGGCACGTCGCCTCGGGATGCCGCTGGACGTGGTGGTCCCGCGCAAGGTCGGCGCGCCGGGCAACCCGGAGCTGGCGGTCGGGGCGGTTGCCGAGGGTGTCGAGGTGATCGACCACCAGGGGGTGCGCCGCCTCGGCCTGGACCCGGCGGCGGTCCAGGCGGCCGCTCGGGCCGAGTCCGAGGAGGTCGCCCGGCGCACCGCGGCCTACCGCGCCGGGCGGCCGCCGCTCGACCTGACGGGCCGCACCGTGGCGCTGGTCGACGACGGCGTGGCGACCGGCTGGACCTGCGTGGCGGCGGCGCGCTGGTGCCGCAGCGCCGGGGCGGAGCTGGTGATCCTGGCAGTCCCGGTCGGCCCCGCCGGGCTGTGGCGGCGCCTCGGCCCCGTGGTCGACGAGGTGGTGGTGCTGGAGACCCCGGAGCCCTACCTCGCGGTCGGCCAGGTTTACGCCCGCTTCCCCCAGGTCAGCGACGATGAGGTGCTGCGCTGCCTGGAGGGGCTCCGCAAGGAGGGCGAGCACCAAGGGGGGCGGCAGCCGCCACGGTAGACTTCTGTGTTGGAGTTTCCGGCTGGGCGACGCGCCCAACCGTAGCAGCGAGGCGCTTGGAGGCAACTGGTATGACGAGCACCACCCCCTCTGACCTGGGTGTCGTCGGCAAGTCGATCTCGTTTCGCCCAACCGAAGCGGAGTTGCGCGCATACACCGACGCGATGCCGCAGGCCCGCCAGACCCGCTACGGCAACGTCAACGTCCAGACCAAGGTGGTGGCCCGCTCCAAGTCGTCGACCTACATCGTCACCGACAAGCCCGAGGAGCACTCCGACCAGACCATCAGCCGCGAAGAGGGCGCCCGCATCGCGCGACTGCAGGACGAGTACATCGCCGGCCGCGACATGGTGGTGGTCGACGGCTTCATCGGCCACGCCGGCCCCTACCGCACCCCCGCGCGGCTGATCATCGAGCAGGCCAACGCCAACATCGCCGGCATGCAGCGCTTCCTGTACTACGACCCGGTCGAGGGCGACGCTCCCCACACCCCCGGCATCACCATCGTCTACACGCCGAACCTCACCATGCCGGGCTACTCGAACGACCGGGTGATCGCCGTCTGGCTGGAGGAGGGCGTCTCGCGGGTGCTCAACTCCGACTACTTCGGCGAGTCGAAAAAGGGCGGCCTGCGGATGTGGAACAAGCGGGTCTACGAGGGCGGCGGGCTCGCCATGCACGCCGGCTGCAAGGTCATCCCGAGCTCCCAGGGCCCGAAGACAATGCTGATCGTCGGCCTGTCGGGCA
>WNGD01002715.1_pt1 | contig 18293 bp, 17 predicted proteins | sample 5400671 | NCBI WGS metagenome assembly WNGD01 (sample SAMN13153369, study PRJNA577476) | soil metagenome | isolation source: 40 cm soil or saprolite under grassland replicate 2 | place: USA:California | collected 2016-06-15
AAAGCTTGTTTCCTCCTGATCTTTGCAAGTTTGGGCCGCCTATTTCTGTTTCTTCAGATCATGTTGGCGGGATATTTCTGCCTAGCATCTTTGTTTGCTTGTTTATCTTTCGCCTCTACACACAATTCGGGATGGTGTCGACCACGCTGTACGACATGTTCAGTGTAGGATAGGGTTTGCTCCTTGAGCATAGGTTCCTCCTCATTTCGTGTATATACACGTATTACTACAAAAAAAACACTAGACCGACTGGGCAAGCATCATCGTTGCTTTCAGTGAGGCTCGGAGCGTGTGCCACTGCTCTTGTCCCAGGCGCGTGACCACCTGGTGCTGTGCTTGTTCCCAAGAGGGCAGCGCTCTTGCCAATGCCTGGCGGCCACGTTCAGTCAGCCGCACCAGGTGCCTGCGCCGGTCCGTCCCTGCCTCAATCGTGAGGAGCCCCTGGCTCTCGAGCGGCTTCAGGTTGCGTGCGAGCGTCGTGCGGTCCATGACCAGTTCCTCAGCCAGCTGCGTCACGGGCGCTTCACCCAGCAATGCAACGGCGACCAGCAGCGTGAACTGGGTTGACCGCAACCCAGTCGGCTGCAGCACCTCATCAAAGAGTTGCGTGACGGCGCGTGCTGCCTTGCGCACATTCGCGCACGCACACGTCGCCTTAATCTCAGCCAATTGAGCTGCGTTTGGTTGATGCAAGTGTTCGTTCATAATTAGGAGTATATACTCTTATTTTCAATTTGTCAAGCCCTTTGTGGCTCAGTGGAAAGAAACGCGGCTCAAGAAGCGTTTTGGCGCGTGCCAGTGTCACAGGACACAAAGTTTCGCCGTTTTGGGACGCAAAGGCTGGCCGGTAAAAGATGAAGAAAGGGTGGAAACTGATAAAAAGAGCGGGCAAAAGTGATCCAGAGGACGCAAAGGCTGGCCGAAAGTGATAAAAGACACAAAGCTTGTTTTCGAGTTCAACCAGGTACTGTACGAGAAAACAGGTTTTTCCTGTAAAAGATGCAGCATTTCAGGCAATATGCGAAACATCCTTTTGTCCTCCCTCACCTAAAGTGTAAAGGTGATTACTCGATGGCGGCAAAATTTGATAATTATCTAGCGTCATGCCAGCATGGCCTTTTTCTTCTCTTAGCGATGGAGAGACCTTTGCTGGCAGGTCTAAGTACTCTCCCATTGAGAAAGCTGTTTGTGGTAAGCGTCATAGAATTATCAAAAAGCTACACTATCAAGTAATCACATTTACACGCTGTGAGGTGTCGAAGTTGGGAAACGATACAACATCGGCTGCTGCCAAAGTCGAGAAACCATACCAATGCTTCCGAGAACGGGAAGTTCTGTGATAGAATCTCAAGGATGAAGGTATGACCCCTGTATCAGCAGCATCTGTTTGTCAACAGGAAGGGAGACAGGGAGTGGAGCAGACGCCTTTCGAGGAAAGCACACACGAAACGATGTTCGATGTTCCGCCCGAACATATTGTGCTGTCGAGCAGCGGAAGGGGCTGGCATGGGCTAGATGTGGCCGAGATCATCCACCCGCTCGATGATTTTGCCTTGCCTGCTCTTGCTCGCCATATCCTTGTCATCAATCTCAGTCCTCCTTCGACCATTCAAGAACGGCTCGCCGGGCGTCAAGGACACCTGGGAACCGGTAACGTGGTCATTTTGCCTGCAGGAGCGCCGACCGCCTGGCACCTGGAGCGCGAGGCAGAGGTACGCCACCTGCATCTGTATCTCTCACCCACCCTCATCCAGGAGATTGCCACCGCGGCAGACATTGACCCTGATACGATTGAGTTCGCCCAGACCCTCGGCCTGTTCGACCCTCAGATCGAGACCATTGCGCTCTCGCTGCTCTCAGAGCTACGCTCAGAGGGTCTGGGGGGAAGGCTCTATGTGGAGTCCTTAGCCAACATCCTGGGTATCCACCTGCTCAGACAGCACTCGTCGGTGAAGCAGCCCTCCCTGCCAAGAGCCGTTGGCCTGGACAGGGCGACGCTTAGGCTCGTCAGTACCTACATCGAAGAGCATTTGGCCGAGGATCTCTCGCTCTCTGCCATCGCGGCAGTCGCGTATCTCTCCCCCTACCACTTCGCACGTCTCTTCAAAGCGTCAACCGGCTTTGCTCCTCATCGGTATGTTATCGGGCGTCGGATTGAGCGAGCCAAACTGTTGCTCTCCACGACGAAGTGGTCCCTCACCACCATTGCGCACGCGGTAGGATTTGCACATGAAAGCCACCTGGCGCTGCACTTCAAGCGTCTCACCGGATTCCTCCCCAGCGCCTCACGTTAACTGCGCAAGAATCTGTTGTGCTGCCGCAAAAACCTGGGCGCATCTCTCCTCGCTTCGTGCTAGAGTAAGCAGAGAACAGTTCCTTAGTTCTCAAGAAACTGTGGTGCAGAGCAATGTTCTCAGCTAGAACACAAACGACGAACCAGAGGAGAAAACTATGAAAACGCAAAAAACCGTCATCGTTACCGGTGCCTCTCAGGGCATTGGTGCATGCCTCGTCAAGACCTTTTTAGAGCGCGGCTATCAGGTCGTGGCCACCGCGCGCAGCATGGAGAAATCCGGCTTTCAAGCGTCGAAGCAGCTTGCACTGGTTGACGGCGATATTGGCGAGGCGAGCACGGCCAGGAAAATCGCTGATGCAGCCATCGAGCAATTCGGCAGCATCGACACGCTGGTGAATAATGCGGGTATTTTCCTTACCAAGCCATTTACTGATTACACGGCTGAAGACGTCAGGAAGCTCGTTTCGACCAACCTCTATGGCTTCATCTATCTCAGCCAGCTTGCCGTCAGGCAGATGCAGGAGCAGAAAAAGGGGGGCAGCGTGGTGAGCATCACGGCCTCGCTCGCCGATCACCCAATAGCTGGAGTTACGGCTTCCGTGGCGATGATCACCAAAGGTGGCATCGAGTCCATCTCCAAAAACCTGGCGATGGAATATGCCAAAGAAGGCATTCGCTTTAATAGCGTCGCTCCTGGCGTGGTCGATACGCCGCTGCATCAAGACGATCCTAAGGATGTTCTGCGCACGCTTTCCCCAATGGGGAGCATCGCGGACGCTCAGGAAATCGTGGATGCAGTCGTGTTCCTGGCTGAAGCGCCACATATTACCGGAGAAGTGCTGCACGTCGATGGCGGCGCGCACTTAGGCAAATGGTAAACGACAAAAAGGAGTAGTCACTACAATCAAAAGGAGAATCCTATGAACAACTCTCTGTCTTATCGAGCCGGGCAGCCTAGCGCAGAACAGCGATTGCATGAATACAACATTGAGCTTCCCTCGATTCCTACACCGTTGGGAGCGTATGTGGAGGTTGTGCAAACCGGCAACCTGCTCTTCCTCAGCGGGATGTTGCCGGTAGCAGGCGGCAAGCCAGCCTATCTTGGGCGGCTGGGCGCGGAATTGACAGTCGAGGATGGACGCAAGGCCGCCGCCATCGCCTGCCTGAATGTGCTGGCAGCGGCGCGGCACCACTTAGGCTCACTCGACAAGGTGAGCCGCGTGGTCAGGCTTGGCGTCTCTATCGCCACGGATGGCGATTTCCGGGAACATCCGGATGTTGCCGATGCGGCTTCGGAAATGCTGGTCCACGTTTTCGGGGAAGAGAAACTCTCGACCCGCATCGTGCTCGGCGTCGCCAGTTTGCCGCTTGGGATGCCGGTCGAGTTGGAAGTGATTTTTGAAGTCACTCCTTAAAAAAAAATACGAAAAAGTATTGATGCGCATGGCAACCAGACAACAACCATCTCTTGTCGCCGCAGTGCTTTTTCTCGTACCGCTGGCTCCAGACTGAGTTCTGGTTCAAGACCATCCAAAGGAGAATCCTCATGAACAACCCTACGTTTTATCGCACCGTACAGGTCGACGGCCTGTCCATTTTCTACCGGGAAGCCGGGCCGAAAGACGCCCCTGCCCTGCTGTTGCTTCACGGCCTGCCCTCCTCTTCGCGGATGTATGAGCCGCTGTTGCAGCGCCTGTCCGACCGCTATCACCTGATCGCCCCGGATTATCCGGGGTTTGGCCATAGCGATTGGCCTGATCCTACACAATTCGCCTACACCTTCGACCATATTGCGAGCGTGATGGAGCATGTTACCGAGACGCTCGACCTGACGCATTACAGCCTCTACATGCAAGACTATGGCGGGCCCGTTGGCTTTCGCCTGGCTCTTGCTCACCCGGAGCGCGTGCAAGCGCTGATCGTTCAGGATGCCGTGGCTCATGAGAGCGGTCTTGGAGAAAACTGGAACCCCCGCCGCGCTTTTTGGGCCGACCGCGCCACCTACGAGGCGACGTTGCGCCCGAATCTGCTCTCACTGGCCACCACGCGCACGCGGCATGTGGGCAACGATCCCCAGGTCGAGCGCTACGATCCGGATCTGTGGACCGATGAATTCCGTTTCCTTTCCCAGCCAGGCCAGGCGGACATCCAGAGCGATTTGTTTTACGATTACCAATCCAACGTCGCTTCCTACCCCAAATGGCAGGAATGGATGCGTCAAACCCAGCCGCGCCTACTCGTTCTTTGGGGCATGTACGAACGCTCCTTCGATGATTCCGAACCGGAAGCGTTCCGCCGCGATGTCCCGCAGGCGCAAGTGTATCGAGTCGATGGCGGTCACTTCGCGCTGGATACGGCAGCCGATGAAATTGCCAACCTGGTTGACCGCTTCCTGACTGGTTCGAGGGAAATCCAAACGTTCAACTCCAGCGATGTTCGCAAAGATTGAACCTTCGCTGAGAAGTGCTTGTAACGTTTTTGAGAGAACGGACGCTCTAGAAGAGTGATAGGATGCTATTCTTTACGCACATGGATTGGGTGGATGAGTTGTGCAAGACCTTTGGAGTGAGGACAAGAGAAGAAAGGAGAGCCTCTATGCCACGACTGCTCTCAGTGAACGTTGGTCTGCCACGCAACATCGCCTGGCGTGGAGAAACGGTGCGCACCGCCGTCTGGAAGGATCCGGTCCAGGGTCGGCGCATGGTCCGGCGGCTCAACATCGATGGCGATAAGCAAGGAGACCTGGCCGGGCACGGAGGAGAACAACGCGCGGTCTTCGTCTACCAGATGGAGTCCTATCACTATTGGGAGCGTCAGCTCGGTCGCAATGACTTCGTCTTCGGACAGTTCGGGGAGAATTTTACCATCGAGGGCTTATCTGACGAGGAGGTGTGCATCGGCGACCATTACCGGATTGGCGATGCTCTTTTTGAGGTCACACAACCACGTGTCACCTGTTACCGTGTTGGCATCCGCATGAACAACCCCCAGATGCCAGCACTGCTGGTTGCCCACCGCCGACCGGGCTTTTATCTGCGCGTCTTACAAGAGGGTGAAGTGGAGGCTGGCGATGAGATCGAGAAGGTCGCCGCTGGCTCTGAACGCATGACCGTCGCGGAGATCGATGGGATGCTCTATCTGAATGACCATCCCCGCGAAAAACTGGAGCGAGCACTCCGTATCCCCGCTTTGAGTCCAGGGTGGAAGATGTCCTTCCAGGCCCTGCTTGAGCAAGCGGTGCGCGGGGAGACGACCGGAGGCAATCCTGGACTCGCCCCGGCAAGCGGCCCTCCCCCGGCCTGGCAGGGATTCCGTCTCCTGCAAGTCTCAGAGATGAAACGGGAGAGCAACAGTGTGCGCTCTCTGGTCCTGGTGCCAGCCGACAAACAACCCCTTGCAGCGGCCCTCCCTGGCCAGTTTGTCATCCTGCGCCTGAAACCCGGACCAGATGCCCCACCTCTCTTGCGCAACTACTCGCTCTCCGACGCACCCGCGACCGATCACTACCGCGTCAGCGTCAAGCAAGAGGTGAACGGGGCAGCCAGTACATACATTCATACCCAGGTACGCGTCGGCGATGTGCTTGAAGTGAGTGCTCCGCGAGGTTCCTTCACATTCCAGCCTGATACCCGCCCCATCGTCCTGCTGAGTGCCGGAGTGGGAGCAACTCCGGTGCTGGCCATGCTCCATGCCCTTGCCGCCGAGGCAACGTTGCGAGAAGTCTGGTGGCTCTTTGGAGCACGGAACCGCGACGAACATCCCTTTGCCCAGGAAGCTCGCCACCTCCTGCAACTCCTGCCCCACGGTCATAGCTCTATCCTCTATAGCAGACCTACCCAGGAAGATCGGCCAGGGCTGGACTTTGACGCGATCGGCCACCTCAATATAACGGTGCTCAAGGGGATCGGCGTGCCGCGTGACGCGGACTTCTATCTGTGCGGCCCAGCCGCGTTCGCGCAAGATCTCACGCGTGACCTCACGGACTGGGGTGTCACCAGGGAGCATCTGCATACCGAACTATTCGGACCTGCCGCCGCCAGCACACCCGGCCTGCTTGGCGCATCTCGGCAGCCACCACACCCACCAGCCGGATCTCCTGGTACGGGTCCGCTGGTCTCCTTTGCTCGCAGTGGCCTCTCTGTTCCCTGGGATCCAAAATTCCAGAGCCTGCTCGAACTTGCCGAGGCTTGCGACATTCCGGTGAGGTGGTCGTGCCGGACAGGGGTCTGTCATAGCTGCGAAAGCGGGCTGATTGAGGGCCTCATAAGCTACCAACCAGAGCCACTCGAACGACCTGCCGACGGCATTGTGTTAATTTGCTGTTCCCAACCTCGTGATGAGGTCATGCTTGACCTGTGATGCTGCCGTCGCCGATCTGAAATGAGATGCACCCGTACTTCCTCTGGAAGCCATCAGACGTGCAGAGGAAGTCTGAGAACCGTATACATTCTGTATGTACATATATGGCTCAATCTTTGCGAACACCGCTGTAGCGCTACTTTGTTGACTCGGGAAATCGCGCCTGATTCGGACATATATCCTGAGCAATTTGAGCTCAGATCGACACTATTTGATGGGTTTAAACCAAGGCAAAATCCCGAGTCAACAAAGTAGCGCTAGGAGCGCCAGCCCGGCGTTCTGGAACGCCATCAGGTCTATCGGAGTGTACTCGTCCATCTGTCTCCTCCTGCGGGTGTTCTATCGAACGCGCCTGCTGTACGAGAGACCCAGAGTTGGGGGGAGGGAAACGATTCCGCGCAACATCCAGCCACATCTTCACTTTAGCCCGCTCTGTGCCGGTACCACTTGCTCTGGGTAGGATTGCTGTGCTACGTGCCATTCTAGCACAAATCCAGGTCGTTTGCTTGCCTCCTGTCCATGTGGACAGGCTTCGCAAAAGTTCTCGTTTCTGTCTCGCCTTTGGTGGGGACGAATTGCCAAAGAAAGATGAGCTTTGCGACTTTTGAGAAGCCCAGTGCCAGGCGCTGGCAAGCACCAGGTAAGACCTTCCAGGAGAAGAGGAACGTTACTTTTTATACAATCCAGTACCTGGTGACTGGGAAGCGTCTATCTGTGATGGAATGAAATCTGAGGCGCGAGTGTTCTCTAATTTAGAGCCACCCGCAGGAGCAACACCTGGATTGTTCGAAGCTCCATTGGATGATGTTCACATGGAATATGGCCTCCCCAAAGAGGTCAGTTGCAAACTGACCTGACGACGATCTCCTCAGAGCCTGTTTGAAAAGGTCAAGAAGCAGCCAGTCGGCGCAACATCAAACGAGTCATAGCGATGTAAATCATCGCTTCGCTGCTGCTTGGCAGGACTTCATAATCCTTGCCCAAACGCCGACATTGGGTCAGCCAGGCGAAGGTGCGCTCGATGACCCAGCCACACTACCCCCACAGACAGTTTTCTGTTTCTGCGTGCTTGCCATTGCGTACTCCTTTCGTGATTCGCTCGTATGATATCCTCATCAAGCTTGTTCAGCAAGTGGTGTATCCGTCCAGCGGTGGCGGAACTCGTCCCCGATCACACGCTGATGATACGCTCGAAGCCGTTCCTGTTCCGCTTCGTCAGCCCACACCACCCAGCGGTGTAGGGGTTCATCGAGTTGGCGCGCTCGCACCACCCCTTGACGAATCCAGTGCAAGAGCGTCCCGCGTGGGATGCGAAGGTGGCGAGCCAGTTCGGTTGGCCACCATTCATGGGGTAGGAACCCCTCATGATGCCGAACTCGCGGACGCGGCGCTTTCATGCCTAACTGGCGTTGCAGCTGCGTGATCATCTCTGCGCGAAAGCCAGTAGTGGAACGGGGAGGGCGAAAGCCCGCCTCATTCAACGCCTGCGCAATCGCCACCGCTGCCCAGCCCGCTTCGGTCAACACCTGGACCTGGTGGCAGATCTGCGGATAGGTACTCAACTCGCTCAGCTTGCCAATTGGTCGGATCACGACTCCCTCGGTGTGACCTCCGCCGATCCACTCAATACATACCTTCACCCGTTCGCTGCTACCTTGCACGTCAACGATGACCCGTTCAACGACCTGGCGAATGATCTCCTTCCGATCGGCTGCCGTGGTAGTTGAAGCGCTCCAGAGTGTGGGAATGTCCGTTGCCAGGCGGCGAATCGCCTCTCGCTCGGTTTCCGAAAGCAGGCGTGGCTGGCGCTGGACAAAGCGATGATACTCCTCCTCAAGTTGTTGTTGAGATGCCAACTTCTCTTCCCAGGCACGTTCCAGCGTGCGGGCCACGAGCCGATGTTCCGGTTCGACGGCATGGTACTGACGAGCGGCCCGCTCCACTTCATAGGCGGCTCGTTCGCGCCGGTGTTGCCAGAGCTGGTCTAATTCGGTCCGTTCCTGCTCCAGATGCTCGGTGGCGGTGAGCGACAACTCTAAGGTGGCTGGCTCCAAAGCGGCGAGGACCTGCTGAATGACGAAGGTATCCAGGCATGCACCTGCCAGGTGTTGGCATCTCGGTTCGCCGTAGTGCGTCCAGCGCTCCACACATTCATACGTGTGCAGCCGCGCACCCCCGTCATCATAATGGACGTTGAGCCGACAGCTACCGCGGGCGCAGACCGCCAGACCGGCTAAGAGGGCTGGTCCAGTGCGCACAGCTCCCATGGCATCCGCACGTGCGCGGTTGGCCGCGAGCCGCGCCTGGTTGCGCTCATACTGCTCGGGAGAAATGTAGGACGGGCAGTGATTGGGGAGCAGGACCAGCCACTCATCTGGCGTCATCACCACTCGACCCGTGCGTGGTCGCTCCGGCTGCTTGCGACGGGGATCGTCCTGTCGTCGTCCGTAGACGTAGGAACCAGCGTAGAGGGGATGTTTGAGTATCATCTGTAAGGTGACCCGATTGGGGCGGCGCCAGACCAGTTCCCCTTTGCCAGGCCCCTCGCGCACGCGCACCCCGAGCTGGATCTGGTGCTGGGCCAGGTAGCGTACTAGCCCGCCAAGCGTACCCAGTTCGTCAAAGGTGCGGAAGACGAGCCGGACGACCTGTTGCACCTGTTCATCAGGGTCGAACTGAATCTCGTCGGTGGGACTCCAGATGTAGCCAATCGGCAGCGCAAACTGCAGCTCGCCCCGCTGGGCTTTGCTCAAGCGGCCCTGGTGCATCCGCTGCTTCAGGATATGCAGTTCGGCTTCAGATATGGTTCCCTTCAGTCCTAAGAGGAGGCGATCATTGTACTGCACCGGGTCGTATATCCCATCCAGATCAGCAATCAGGGTGTGAAAGAGCGCGCACAGTTCCAAAAGTTGATGCCAATCCTTGTTGGAGCGTGCCAGGCGCGACATTTCGACCCCGAAGATGATCCCGACGTGATCCAGGCTCACCTCGGAAACCAGTCGTTGGAAGCCCGTTCGCCCCTGCGTACTCGTCGCGGACTTGCCTAGATCTTCATCGATCACCAGGATGCGGTCGGCGGCCCACCCCAGCGCTTGGGCTCGACTCACCAGCCCATATTGCAGTCGTGTTGACTCCTGGTGGTCCAGGACTTGTTGGACGGTGGATTGGCGTACGTAGACGACCGCGAGCCGCTCACGATGGAAGGCGCGAATTTTCTCCGCGCGCACGTCATCCAGTGCAGTGAGGCCGGACTTACTCGGTACTCGCGTCGAGTTCATCGTCGTCCTCCTTGCCTGGTGTGCGGCCGCGTTCCAGTTGGCGTTCGAGCAGATGACTCAGCAGCCAGAGAAGCCGCTGACGATTGGCCGGGGGCAGAGCCTCCCACCGACTGATTCCCTGGCTGGAATCGGGTGGGGGGGAGCCGTGTTGGATGAGAGACTGGACATGGGATACCGCCCTCCTCATGCGGTGAAGCTTGGGCTCGCTGCCGGTGCTCAACCCAGGTAAGCAAGTTCAGCAGCCCACTGATGCCAAGCATAGGAGGTGGAGGAGATGTTGTCAACTGAAGTGATTCAGGGGTATTGTGATTGGGTGTTCTCCACGACCCAGCGTCTGGGAAGAACCACGAAGCCTTTTTGCCCATCGCAGCGCAACACGGGCTGCAAGACGAAGCGGTAGTGAAGCATGACCCACTCCAATAAGTGACCCCGGTAGGTGCCGTCGACCCAAATGCGACGTAACTTCTTACAGGCTCCTCCTAAACGCCGAAGCAAGAGCCGGGCTCCGGCGGGGTCGGAAACGGCAGCCGAGGTGACCACGACTGCCAGCAGCAAGCCGAGGGTATCCACCAAGATATGACGCTTCCGCCCGTTGACCTTCTTGCCCGCATCGTAGCCACGCAGGCCGCGCATCTGCGTGGTCTTGACACTCTGACTGTCCAGTGCGCCAGCCGTTGGGTGCTTGTGGCGACCCACTCCTTGACGTACTTGGGCGCGAAGCGTGTCATGGAGCCGTTGCCATGTCCCATCATCGCGCCACTGTTGGAAGTAGGTGTACACGCTTTGCCACGCTGGCTACTCCCGAGGCAACATGCGCCATTGACAGCCACTCACGACAATGTACAAGATCGCATTGATGACCGCTCGCATCTCCAGGCTGCGCGGTCGTCCTCCCGGCTTTGCCGGAGGGATCAATTCTTTGATACAATTCCACTGACGGTCGGTCAGATCGGTGGGATACCGTTGGTTCTTTTTCATAGTCCAAGTGTACCGCCTCGATCCCTCGGCTGTCACCCCTTTTCAAACAGGCTCTCAGACCTGTACCGGTGTTGTCTGATCATTGTGCTACGGTGTATAACTTGATCAAGACCCTCGCACAGTAGTGAAAACACGTACCTGGCGAAAACTATCTGAGAGCGGCCAGGATCCACAGCAGGTGAAAGTACAACGGCTTTTATGAGATGGCAAAGAGATGGAATGGAGGAAACAACTATGACAAAGGTCCAGAGCGGAATAGATGTGAAAAGTCGGTTCAAAGCGCTGTCGGAAGCTGATATTCAAGCCTTAGCCGATGACGCGAGCTTTCGAGAAGGACATGACTACTATCTCAATCAAGCAATTGTGGAGCCGACCCTGAGTGAGTCGGTGCTCTGGGCGTTCTGTCACAGTTCAAGTGGCGGCCCATACCGCGTCGAAGCAACCCTGGCACTGGCAAGCGACCAAAGCTCAAAGAAGCTGGTTTCTGGAATCTGTACTTGTCCACGAGGCGGCTTTTGCAAGCACCTGGTAGCCTTGCCCCTCACCTGGCTCCATCAGCCGGAGCGCTTTGTGGTACACACAGGACTCATGAGGCAGTTGAGTGAGAAGAGCCGCGAGGAGTTACTGGCCCTCCTGGAGCAACTGGTGCAGCGGCAACCTGATATAGAACCGCTGGTTGAACTGCTGATAGAACTTCCGCTAGGGGCGACGACCCAACAGAAGAAGCGGCCAGGCAGGGGCCGAGAGCGCACGCTTGATCCTTCTGCTATTCAAAGTCAGGTAGCCTCAGCTTTCTATCACGCGGGAGGAGGATGGGGTGCTGCCAGCCGCGTTGCTGCTGATTTAGAGCAGTTGTGCGGTATCGGCAAGGACTTTGCCGAGGCGGGCGAGTGGGCCAACGCGCAGACCGTGTATGCGACGCTTGCCGAGGAAACTATCATACAGTATGAGGGGTTACACGATGAGGGTCAGGTCAGTTGGATTCTGGGTGAGTGCGCCGCTGGCCTGGTAGCCTGTCTGAGTGCTCAGTCCACCCTCCCACGGAACGAACGATTGGATGCTCTAGCACGCGAAGAACTCCTGATCTCGCTGTTCGGCCTCTGGAAATTTGGCTCCAATTACGGTGGGATCGGGGTAGATGTTGCTGGAGCGATGGTGGAGCAGGTGACGAAGCACGAACGGAAGGACGTGGAGGCATGGGTGCGTCAGGAGATGAGGCCCGGGCAGGATTTCTCAAGTAAGTGGCACAACCGCAGAATCATCGATTTTCTGGCGACACTCAAACAAGCGGAGGACTTCAACGATGAAGATTTGCTTGAAGAGTATCGCAAAGTCGGTCTACACAAAGAAATGGCGGAGAAATTCCTGCAGCTTGGCCGTGAAAACGAAGCGCTGGGCGTTGCCCAGGCAAACTTGACTGAATCCATGGACGTGACCTGGTTCGCAGAGCAGTTGCTGAAATCAGGTGAGATGTGGCGAGACCAGGCCCTGGCATTTGTGGAAATGAGGCTAGGCGAGGTCAAACCTGCTCTGCAGGGCAAGCCGCAGGACTTCACATATGCACAAACTGTGGACACGTACCGGCGCTGGTTGAGCGAAAAGTACCTCTTGTACGGCCAGACAAAGCAAGCTTTGGACATGGAGCGCGCTCGCTTCAAGGCCAGCCCAGATAACACCACCTATCGCTCCGTTCGATCAGCAGCGCTGGCAATCGGTCAGCCAGAAGATCTCTGGCCTGGACAGCGGCCACAGTTGATTCGGACGTTAGAGCAGCAAGGCCGTTGGGGGGCACTCATCAGTATCTACCTGGATGAGAAGGAGGTCGGTCAGGCACTCGCTGCCCTGGCAGAGATAGAGCGCACACCAAGGGCACCGTTCTACGGATATGGATCCCGCTCTGAAGGCCCTTCGAGTCACTATCAAGCGCAAGTGGCAGAAGCTGCGGAGGAGGCTTACCCAGATGAAGCGATTCGGCTGTACAAGCCTGTTGTACAAAGACTAATTGACGGGCGCGGACGCGAAAATTACCAGCAAGCGACGGGCTACTTGATCCGGATCAGACTGCTGTACCAGAAGCAGGGGCGGGAAGCGGAATGGAATACGTATATTACCAACCTGCGGAACAGCAACAAGAGCTTACGAGCTTTGAAAGAAGAATTGGACAAAAGGGGTCTATAATGGAGGCACTGAAGCCTTGTGCGCTCACCGCGCATTCCCAGGGGAAAATGAGGAGAAAGAACTATAGCGAAAAAACCAAACGCATCGAAAAAGAAAAAGCGCATCATCGCCAGTCGACAAACAACTCGACCTCATCGGGCACCAGATCTTTCAAGGAAACTACGCTGAGGCGGTTGTTGAGTGCGAACGCCTGTTGAACTACCTTCCACAGCACGCGTCGCAGCGCGCTGGTGTTCTGGCGCAACTGGGAACCGCACAGGGCATGCTTCAGAACTTCCCGCAAAGCTATGAAGCTTTTACCGAAGCGCTTGCTCTCGAACCAAAGAACGCCGATCTTTGGTACAACCGAAGTATGGCGAGCCGCTTTACTATGCGCTTTGGTCAGGCGTTACGCGACATTGAGCGGGCAATCGAGCTAAACACGAGCAGTGAACTGACTGAGCAGTTCGATGAAGCATTGCAGTTCAGTCGTCAACTAGTGGAAGAGTCGATCAAATTGCGTGGGCCAGACTTTACGCTGGATCAACTGGTCAAGCAAGAAAACTTTTTCCAGCAGGGCCTGGTATTGATGGAGGCCGGGAAGAGGGAGGAAGCCGGGCAGGCATTTCAGGCATCGATTGCCATGGGTGATTGCTTGCCGCAGCCCTGGGGGAACCTGGGAATCTGCTTGATGATGCAGGAACGTTACGACGAGGCCGAGGCGGCGTTGAAACTCGCTCTTGAGATCGACCCCAAATACACGATCGCAAAAAACAATCTCGTAGTGCTCCGTACGTCCCGGCGAACAGGTCCGCCGGCTCTGGTTGAACTGAATGAGCCGTTTAAGAATAGCAAGCTCAACCAATCAATTACTTTTATCAAGGAGTAGCAATTTATCAATGGCTAATCGGAAAAAGAAAGCCACGACACAGCTTGGCAAACAGCCTCCGTGTTACCGCTTCTTTCTCAATCCGTATCAGGATATGCGGTGGACGAGGTGCCCCCAATGTGAGAACAAGATGCACCAGCGGAAGTTGCCACTGGTGATCCATGTCGATCCAATGTACCTGCTCTCTCTGAACAAGACGTGCCGCTACTGCCCGCACTGTGATCTGCTCATTGCTCACCAGGACGATGTGGAACATTTCCTGGCATCCTTCTTCATGGAGCAAAAGCCAGAAGTCATTGGCAATGATTACCTGGTGATTGGGACACTGGATAGGGCAGTGTGGAAGCGCGGGACGCAGCAACCGTTGAACTTGCAGGAGACACTTGAAGCATTGCATGATTTCAAGGAAGTCATCACGTTCAAGGTGACAGGAGGTTGGATGAGAGATGAGGCGAAGCCTTCTACAAAAAAGCGAAGGAGTGGAGTATGAGCGAGACTGATACATCCGATTACGATGTACGAGTACGAGCCATTCAAGCCGCGAATCAGCCCATTCTGAATGCTTTTGAGGTCTGGCTTAAGCAATCAGGATTGAGCGAGAAAACCATCCAAATTCATCTCAGCAATATCGACTTTTTTACGAATTATCTCGTGTATTATGAGCCGCTGAAGAAACTCGACGAGGCCAATAGCGGAGACGTGTGGATGTTTTTAGATGACTGGTTTCCTCGGAAAGCGTTGTGGGCTTCCATCACCAGCATTACATCCTATCTCGCGTCGTTCAAGAAGTTCTTCCGGTGGATGGGAGAAACAGGGCGTGTCTCTCCCCAGACCGTTACGGATGTACTTGAGATACTAAAAGAAGAGAGAGGCACATTTCTCAGAAACGTTGCTGAGTAATAGAGTGCAAGCTCCTGCCCTCATCTTTATCGACGCAGTGCCTCTAACATCGGCACTAATTTGTACTTGCGCTGATGACGGTCCAGCAACTCAGACAGGTACGTCCGCCATTCCTCTTCACGGCCCATGTTTCGATAGGCCGTACGTGCCTTTGCAAGCCAGTTCGCTGCCGTGCGGTAGTACTGTGCTTTGCCTTCATCCATGAACGGCTCCGCCTGCTGCCGACAGACCTTGATCACCCATGCGGGATGTGACTGCATAGCAGCGTCCACGACTCGCTCTACCAGGGTATGCGTTGCCTTGGGCTCTACTGCTGCTATGGCATCATCAATGAGTCCCTCGTGCAGGAACACATCGACTTGCCCTCGTGGAACGTATGACTTCGTGTGGCGTACGTACTCCAGCAGGTTCGCACGGCGCTCAGGCCATTGTTCCCCGGCGATCTCTGCCACGCGAAGATAGTTGGCTAAGCTCAGTTCCTCGCGAAAAGCCACTTCGGCGGCTGTAAGGGCTCGCGTTTCTTCGCCCATCGTCGCCGCTTCGTCCCGGAGCCACTTCGCGAGTGAAACCTTTGGTCCCTGGAGACGAAGACCTTCCTCTGCGATTTGCAAGCCTTGCTCACGTTCGCCCCGGTCATACAACCCCCTGGCCAGAGTAAGAGCCTCATTCGCAGTCTCCAGGTGTGCTCGCCCATAGGCTACTGCTTCTTGCGTGCGACCCAGGCGTACCAACATAGCGACGTAGGCTTCGTTCTGTCCTTGCGCTCTGGCAAGATGAAGATACTCTTGCAAGCGCCCACGCCGCTCCAATATATGGAGGCGGGCGACCGTTACTTCAGATACTTCTCCATCCCAGGAGTCGTTTTCGATGTCGGTTCCCTGCAAAACATGTTGGAGTTGAGGATCGTCCCAGCCTCGGAGGGCCGCTTCATGTGCTGCCTCAAAGACCTCCTCGACTCCGTAATCATCAATTTCCCGTTGCCAGGTCTCCAACTTGCTTGCCCATACCTTGCGTTCCCTGGACGAAAGGTCCACGCTGAGCAAGGCTTCTGTCCAGATAGGACCCAGATCTTGAAAGAACCCACTGGCCTCACCATCTGAATCATCCAGATTGGTCCAGTCAGCCACATATGCTTCAGTAATGGCTTCAAGCAAGGCGAGAGCACTGCGACCATCGTCAGCCTGGATCAATGTCCAGCCCTGCTCAAGCAACTGGCGTACCTCATTAGCGACCGCACCCACCTGCCAGTAGGCTTCAGAGGAACGCATCCGGTCCAAACTGTGTAAAATAGATCGTACCTGCCGACGTACAGCTTTGGCATCTACCTGCGCCTGTCGAGGTGAAGAGGTGTCAAACTTGCCCATGATTGCTTGCCTCCTTAGCGATTGGCAAACCACACAGCGTAATCCTCCACTAATTGCCGGATCTCGACATCCGCATCTGTGACCTTCAGATCACACAGGGGAAGTTCATACACCCCGTCTTTCTGCTTCACCGCCACGATGGTGCCATATGTCTCATCCAGGAAGGTGATGTCCAGAACCTTGACCCGAGCGCCCTGGCGAACCGGCCCGCGCTGATATTCTACTACCGTAGCCGCGAAAGGGAAGACCAGATGCTCCTCTAGATACGCATGCCAGATCCGAAATACCGCAAACTCGTCGTGATCCTGTGCCCGGCTCACGATCTCTTGAATCCGTTTGCCTTGTTCTCCTCCGAGATGTAGCCAGCTAGACTTGGACTCAATCTCCGCGATGGTCCTGGCCACGTCGTCTTCGGTATCGCGTGCTGTCGCAGGTTCCACTTCATGGTTAGACAGATTCATCTCTGACCAGGACATCCCCTCTTCTTCACACCAGGCAATATGAGTGAGAGGCATGCTCTTCAGTGTGTGGCTGTCCCATTGGATGGTCAGGGTTCCCATCTCATCAAAGATCGCACTGATGCGCCCCTGCCACCCACCAATATTGTGGCCCGTATCTGGATCGGTGACGCCTGGTTTGACTACGACGCTCTCACCTTTTGTCCAATTTCTGCTTTCCATCTTTCTTCCAACGTTCCAATATTCTCCCTCCTTGGGAATACACGCTTCAAGTGTATCACATAGGTAATGGCTCTCAGTCATCTGACTGTATTGAAAACCATCATTGAGTAACCGATAGGGTTACTTCTATATCGAGTAGCTCTGAAAAAGGTCAGAGAGGAGAGAAGGGACACTCTCAGTAGGATACCATCAATGCGCAAAGGGCATAATTTTGCGGATAACAATTGAAGAATATTGATTCCATAGAGTCTGTCAAGTAGTTTGTGGTGCGCCCTTTAACGAGTGAACGTATAGCCTGAAAAGGTGTATTGGCTACTTGGCACATCCGTTCGTAATTTGACGCCGTAAGAGCGATAGATCATGACTCCATTGCTTGCCAATGCGTGTGAGACCACAGTACAATCGGAAGGTATTCATCCCTGCTCACACGAGCCGTCGCTCTTCACGTTTTTCTGTCCTGCCAGCCTGCACTGCAACCATTGCACGGCGATCAAGGCCTTGGCATCCACTATGTTCCTCTCGTGCAGGGCTGTCCAGAGCTCAGGCAGCGAGAGTTCCACCTGCTCAATATCTTCGTGCTCAGCAGCACATCCGCCTCCCGCGGCAACCCGGTCCGTCTCACCGACTTCTGCGTAGTAGAGCGCAACGCGTTCAGATCTGCCTCCTGGTGAAACATAGAACGTGGCGATCGGTTGGAGGTCGCCTACCTGGTAGCCAACCTCTTCGTGTACCTCGCGTCGAATGGTCTCCTCCGGCCGCTCGCCCGGGTCGACCATGCCCGCAACCACCTCCAAGAGCCAGCCTGGACCTTTCTTGTAGGTCGGATACCTGAACTGCTTGATCAGGATGACCTTTTGTGTATCCCGGTTCCACAGAAGCGCCGCTGCCGCATCACCTCGCTCGAAGACGAGCCGACGGACAGGCTCGCTCATCTGCCCGTTGAACCGCTCAAAGCGCAGCGTCGCCTCCTCGATCTTGAAGACGTCATCAAACACTACTCGCTGGTTCACGATTTCTACGCGCTTCATCTTTCCCTTCTCTTGTTTCAACACCTTCTCTTTGTAACACGCTCGTAGACCAGATTCAGGCGCTGCTTCCTGAGCGTACTGTAAATCGTCTTACCTGACATGCTCTACTTCCGCTGCGCTACAGAGTCGATGGCGCTGTAGCGCAAAACTGTCATTGTTCCTGTGCAAAGTTACCATTCACAGATGATTTCCCCATTTGGACCCTCTTCAGCTAGGTTTTTGTTCCCCTCCTTGATTCCCTACCCTAAGAGATGGATACACTCCATGATCTCTGTGTTGCTGCAAGCAGCAGAGGAACGTGTTACCATAGAAGGGACGTGCACCAGTAACGGGGAACCCTCCTGCACTATCACACAGGAGTAAA
>WNGD01002716.1_pt1 | contig 18288 bp, 6 predicted proteins | sample 5400671 | NCBI WGS metagenome assembly WNGD01 (sample SAMN13153369, study PRJNA577476) | soil metagenome | isolation source: 40 cm soil or saprolite under grassland replicate 2 | place: USA:California | collected 2016-06-15
CCTGTCGGATCATTTTTCGTCTCCGGATTATCTCCCACGTAGGCATAGGGATCCATCCCCTGCATGTTCCCGCTGATGGTGTCGATGGAGAGGAACTGTCCCACCACCGGATCATAATACCGAGCATGGTAGTAGTCCAACCCGCTTAGGCTGTCATTGTACTGTCCTGTAAAGCCCTTGGCAGTATTCATATTCCCCTGTTGATAACGTGAGGAACCATAGGGGCCATACACCTGGTTGCCCTGCACGGCGGCACTATTTGGAGCGGCGCTGATGGTTTCGATGACACTGCCCAGCGCGTCGGTCAGGAACATATTGGTCGTGGTGCCATCGAACTCACCGATAAGCATGCCCTTGAGATTGTAGTAGTAAGTGTTGCCCTGGGTGACGCCTGAGCCACTGTAGCGGTGTTCTTCCAGCCCGAAGGCGTAGACCGTCATCGTGGTGCTGCCCGCGCTCGTGGAGCGGCGCAGCACCCGTTCACCTGTTGTATCGTAAATGTATTGCTCCTGGCCGTTTGAGCCAGCATCCCACCTGGTCAAGTGGTCAAGCCCATCGTAGGAAAGGGTTGCTGTGGTGCTGCCTACAGTCCGGCCGGTGACATTGCCCCAGGCATCATAGCTGCTGCTATAGGTCTGTCCCGTCTTGTTGCTGCAGGTTGCACCCAGGCTGTAGAGGCCGGTCAACTGGTGCGGGTGACTGCTGTCACAGTAGAGGTACTGCGAGTTCGTACTGTTGGTGCCCTGGGGAGCTTGCCACACCTGCCCCAGGTGGGTATAGAGGTAGCTGGTACTGTAGCCTGCTCCCGTCAGATTGCTCGTGAGCGTGCCGCTGCCACAGGTGCCATTGCCTGCGCCTGGCTGGGTGCCGCTGTTGCCTGCCCACACCAGGCGGTTCTGCTCGTCATAGCAGAAGTTCTGCGTCTCGCTACCCCCCGAGCCACTCGCACCCGGCACGGCTGCCAGCGTGGTCGAGAGACTGGTCACGTTACTGGCCGGATCATAGCTGCGGCTCTGGGAAAGGATGGTGCCACTGGATCCGCTGCCAGAGAGCCAGGTGGCAGTCGTGCCGGTCGCACGCAGGTTGGCATCGTAACTGTACTGCTCACTGGAGAGCCCGGTGCTGGCGGTCGTCAGATAGGTCACCGTGTTGATCAGGGCACGCGGGGTGAAGGTGAGGGTGGCCACGTTGGCATTCGCGCTGCCCGTGTTGGAGAGACCAATCAGTGCCCCAGTGGTGCTATCATAGACGTTGGTGGTGGTGTAGCCCTGCCCTGCTGGACTCGTGCTCGTCGTGGTGGTAGTTGGCTGGTTGGCATCGTTATAACTGGTTGCACGTTGATAGGTAGGTAAGGGCGTGGTGACGCCCCAGCTGCCTGGCCAGGTCAGCTGCATGGTCCCGGTGACGACCCGGCCGCGCTGGTCGTGCTGGACCTGCTGGGTGACGGTGGCCGAGGTGCTATCAGGATAATAGGTGGTGGCGACACTCCGTGTCAGCTCACCCACCGGGAAATCGGTGCTGCCCCTGGTGCCCAGGAAGGTGGTATCGTAGGTGTTCTGCACAAAAGGATGGGTACCGCTCGTGCAGGCGCCGGTGGCGTTGAGCACTGGCACGGCGTCCTGAATACACCCCACCCGACCTAAGAGGTCATAATTGGTGCCCAGCGTACGCGTTCCAGAAACATCGCTGAGCAGGTGTCCATCATTGTCATAAGTGTAGCTGTGGGTGCCCCGGTCGGGGTCGCCCATCCCCGTTACGCGCCCCAGGTCATCGTAGGTGGCGCTGGCGATGACGCTGGTCGTACTCTGCCCCGACTGGGGCGCCAGATCGGTGGTCACCACCGAGATCGGCTTGTCCAGCGCGTTGTACTGCGTCGCCTGCTGCTGCACGATGTTACTGCTGAGGGATGACAATCCCAGCCCGCTATACTGCTGCACGTAGCGCGTGCGCCCCAGCGCGTCAGTAAAGCTGACGCTGGCGTGGTTGTTGGGGTCGATGGTCTCGGTATAGCTATAGATCGCGCTGTCCCCATTGGCGCTGCCCAGGCCGTAGGCGGCGCAGGCAGTGTGGTGCCCACCGGTCGCTGGGCAACTGATGCCTGGTTCCTGAGAGGAGCCCAGCAGCGGGTCGTCGGCAGCGATGGGCCGGCCCAGCGCGTCGAGATAGGTGATGCTGCCGCCTGGTGCCACCCCATTGTAGTCCACGGCGCCGTTGGGATCGACCCAGCTGCTGCCGCTATTCACCTCGAAGGGCACGCTGCTAAAGACGGTGTGCTGGGCATCATTATAGGCGGTGAAGACGATGGTATCGTGCCCGGCGTCCGGTCCCGTGCTGCGCGTCTCGACTTTTCTCCCCATGCTGTCGTAGAAGGTGCGCGTGACGGCACCCGGATATTGCGCGGACTTGCTATCGATCTCGAAGCAGGACAGCGTGCTGCTGCTGCTACAGGTGGAGAGCGTGCTCGATTGGCCGGTGTAGCTGCCGCTCTCCAGCGGCACTTTGACGCTCACCGTGCGGTTGCCGCTCCCATCGTAGCTGTAGCTGGTGGTGGTGACCTGGCTGTTGGCATCGGTGGTGCTCGTGGGCAGTGATCCCTGGGTGTAGTCGTAGAGGATGCTGCCCATCTGTCCCAGCGCATTGGTGCTGCTGGAGGGCTGGGCGTGATAACTGTCATAGACGCTGCATCCAGTGTAGCGCGTTGGGCTCCACACGCTGCTCGGCGGCTTGTAGACCGGGGCGGTAGAGAGTGTACAGCCAGCGCTCGTGTAGAGGCTGCTGTTGGCAGCGCCCACCCCGTCGACACTCTCCACCGAGTTGCCGTAGGCGTCGTAGCCCGCGTAGCTCTTGAGGGCGGTGCTGGAGTTGCCACAGGTGCTGTAGGCTTTGACGGTGGTCGGCAACCCCGCGTCAGGGACCGGCACGCCTGAGACCACTCCTTCATCATAGGTGGTGTCCTGGCACGCCCACACGTGGCCTCCGTTGTCGTCGATCTCGCTGTGGGTCACCTTATTAACGGTGTAGTAGACCGTGCCGCTCACCGTCTGGTCGTTGGGGGTGTAGGTCCACCCTTTGGTGATGGTCAGCGCATTGGATGCGAAGACCGTCTGGCCACCCAGGTTATGATAGCCGGAGTGCAGACCACTGCTGGGGTCATAATCGTCGTAGGTATTTTCAATCTCCACCCAGGGCGCATTACTTGAGTTGGTGCCTTCCAGGAAGGTGGTGTGGCTGTAGACCACCATCACCAGGCACTCCGGGTAGATACTGCTCTGCGACCCGTCGCAGGAGTTGGGGTTGCCATGGTTGCCGGTGTACTGGTTGAAGGTGGTGCGCAAGAGCGGCCCGCCGGTGCTGTTGCCGCTGTAGACATCCTCTTGGAAGAGCGAGCCACTGTTGTAGTTGCCGCTGTTGGACTGCGCGCTGCCCCAGCCCTCGGTGCTGTAGTAGTTGTCTGCGGTCAGATCCCCCGCCGGGCTAGTGGTGTAGACCGCCTGGAAGCCGCGAAACTCCCCGTGGTAGTAGTCACGCCAGTCCCCGTCCAGGTTGCTGCTCGATTGCCCCGGGATCCAGGTGTCGAAGGTGCAGTCGGTCTGCCCCGGCAGGTAGGGCGAGGAGCCGGCCGGGTAGCAGTAGCGCCCGCTGCCACTGTAGGTGCCGTCGGCCTCCAGCCGGTAGTTGTACGTCGTCGTGCTCGGTGCAAGCGCGCTGCTGTCTTTGCCCCAGGAGGTGAGCTGCGTCACCACCTGCACACTCCAGGCGCGGTCGTCGGGCCGGTTGTAATTGTCATGACAGCGGGTGCTCTCGCTGGGGTCGCCGGCATGCAGAGTGCAGTAGAGCGCGTTATGCCGGTCGTCGATGATATTGCCACCCCCATCAGTGATGTAGGGGGTGCCATCGGTGTTGGCATGCGCTTCGGTGTAGGTGATGTGCTCGCCCACCCCGCTGTTGGTGTCCTGGTAGCCGGTGAGATAGCGCCAGTAGGTCTGCCCGCCATACTGCTGGGAGTTGTCCTGGGTCTTCTGCGAGCTATCGATGTAGTGATCGACCTGCTCCGTGTAAGTCAGGTTGACTGGTCGCAGTTGGTGCTGGGTACCGTTCTGGTACACACTCGGGGTAATGCTGGTCAAGAGGTGTTCCCCGGCGCAGTACTCGTCGATGAGCGTGTAGGGGTCATAACAGACAGAGAACACCCGGTCCTGGTAGCTGAAGTCATAGCGAGAGGCTTTATGGCTGCTCGTGCTGTCATCGCCGACGTAGGTAGTCAGCGACTGCAGCGAGAAGGTGCTCATCACCAGCGGTTTCTTCACCGTGCCTTTGTCCTGCGGGTCGTCACAACGCATGTCGGTGGAGACCGGCGGTGTGCCGGTACAGTTGTAGTTGGTGCCATAGGACTGCGTCCAGGGCGCGTGATCAAAGGGGGCGCGGTAGAAAAAGTCGATGGTCCCGGCTACGGTGTCCTGCGATTTGTCGGCGAGGCGCTGGCCATAGATGATCTGGGTGATGGCCGAGTCGCGCCAGGTCTTATTCGTCGTGCAGGGTTTGCAGTCCTGGATGTAGGAGACGCTGATGTACTCGCGCATGGCGCTGGGCCCTTCATTGGGCGAGATGATCTTGTCGAGGTCCCAGCGGTAGTTGTGCTGGGTGCCGGTGCTGGCGTCGGTCCAGTATTGCAAGGCGTCGCTGGTGCAGCCGAACTCGTAGAAGGTGCCGCTGGTGTCATACACGTTGAAGCAGGGCTGGCCGGTATCACTGCTGGTGACCTGGTGGATGCGCAAGTGCGAGATATGAAAGGTCTGGTAGAAGCCCGACTGGGAAGCCGGCACCAGGCGGTCGCTGATGTTGCCCACGCCACTGAGGAAGTACCAGGTCTGGGCGCTGGCGCTGCCGCTTGGGTATTTCTGCGCGGTGATGGCGCCCAGGGTGAGCGACCAGCCATCACCCACGGTCCCGGCTGGGGAGGTGCGGCTGTTGCGCTGGTTGGGGCCGCCACTGTTGTAGGAGAGCGCCAGCTGGGGCACGAAGCCACGCGCGTTGGGCGGCAAGGAGAGCGGGTAGCTGAGTCCGAATTGGCCCGAGTTGCCCTGCACCCCGCCCAGCAGGGCGGGCGGTGGACTCTGGTCCTGCGGATCCCCGGCTACTGTGAGCGGGCCGGGACCCAGCACCAGGCTCTCTCCGGTGAGTGTATGGGCCAGCGGGTCGTTGGTGAGCGGGATGACCAGGCCGCTGGTAGGCCCTTTGGCGGCGCGAGCGGACGCCAGCAGGCCGGGCCAGCTCAGGTAGAGCGAGCCGGGGTCCAGATCCAGCGCATCCAGTTCCCAGGGCTGGTAGTGGTAGATCACGGTGAGGGGTGTGTGCAGGCGGATGCCGGAGATGACTCGGCCGGAGGCGTCGCTGACCTGCAACTGGTAGGTGCCCAGCAGGTTCATCTGCTCGGCAAAGTGGCCGGCTACCTGGCTGATCTGCAAGGTGAGCGCGCCGCTGGGAGCCAGGCCCGGAGCCACGCTGGCCTGGGAGAGGTCGACGGATCCTGGGGCCAGCTGCACTTCAAAGCGGCCATCGCTGCTCTTGAGATCAAGCGGGGCGCCAGTGGTCGGGCTGCCCAGCAGTGAGCCGGTCGAGAGCGCCTGGCTGATGGGCTGCATGGTGGGAGGCTCGGCGCTGGGCAGCAGGGTGTTCATGTTGACAGCGTGGGCATGGGGTCCCTTAGGCACAGCAGGCGCCTTCTTGGGAAAGACAAAGGGACCGCGATAGACATGATCGTGGCGCTTGTCCTTGAGGAAGGTATGGAAGGTAGTCTTAGCAGGAGGGTCGCTGGGCCGTTTGGCGGCATAAGCCTGCGGGATCAGGAAGATCCAGCCGCCCAGCAGGTCGGAGAGCAGCCACAGACTCAGAAAGAGCGCCAGCAGCAACTGGCGGCGGCTCAAGCGCGGATAGAGACGACGGGGAGGCCGCACATGCGGCCGATCAGGAAGATCGCGAGAGTCAGGAGAGGGGCCAGCAGCAACCATACGACACCTGCTTTCAGCACCCATGGGTGCCCATGAGAAAACGACCATAAAAATACCGGTCAGTCAGGAAACACGCGGAAAGATACCATACAGAATGAAATAGGTACATGCTTCAATGCAGGAAGCATGCACAAAAATAGCATGACCATTAGAGAGTGTAGCTGAGTGGTGGACCAGCAGGAAGAGAGAAATGGTGGAGAAACGGTGGAGGTTGTAGAAATGGGGTGGAGGAATCTTTACATAGAAGAGAACCTGTGATACATAATAGTTGTGATGACAAAGAGAAACAATGTATATACATTGTAGTGCAAATGTAGTTCATTTTGGACAATGTTGTGGAATATTGAACGAATATTATGTAGTGTAACAGAGCACCAGTATCATATGACGAGGTATGCTACTCATACGTGCTTCTCTTCGTTATATTCGGTGTAGCCACTGCGCATGCCACGCTGAATGAAATGTATGATGAATTTAAAGAGCGCTATCACGATATGAACGCTTATACGCCTGCGCAGGTTATTTGAGAAAACGAGCGAAAGGTATGTACTGCCCGAGATGAGCATAGAGGAACGTGCGGGCGGCCATAAAGGCCCTCACCCGGCCCTACATCACCCCCGCCCCTACGGACATGTTGTGTTGGATGAAGGAAGTGCAGGGGATAGCAATAGATCGCATCACCCCTACGGGCGTATTGTGCTGTGGGTGTGTTTGTGGCTGGCGCTGCTTATCCGGGTGTGGCTGGTGGCGCGTACCAGTGGTGTGATCGATGGTGACGAGGTGCTGGTGGGGGTGCAGGCGGAACATATTTTGCGCGGGGAGCTGCCCATTTATTTCTATGGGCAGCCCTACATGGGCAGCCTGGAAGCGTACCTGGTGGCGCTCTTCGTGGCCATTGCTGGTCCGTCGGCGTGGACATTGCGCGCTGAGCCGGTACTGCTCTCGCTGGTGGTCGTCTGGCTGACCTGGAAGCTGGCCGCGGCCCTGGCTGACGCGGCGAAGCTGCCGTCCTTCGATACATCGGGATACCTGCCCCCCAGGCAGGGTGCCTACGCCAGGCTGATTTTTATGAGTGTAGCAGTGCTGATCGCAGCCATTCCCCCGCTCTACGACGGTATTCTTGAACTGCGCACCTACGGCGGCTATAGCGAAACGTTCATACTGATGCTGCTGTTGCTGCTCTCGGCGCAGCAGTTGACGCGGCGCTGGCACGAAGGTGCGTCGAGACGGGAGATTGCATTACGCTGGGCCGGCATTGGCTTGATTGTTGGGTTGGGATTCTGGATTTATCCTCTGATCATTTCTGCTGTTCTCGCGGCTGCTGCCTGGATTGCGGGAGATCGCCTGCTGGAGGCAGCCAGGCAGAGACGAGAGATTGTCGCGGCTCCAGGGCGCTACATCATCCCGGCGCTAAAGGGAAGCGTTCTGGCACTGGCGGCTATTCCCGCGGGCCTGCTTGGGTTTGCGCCCGCGCTCTACTGGGGAGCTGCCCACCAGTGGCAAAACATTAGCTATATACTCGGCCTCGGTGTGTCTGCAAGCCGTTATGCCAGCATACGCCAGGTGACGCGCTCTTATATCACCTGCGTCGCTCCGCGGGTGATCAGCGGGGCGGTGCCCAAAGAGGCTCCGCTGCTGGCCCTGCTGCATTCGCCGCTGCTTGTAGTGGGTGGCCTGTGCATGTTCGCGTCAGCGGCGCTTGTGGGCATTGCACTTTTGTCGCAACATCCACTGCTGCTGAGGCTGCAGCGCCTGGTAACGCTGCCGCTGCTTTTTGGAGCTTGCACGGCGCTGATTTTTTGTACCAGCAAAGCTTCGGTCTATGTTGTTATTTCATGCAACTATGACATAGCGGGGCGTTACGCTACGCCGCTCGTGCTGGCGCTGCCTTTCTTCTTCGCGGCTGTTTTTACTGTGGCGAGTATGTTTGTACGTGAGCGGAGCGGGGGAGGCGGAACGGCAGTTGAAGATGGCGGAGCCGCCGGGGGAAATATGGGATTTGGGGAAAGTGGGGCGACCGAGGAAGACAGGACGGACAACAGGGCGCTCAATAGGCATCAATCTGAGAAAAGTCCATCAACATCCGTAGGCCGCCCGCCCTGGCTCGCTGGTCTCCGCTGGCCCAGCAGAAGCGCAGGCCAGACCACAAGGGCCCACCCCACCCATCCCAACCACCCTCGCCCCTACGGCATCCTGGGCTGGCGTCTTCGGGTAATGCCTATTGTGACCCAGAACAGGGCGCCCGCAAGGGGCGCCCCTACCATGATACGACTCCCCGACCCATCCGTTGGACGAGTGCGATTGCCGATGGTAGCACAGGGGATTTTGTTCGTTTTTTTGTTAGCATATGCAGGCATGCAGGTGTGGACATATGGTTTGACGGACCCGGGGCGCACCTTCCAGTCGGCGTATTGCCTGGAGGCGCCGGCAAGCAACGAGCCGATTATTGCCTATTTGCAACAGGAGCATGTCTCATACGCGTGGGCAAGCAACTGGCTGGCTTACGGGATTGTGTTCAAAACCAACGGCAACATTGTCGCGGCTGACCCGCTGCCATTCCTGCCGCGCAGTCCAAATATTGATCGCGTTCCGGCTAATACCAGGGCAGTTCGTCACGCGGATCGACCGGCGCTGCTGGTCTTCGTCCATCGCAATGACACGCATCCACTGCTGTTGCAGTACCTGGATGGGCAGCGGGTCACCTACAGAGCCGCGCGTTTCCCATCGCAGCCGGGCATCGATGTGCTTGTTGTCACACCGTTGAGCCGCACGGTCTCGCCGTTCGAGTCAGCGGTTTTTCAAAACATTTTCACGAGCTGCAATGATTAGAGTGTATCTGCTTGCCATCACGCTCGCTGGCTCGCGCCTGCGGTGCTCGCTTGTTTTATTATATTGTGTGGAACATGCGCTAAGCGCATATTCCACACAATATAATAAATTGTTTGCGCGGCTTTGCCGCACAAACAGCCAGCGAGAGAAGGCGAAGACGCTGAGAATCAGACACGCTCTTAACAAGAGACAGGAACGCGAGGACACAGCAGCAAAGTATCACCTGAAAGGTAGCGATTACCCGCTATGAGCACTGAGGCATTGACCACGCAGCCCAGGCCCGAGGGCGACGATAAGGACACCCTGTCCGGGGGACAGGTACCCCACCGTGCACGGCAGCATCCCCTCATGTATGGAGATGCTGTGTTGTGGATTTGCTTGCTCGTTGCTGCTGCTGTGCGGGTATGGCTGGTCATGCATACACATGGGGTGATTGACGGTGACGAGGCGCTGGTGGGCATCCAGGCAGAACATATTTTGCGCGGGGAGCTGCCGGTGTATTTCTATGGACAGCCTTACCTGGGCAGCCTGGAAACCTATTGCATAGCGCTTTTGTTTGCTATCTTCGGACCATCGGTGTGGGCGCTGCGGGCCGAGCCTATTCTCATGTCGCTCATCCTGGTATGGTTGACCTGGAGGCTGGCTAGTGTGCTGGCTGGAGCCGCACAACTACCTCCCTACGCCAGGCGATACTTTGTAACGATTGCCGCGCTCCTGGCGGCCGTTCCACCTTTCTATGACGGTATCGCGGAGATGCGGACCTGGGGTGGACTGATCGAGACGCTGGTTCTGATGCTGCTCTTGCTGCTCTCGACGCTGCAATTGACGCGCAGGTGGCGCGAGGGCGCTTCGAAGCGAGAACTGGCTTTACGCTGGGCCGGTACCGGCTTCATCGTTGGCCTGGGTTTCTGGATCTATCCATTGATTATTTCGGCGGTTCTTGCCGCGGCTGCCTGGATTGTATACGGAGCGATAGCCGGGGTTGTGACGTTGAGACGGCAAAACGCTGCGACGCTGCGACAGGCCATAACTACGATGCTGGCGGGTCTTCTGCCTGCCGTGGCCGCTATTCCAGCGAGCCTGGTCGGGTTTGCGCCCGCGCTCTACTGGGGGGCCACTCACCAGTGGCAGAACGTCACGTACATAGTGGGCCTGGGTGGGGGTACGCTACTGCAGCGGCTCTCGACTATACGCAAGGTGACGCGGCTTTACGCGACCTGCGCGGCCCCGCGCGTTATCAGCGGGGCGGTACCGAGAGAGAGCGCGGTGCTGGCCGCTTTGCACTCGCCCCTGCTTATCCTTGGCGCTCTATGCATACTCGCCAGCGCGGCGCTGGTCGCCTTCTCGTTCCTGTCGCAAGAGCCATGGCTCATACGCACACGGCGACTTGTTGGGCTGCCGCTGCTCTTCGGAGCATGTACGGCGCTCATCTTTTGTGTCAGTACGGTTTCGGCGAGTGGGCTGCTGTCGACCTGCGATGCCGATTTCGCGGGGCGCTATGGCGTGCCGCTTGTGCTGGCGCTGCCTTTCTTTTTCGCGGCCATTTTTACAGCGGCGAATATGTCTATATCTGAGTGGGGCAAGACCCCTATGGCAGCAGTTGAAGACGTCACAGCGACCCAGAACAGACCTCAACCTGAGAAAAGTCCATCACCATCTGTAGGGGCGGGAGTGGGGATGACGCGGGGTAGGGGCCTTTATGGCCGCCCGCGTGGCCCCCGCTGGCCCAGCAGAATCGTAGGCAAGCACCAGACATACCCATCCCCCAGACAGGATGCCACGAGGGTCGCTCCTACATTTAAGGCTGTGGCACGATTAGGGATTGTAGCGCAAGGCGTTCTCCTGGCGTTTTTGTTCAGTTATCTCGGCATGCAGGTGTGGACGTATGGGCTGGCGGGTGCGGCGACAACCTTTCAATCGCCGTTTTGCCGGGAGGCTCCGGCCAATAATGACGCCATCATCGCCTATATGCAGGGGGAACATATCACACGAGCCTGGGCGCCTAATTTGCTGGGATACCCTATTGTGTTCAAGACCGATGGCGGCATTATCATTGCTAATCCACTGGCGCTGACCAATCCTTCCCAGGCCATCGATCGCATTCCTGCTTACACCAGCGCGGTACAGCAGGCAGATCGCGCCAGCTTCCTCGTTTTCGCACGGCATGACGATCAACACCCGGCGCTGTTGAAGATGCTCGACGATGAAGGGGTGACGTACCGGGCCTCGCGTTTTCCTTCGGAGCCCGGTTTCGATGTGCTGGTGGTGACGCCCGTGAGCCGTACCGTCTCGCCGTTGGAGTCGAAGGCTTTTGACGGCTTCTTTATCTGCAGCGAGTAGGATGGCGGATGCTTAGGGGGAAGGCAAGGGCTCTTCCCACACATTGCGATAATTTCGTTAAGAATCCTTTCTCTTGGTTTTCCTCTTCCCCTATGCTATACTCTCCATGCAAACATTCGTTCAGATAACGGGGAGAACAGCATGGGCAGCGGAGAACTCCAACAGGTCGGCCCGTATACCATCACCCAGGCGCTCGCAGAAGGTCCTACTGGCAGGTTCTACCTTGCCAGGCACCAGAAGCGCAAGCACGAGGTCATTATCAAGGTCCTGCTCGCCCCACTGACAACGAACGAGACCAAAGAAGCTTTCCTGGCTCGCGCCAGGCAGCTCAAAAAGCTCAAGCACCGCAATATTATCGAAGTAATGGATTACGGCTTCGCGCCGGACGTTGCTGGTGAACAGAACCGCGGCTACCTGGTTATGCAATATGCCGCTAATGGCAGTATAGCCAGGCGCTTTACGCCAGGCCAGCAGGTCCCCGCAGACGAGGTGAAGCGCGTCCTCTCACCCATAGCCAGCGCTCTGCACTACGCGCACGTCAATAATGTTGTACATGGCAACCTGCATCCTGGCAACCTGCTTGGAGGTGAGCGCAACGAGACATTGCTCACCGACTTTTCGTATATGCTGCAAGGTGTGCTCCCGTCGTTCAATGGCGAGACGGCGGCCTTCCCCTATAAATCTCCCGAGCACCTGCAAGGCGCAGCCACCGCCGGCAGTGACCAGTACGCGCTGGCCGTTATGGCCTATGAATGGCTGTGCGGGCGCCGTCCATACGAGGCGGGCAGACCGGGTGAACTGCTCCATTTGCAGGAGCACGAGCCAATGCCCGCGCCGCGCAGCCTGAACCCGGATATTTCGCCAGCCGTTGAGGGTGTGCTCATGCAAGCTCTGGCTCGCAATCCGGACGAGCGCTTCCAGCATATCCAGGCGTTTGCTGATGCCTATTTATATGCGCTGATGGGCCTGCCTGTGAATAACGCGACACGGCCTGCGAAAGCTTCCCACCCGGGACATACGGATGCTGCCAGTATGCCACAGCCGGTCACTATACCTGAATCCGGTCTTGATGGACCGGGCAGCGAGGCAACGGTTCCGAGCGTGCTGCTCACAGCAAGACACTCAGCGGATAGTGGTTCCTCGCAAGAGGATAAGGCACACGCGGAGGAGGCCGTAGCTAGTGTGACTCCACCTGCAACGAATGGCAATGCAGATAACGAGCCCGCGGGGAAGCCGCGCAGGAGATTGCCAGAAGGGATAATCACTTATACGCGCGATGAACACGCGGAACAATTGCGCAGGGCACTGGCGGAAGGCGAGAGTTCTCACCTGCATAGCATCGTCTCTGCCGATCTGTGTGAAGGAGGGATTCTTTCCCGGAGCCTGCCCGGCTACGAGGAGCGACCGGTGCAGATCGAGATGGCGGGGCTCGTGGCTCGCTCTCTCATAGAAGGTACACATGCCATCACCGAAGCCGGGACGGGAACGGGCAAAAGTCTGGCTTACCTCGTGCCCATCGTACGTTCCAACAAGGTTGCCATTATCAGTACCGCGAACAAGGCGCTGCAAGAGCAGCTCTACTACAAAGATATTCCCTTTGTGCAGGAACACATCAAGCACTTTCCGGCTGCGCTGGTCAAGGGCATGGGCAACTACGTGTGCCTGGATCGCTTACAAGAGGAGAGCATCGGCATGCAATTTTACGCCAAGAACCGCGACTTCATGCGCCTGCTCAAGATGACGGGAGATGAAGAGTCGACGTTCAATGGCGATTTTGAAACGCTCGGCTTCCCGCTGCCTGCTGATATCCGCGGCAGGATCAATGGTGATAGAGATCAGTGCGCGTGGAGCAAGTGCAATTTCTTCTCGGAGTGCTACGTGCGCAAGATGAAGGTCAAGGCGTCGAACGCGCAGGTCATCGTTGTCAACCACACGCTTTTGCTGCTCGACGCGGCCATGGAGGGCTACCTGCTGCCGGAACGCGATGTAATCGTGATTGACGAGGCGCACCACCTGGAGGAAGAGGCTACGCGCTGTTTCACCATTACCGTCAGCCAGGCGCAGGTCAGCACATTGCTCGCGCAGCGCATGCTCAAAACGCATACTCCGGCCAGCCTGCAAGACGAGGCAAACCAGATAATGATGGAGACGTGGGAGCGCCTGGAAAGGGTAGCTGATCCCGGCTTCAAGGGCAGGGCTAATCTGCAAATGCCCCTGCAAGAGGGCCTGCACCTGGCTACCGTCATTGCAAAGCTGGCAGATAAACTGCTCTCGGGACGCCCTAAGGACCAGCCAGAGAAAGAAGGTCAACTGTATGACCGGCTGCTGGCACGCACACGGAACCTGGCAGAGAACATTCGTAAAGCTTTCTCGGTCGATCAACAGGACAAGTTCGTCTACTATGTTGAGCGCGTACGCACGCCTGGGAGGCGCAGCGCTCAGTTAGAGGTATCGGCTGCCCCGCTGGATATCACCACCTGGCTGCAAGAGCACCTGTTCAGCAAATGCAATGTTATCTGCACCTCGGCAACGCTGGCAACCGTTGGCCCGGGTCCCCAGGGCTCTGATAGCAAAGGGCCGAATTTTGGCTACTTCCGCCGCCGTACCGGGCTCGATTATACCCAATATCCCGATACGCTGGAACGCATCCTGCCGCTCACCTTCGATTACGAGCACAACGCCCTGCTGTATCTGCCGCGCGATCTGCCGGAGCCGGTCTACGGTCCAGAGTCGGGCGGCTATACGAAAGCGATTGCGCATGAGATGCTGCGCCTGGTCAAGGCGTCGCGCGGGCGAGCTTTCCTGCTCTTCTCCAGCAAACGCATGCTGGAGGAGGTGTATGAATTGCTCGCGCCGCAGTTGGAATTCCCCCTGCTGCGCCAGGGCGATCTGCCCCGCATCGAGTTGACGCGCAGGTTCAAAGAGGAAGAGGGAGCCGTCCTTTTCGGCCTGAAGAGTTTCTGGGAGGGCGTGGATATCCCGGGAGAGGCGCTCTCGCTGGTGGTGATCGATAAACTGCCTTTCGATCCGCCCGATGATCCTGTGCACGAGGCGCGCGTGGCGCAGATGAAGGCGGCGGGGGAGAACTGGTTCGGTGTCTATGTACTTCCGCAGACCGTTTTGCGCCTCAAGCAGGGGTTAGGGCGCCTGCTCCGCACGCGCGAGGATCGTGGTGTGATGGCGATCCTCGATACGCGCCTGTATACGAAAAGCTATGGGAGGACGATTCTTAATGCCCTGCCACCTGCCCGCAGGACTGCCAATCTGAAGGAGGTCGAGCACTTCTTCAGCGAGGAACCGGCCCCTTTTTAATTATCCCGCCTCCTGTGATAGCGAAACCGCTAATGATGCTCTGCCGTGAAAAGAGTGTTACTGTAACAGGAGGAGAAACAGCATATGTCTACTGTTGATGAACGCACAATGACCAACTGGTGGGCCACAGGCGATGCGCCTGTACATACCGATTCGCGCGTGACCTACCTGGTCGATGGGCGTATTGCAATGTTTACGATGTGTCTTCATTTTTTCAAGGCACGCAGGTATATTTACCTCGCCAACTGGGGTATAACTCCTGGCATGGAACTGGTACGCGGGCCAGATCATCGCGCCGGACCCGATGGCAGTCCCGAGCAGGAAGCGCTGGTTGCCGGGCTGCGGGCCGAAGGTTTGCAAGAGGCCGATATCGCGTTCTGGCGCACGCATGACCTTTCGGTGCAGGCGGTGCTGGGTTACGCGGTAAGCAGAGGCGTCGAAGTCAAAGTACTCATCTGGGACACTATAGATATATCTGGACTCGCGCACTACAATCCTAAAGAGGCGCGCGAGCAGCTCGCACAGGTGGGCGTTACCTGTATTCTTGACGATAGTGCGCGCGGAATTGTTCATCACCCGGTCGAGTCGCTGCACCAGAAAATTTCTATTGTAGATGGCACACATGCTTTTGTGGGCGGCGTTGACCCACTGATCGAGTTAAATGGCGACTACGACCGCTGGGATACGCCACTGCATCCTTTCTCTACGCCCCTGCGCCCCAGCAGGGAAGGCACCAGCCCCCATCCCTGGCATGATGCCCACTCATTGCTAGAAGGGCCAGCAGTAGGAGATGTTGAACTTAACTTCCGGCAGCGTTGGAACGATGTTGTCCAGCGTCATAGCCTGGATGCCAGTCTACTCGTGCCTGAGCACCCGCTTGCTGCGCCGCTGGAGAGTAAGAGCGTGGTGCAGGTAGTGCGCACCATCCCCGAGCACACCTATAACTTCAATCCACCTGTCATCCGGGGTATAGCGCAATTGTATGCTCACGCAATCAGCAACATTCAGCATTTTGCCTACCTGGAGAACCAGTATTTCTGGCTGCGCGCTTATACAGGTGTCGACGTTCCCTTCGCGGGCAGCGACAATCCTGAGATGGAGGAAAACATTCGCAGGTTAGGTGAGGCGCTGCGGCGGGGCGTTATAGTGGCTATTGTCCTGCCAGACCATCCAAACGTCGGCCGCGCATTTACGGATGCCGGCCTGGCGCGGCTGAGATCGGAGGCGCCGGAAGCTGTGGCGCAGGGGAGATTACAGGTGTTTTGCCTGGGAACCTCGGCACACCTGGCAGATGGGGAACATTACCGCCCCATTTATGTCCACGCCAAGGTGGCGATCATCGATGATGTCTGGAGCACCGTGGGGTCGGGAAATCTCAACAATCGAGGCATGCGCGACGAGACACAGGCTCCCAGTTGGTGTGTGTTGAACTCATGTCCAGCCCCATATCCCATATGAATTTGAAGTCTCTCGCGCTGAAATTCGCGTCATGCGGCGTATATTTGGTATCGTGTTCGTGTCTATTCCGAACGATGCCAAGAATATACCCCCTATTGCGAATTGCTGCCCATGTCCGTGTATCAAGACGCTCCATCAGTTCTGACTTGCTGGCGGTCAGCAAATGTTCTCTCAGGTAGTCTACTTCCTCTGGCGTCCAGCGTGGGGCTTTTTCCTCTTCCCGCAAAAGGTACATCTGTTCACATCCCCATTCATTTGCCCAGGTGATACGGATGCGTACCCAACGGGGCGACATCATATCAAGGGATACCTCTTGAATGAGAAAGTTGAGAAGCGCAATACGGTACCGCATTGGGTATTCAGGCCATTTTTCCTCTAGGGTTTTTAGCTCATCATCCAAACTGCCTAAGCCCCGTTGCGTCTCTTCTTCAAGGGCAGCTTTTGCAGCGTGTAACTTTTCCTTCTCCTGCTCCATGTCCTCTATGTCACAACGCAGCATATCTCGCACGCTCTCTTTTTCGGTCTTTCGCATCTGTTCGCGTACTCTTCCCTGCTCTATGGGAATGCTTGCTATGGCGGCTGTGATTTGATCGAGTGCGCGTTGCCGCTCTGCCCGTTTCTGAGCAATCATTTCGTTGTATGCGGGGAGATTTTTAATTTGGCGCACATGAACCATTAACCGCTCAACAACAAGGGTATCCAGCTTTTCGATGTCAATAACCTCTATGTTGCCCACTCGCCAGAACCCATGACCGTGTTTATCAGGGACATAGGTGTACTTGCGCGTTTTCTTGTCCAAGAGCATTTTAACGTACACTCTGCCTGTTTCGCTGGTAACGATATCTTTAAGAAGGGCTGCCCGCTTTGGCATAGTGCGATAGTACCGTTTTTCTTTCGGCGGGGTCGCTAACGTGCTGCCGTCAATGTCATGGCCTGTTAAGCTCGTGAAGGCAAAGTGAAACAAGTCGTCTCTCACGATTTGCGGTAGCGCGTCTTTTTTCACCACCTCACCATTCACAATGCGCCAGCCAAGATACATTCTGTTGGTGAGAATTGACTCAAGGGCTGCCCGCGTTCGCAGTACCCCGCCTGACTTGTTCATTATCCCGTTCTTGAGGTAGTATTTTTGTTTTTCTTCTTCCGTTAACGGGGGAAAGACAATAGGACGGGCAGTCAATTCTCGTATCAAAAGCACCAGATTGCCTGATAGCTCAACAAACCGCATAAACAAGTACCGCACAATCTTTGCGTGCGGTTCGTAGGCAAGAAAGCGTTTGTACGTTGGGCTTTTCGGATCTATGTCTACCACATAGCCTATGGAAATGTCGCCAAGTCCAGCCCACATTCCTTGTCTTGCGGCGCGGGTTCGCGCTGGCAACATCCAGCCTTTCACCTGGCGTTTAATAAATTCTCCTGCCTCTTTACACTTCCATCTGAACATCTCGGTTAAAAACTCGTCCTGGAAGTCGTAAATCATGAGGTAGGGAGAGACAACCACGACAACAATATCATGGTCTTTGCACTTTTTGATGAACTGGTTGTAGTAGATTTGGGTTTCATCACGAAACAGGCGGCTCTCTTGAAAGCATATCACTGAGCCGTGATCGTAGATGCCCTTATCTATGTCGTCAAACAGACGCAACATATCGGGGCGTTCGTCCGGTCTGAGCGTGCCGGAAAGTCCTAAGTCTGCGAAGTAGGGCGCAAGGTCTTCCTCGTTCCACTTCTGACCGATTGCCCATGAAAGCAAGTCTTCTGTTATCATTTCACGGCTTTGGGATTTGTCAGTTTCCCTTTTCTTCGCCCGTTCGTCTGAGCGCCTGGCGTAAACCGCGCCCTTCCGATTTGTACGTAGTGTTGGGGGCTTCCATTCGGGGAAGTCATTCGTTGCTGCTTGTGCTATTTTCCGCATGGGGTTGTTGCTCCTTTCTGGACAGAAAGAGGTCAATAAGAAGGCGGGTCAGGATTTCATCGCTGTAAACATGAAACCGCTTTCTTTGTTGAGACAGAACACGAGGTGGGGTGGTTGTGCTGGCTGGTTGCAGCACGATAGATGGTTGGGGTACATCTGAGGCAGTAGACAAAGTGCTAACTCACTTTCCTTGCTGTGTCGTGAGTTAGGCAGGAGGGTAAATTTGAGCCTATATTGTGGTATAATATGGCCAATCGTCCTGCATGCTAACTCATGACAGACGGGAGGGTTGTGTTGTCTGCTGCAAACAGCAACACGACCCGCGTTTCTTTTTCTTTGTACCTTCAAGTATACCCGATACGTCCCCATTTTGACCAGTGTTTTCCCTCCAACTTGCAATACAACCGCGTTACACTGACGCGCTCCGGT
>WNGD01002717.1_pt2 | contig 18287 bp, 14 predicted proteins | sample 5400671 | NCBI WGS metagenome assembly WNGD01 (sample SAMN13153369, study PRJNA577476) | soil metagenome | isolation source: 40 cm soil or saprolite under grassland replicate 2 | place: USA:California | collected 2016-06-15
GGGGGGGGGGGGGGGGGGGGGGGGGGGGGGGGGCGGGGGCGGCGGCATGTCCTCGGCTGCGGTGAGAAACTTGAGCTCGTGTCTATCGTCGACCCGCGGGGGCGGGGGGGGAGGAGGGGGCGGGGGAGACGGCTCCGGCTTCGCGGACGCGGGCGTAAACCTCGGCTCTGAAGGTGGCTTCGCCGCCGGCGTTCGCAGCGTCGGTGCGGCTGGTGGAGTCACCGGATTGTAGGCGCGGTGGTTCTTCCACGTCACGAACGAGCGCTTCTTCCCATCCGGACGGATCGACTCCGCGGAGAGGAGTTCGTAGAACGGCAGTGGGGTGGAGACCCACGACTCCTCCGGGCCGGCTCGGAAGAATCCGGCCGCGGGCTCCTCCGGGTCGGTCCCCAGCAGCAACGTCACCTGCCACGGCTCCCCGAAGTAGTGCTCGTGCGTCTCGAGGTCGTGCTCGGTGAGGCTCAGCGGGAGCGGCGGGTGCGTGTGGTACCAGCCGATGAGATGCGCCTGCTGCGTTTCCAGCTGCTCTTGGACGCGATCCCACAGCCGGGTGACGACGTCGCGCGTGCGATCGCCGTAGATCGCCTGGTTGAGCCGCAGGGCGGCGTCGATCAGCAGATAGGCGACGTTGGTCTCCGGGCACTCGCACAGGTCGCCGAGCAGGAAGCCAAGGACGCCCTGACCCGGTCGCGCGGGCGTCGCCACGTGCTCGTGGATCGCCGTCAACGCGGACTGCGACAGGAAAACGGGAAACGGAACGTGGCCCGGTCGCTGGGCCCCCCCGCCCCCGCCCTCGCTGGCCGGGCTCCACAAGATCGACCGGGCGACAGGGATCGGCTGACGCAGCGGACCGCCTGTATTCATCGATCCAAGATAAGAAGGATGGTGGAGGTTGTGCAGGATGGTGGAGGTTGGTGGAGGTGAGTTCCGCCGTAACCTCCACCATCCTCCACCGACCTCCACCATCCTCCACGACCTCGTCTCATCCCAGCTGTACCCGCTGCGACCGCCGCATGCGGACCAGATCGTACATCTCCGCCACTTCGCCGCCCAGGAGGAACAGGTACGCCGTGTAATAGACCCACAGCAGGAACAGGAACAGGGCGACGATGTTCGCGTCTGATGCCACGCGGTCGAGGGTGGCAAACCGGGTCACGTACAACGCGTAGAGCCGCTTCGCCACCTCGAAGCCGAGCGAGCAGAAGACGGCCGCGACGAGGGCGGTCCGCCACACGATGCGCCGGCTGGGCAGGAATTTGAAGATGACGAAGAACAGCGCCACGCCGAGCGCGAAGGAGGTCAATTCGAGACTGAAGCGCCACAGCCAGTCGATCGCGAAGCTGCGGCCCACACTGCCCGCGTTGCGCGCTTCCCACGCGGCCACCAGCGCGCCCAGCACCAACAGCGTGCCGGTGCACAGCACCATGGCGAGATCCAGCAGCTTGGCGACGGGCCATGACCGTCGCTCGTCGGTGTCGAATACTTCGTTCAGCGCGGCGCGCAGGCCGCCGAACAGGCGGGCCGAGAACCACAGGAACAGCGGCAGGCCCACGGCGGTGAGCCGGACGCGCTGCCGCACCACGCTCGCCAACGCGCTCTCCACCTGCGTGAACGCCCCGTCGGGGCCGCCGCCCGCGGTGGAGGGGAGCAGCCGGGCGAGCAGCTCGTGCAGCTCGACCTGTTGGGTCGTGATCTGATGCTGCACGAGGTATCCGACGGTGGCGAGCAGCAGAGCGACGAAGGGGATGATGGTCAGGAGCAGATCGAACGACAGCGCGCTGGCGAGGAAGGGAATGTTGTCTTCGAAAGCCGCCTCGAACGTCCGACGGGCGACGCCGGTCACCGACCGATGCCAGCCGCGCTCGGCCTTCACGCGACGGGTTCGTCCTCCTCCTCGAGGCCCGCCCGCTTGGCGCCGCGGCGGCGACGCTTCGCCTCGGTCAGCCGCCGCTCGATCGCGACGCGGGCAGTGGGCGCCTCCTCCTCGACGTCGTCTGGGGTGTCGAGCAGCTCGCCCAGCTCGCCCGCCTTCTCGGCCGCGAGGTCGCGCAACCCGCGCAGCTTGCGCGACAGCTTGGTGCGGGACGCCTCGCCCGGCTCGGGTGCGAACAGGAAGCCGAGCACCGCCCCCAGACCCAAGCCCAGCAGGAACGGCCCGAACCCCGCGCCCCGCTCGCTCACTCGCCGGCCTCCAGATCATCCGGCGCGGCTACCGCTACCGGACGTGGCTGCGCGTGCGATTGCAGCGGCGGCTTGACGAAGCGGTCGGTGATCGCGCGTGTGCCGGTGACACGCAGCTGCTCGAACAGGAACGCGAAGTTCTTCTCGAGGTCGGCCGCGATCGCGCCGCGGACGTCGGCGGGCAGATCCCACATGCGCCGCTTGAACGGCCCGATCGCTTTCTTGCGGCTCTTGTAGTAGAACTGCTCCTCGGTGTCCCCCTTCTTCCACTCCTCCTTGCACTCCGCTTTCACCCACTGCTGGAGCTCGCGCCGCAGCTCGGCCGGCAGCTTCGGGTGGTCGAACACGATGTTTTGGAAATTGGTCGCGAGGTGGATTTCAATGGCCTCGCACTTGGGGAAGTGGCCGAACGCGTCGGGCGGCAGCGTCGAGGCGCCGTGCTGCACCGCACCGCCCAGGCCGTACTTGCTGCGCGCGTCAGCGGACAGCGCCTTGAGCGCGTCGAGGTCGAGCTGCACCTTGGCGATCGAGCCGTCGGGGAGCACGACACCGCCGTGGCTGGTGCCCGTCTGCACGGAGATCTTGCTGATGCCCGTGTAGGGCCCCCCCTCCAGGCGCGCGAGCGCGCGGACATAGCCGTCCATGAACGCCTTGAGCTCATGCACGTCGGAGTTCTTGCCGCCCACCTCGCCGATCTCTGCGCCCACGGACACGGTCACGCCCTCGGGCTCCCGGTCCCGGATGAACTGGGTCAGGTGGGCGGCCCGCTCGTAGTTGACGCGCTGCTGCGCGTCGAGCGTGGCTTGGGAAAGGTCAACCAGCGTGGAGGTGTCGACGTCGATGTTGTAGAAGCCGGCGTGCAACTCTTCTTCGATCAGCGTCCGGATCGCCTGCAACTCGGTCTCGCCGTCGACGGCGTACTTCTTGGCGTTCACCTGGACGTGGTCGCCCTGGATGAAGAGGGGCCCCGTGAAGCCCTCGCGCAGCGCCGCGGCGGTCATCACGGCGACGTATTCGGCGGGGCGCTGCTCGGTGTAGCCGATCTCGGAGCGGGCGATTTCGCAGATGAGGGCGCCCACGTCCAGTCGCTTGGCGGCCCGGAAGACGGCGCGTGCGGAATCGTAGGAGAGGACGCGGATGTTCATCGCGGGGGTCGTGAACGGCGGCACTTCGCCGCGACCCCGCGCCAGATAGAGCTCGTGGATCGACGCGGGCCGCACCCCCGCCTGCTGCCCGATCTCCCAGATCAGCCAGCGCGCCTGCTCCCGCTCGTCCGGCGCGCCGAATACCGCCTGGCGCACCAGCTCGTCCAAGGCGGCGCTCTGGCGCGCGGCCGGGCTCTGGAACCGTCGCAGCGTCGCTTCGGGTGCGTTCGCCATCGCTTGCGATCCCTCCTCGCGACGAATCTAGACCGGGCCCACGTCGATCACCAGCCCGTCGTAGGCGGGTGCGACGCCCGCCGGCAGAGTCGCCGCGAGCTCCGCGTGCGGGGTTGCGTGCGTGAGGTGCGTGAGGAAGGTGCGCCGCGCGCCGATCCGCTGTGCCGCCGCGACGGCCTCCGGAATCGAGAGGTGCAGCGGGTGCGGCCGCGGCAGCAGCGCGTTCAGCACCAGTACCTCGAGGCCCACCAGGCTGGCGAGCGCGGTCTCCGGAATCGCTTTGGCATCCGTGAGGTATGCCATCGGCCCCACGCGGTAGCCGAGCACCGTGCGGTCGCCGTGCGGCAGGACCAGGGCGCGTACCGGCATCCCCGCGATCTCCGTTTCGCGGTCGGGCTCGAGAGGCCGCGCGGCAAGATCGGGTTTGCTCGTCCCCGGCTGGGCCGGCGCGCCGTCGAAGATGTAGTCGAAGCGACGCTCCAGCTCGGCGAGCGTGCCCGCCGCGCCGTACACGTCGAGCGGAGCCCGCCGCCGTGCGGAGAAGGCGCGCAAGTCGTCGATGCCGTGGACGTGGTCGGCGTGGGCGTGCGTGAACAGCACGGCGTCGACGGATTCGATGCCTGCCGTCACGAGCTGCAGTCGCAGCTCGGGCGGCGTGTCGATGAGGAGGCGCCGTCCCCCCGACTCGATCAGCGCCGCCGTGCGGGTGCGCCGGTCACGCGGGTCGGACGACGTGCAGGTGCGGCAGCCGCACCCGATCTGCGGCACCCCGTACGACGTGCCCGTGCCGAGGAACACGAGCCTCACCTCACACGACCTCGACCTTGAGCAGGTTGGTGGTCCCGGAGACCTCCCACGGCAAGCCCGCGGTCATCACGATGCGATCGCCCGCACGCGCGTACCCGCGCTTCAGGATCAGGTCGCGCACCACGGCGAGCATCGCGTCGTAGCCCGGCACCCGGTCCACGAGGACCGGCGTCACCCCCCACACCAGCGCGAGCTGGCGGTAGGTCGTGGGTTGGGTGGTCACGGCGAGGATCGGCACGGGGGTGCGGAGCGCCGCGACCTTGCGCGAGGTGAACCCGCCCGAGGTGAGCGTCACGATGAGCGGCGTCCGCAGCATCCGCGCCACCGCGCTGGTGCCGATCGCGATCGCGTCCTCGACGGAGACCGTCTCGCCCGCAGCGAGCCGACGCTCGTCCCGGGTTCCCACCCCCACCTGCGGGCCCTGCTGCTCCATTTCCCGGATGATGCGGTCCATCGCCCGCACCGCCTCGAAGGGATACTCTCCCGTCGCCGTTTCGGCCGAGAGCATGACGGCATCCGTGCCGTCGAGGATCGCGTTGGCCACGTCGGACGCCTCCGCGCGGGTAGGCCGCGGGTGGTGCACCATCGACTCGAGCATCTGCGTGGCCGTGATCACCGGCTTGCCGTAGCGATTCGCCTCACGGATCAGCCGCTTCTGGACCGCCGGCACTTTCTCGAACGGCAGCTCCACCCCCAGGTCGCCGCGCGCCACCATCACCGCGTCGCACGCTTCGAGGATCCGCGGCAAGTCCTCGAGCGCGGTCGCCTTCTCGATCTTCGCCACGAGCTTCATGTCGGGGGTGACGAGCGCGCGCAGCTCGCCCAGGTCCTCCGCCCGCCGCACGAACGAGAGCCCCAGATAGTCGGCGCCGGCTGCCACCGCGTGCGCCGCGTCTTCGCGATCCTTGTCCGTCAGGGCGGGGGCGGACACGTGCAGCCCCGGGAGGTTCATCCCCTTGTGCGAGGTGAGCGTCCCCCCGTCCACCACCCGGCCTTCGACCCTGGGGGCGGCGATCCGTGTCACCTCGAGCGACAACAGGCCGTCGTCGAGTAGGATGCGGGCGCCCGGCCGCACGTCGGTGGCGAGATCGGCGTACGTCGTCGGCAACTCATCGCCGCGCGCCACCTCCTCCGGCGCGAACACGACGGTCTCCCCGGGGCGCAGGACACGCGGAGCGGCAAGGTTGCCGACTCGGATGCGCGGCCCTTGCAGGTCCACCAGCACCGCCACGGCGACGTCGGCGGCCGCCGCCGCCTCTCGAACCGCGGCGATCCAGCTGGCGCGCAGCTCCGGCGTCCCGTGCGATGAGTTCACCCGAATGACGTTCGCGCCGGCGCCGATCAGCCCGGCGATGCCCTCGGGCGTCCCGGTGGCGGGGCCGAGCGTGGCGACGATTTTAGTGCGACGGATCAGAGGCGTTCCCCCCTTCGCTGTCCCTCGTCAGTTTTCAACATTCCAGGTGCGCGGCCCACGTGTGGAAAACCCCGCCTCCTAAACCCTCGGGCGAGAGGCCGGAGGACGGAATCCGATCTGCAGTAGGACGACGAGGTAAGTGGGTATCGGCCGGTCGAATAGAAGAACCACTTCAAGTGGTCTCTCGCTCGGTCGACGCGCCTGTGCGTCGGGCAGGGGTCATGCATAAAGATACGCACACGTGTAACCCCTAGTGCACAACCCCGATCTGCTTCTCTTCGAGCCGCTGCCTGAACTCCTCGAGCAGATGAACCGCACGGGCGATACTCGACGCGGGCAGTCCCTCGATGGCGCGGGCCGCGAGGCGGCGCTCGAGCTGCCCGGCGCGGAGCAATACCTCGAGGCCCCGCCGCGTGAGAGTCACGCGCACACCGCGGTCGTCTTCCGGGTCCGGCGTCGTCTCGACCAGCCCTTTGGTCTCGAGTCGCTGGATGAAGGTCGTGGCGGCCGCGCGGGACACGCGCAGCTGGGCGGCGATCTCCTTGGGGCGGGCGCCGTCCGGCCCACCCAGGTCGACGGCCACCAACGCGGCCTGGGCGCGGTGCGACAGGCCGTACGCGCGGAACGCGCGATCGCCCGCCCGCTCCGCGGCCGCCTTGGCGGCCACGATGGCGTCGGTGAGCTGGAGGGCGAGCTCGGAACGATCGGTCATCGGTCGTCCGTTATCCGTTATCCGTTATCCGTTATCCGTTATCCGTCGGGCCTTGCATTTAATTAACATGTTGATAGTTAACATACTAAATACATTCCACCCCGCAAGATCTGGTCTTACGGACCACGGATAACGGACAACGGATGAGTTCTAGCACGTCTCGCTCCAGTCCACCGGCGAGCTCGCGCCGCAGCGCACGCACTTCAGGCTGTCGGGCTTGCCGGCGAAGTCCTGCCGATAGTGGCACAGGGGACACACCGCGTAGGTGGTGACGACCTCACTCCCCCGCCCTCCCCCCAGCGTGGGCCGGAGCACCCCGGTTCGGGCGACGATGCTCCAATGGTCGGGCACCTCGGTCCGAATCGTCACGTCGCCGCGGGGCAGCCGCACCCGCTGCTGTCGCACTTCGACGACGACGTGCCCGTCCGCCAACTCCTCGACGATCGGATACCAGGCGCCGCGGCGGAGAATGTCCGCCACGTTGTCCGCACAGCGGGCCCAACCGAGGGTGACGCGCATGGGAAATGACCGACCCACATGATACCACGTTTTGGTAGATTGCGTTATGCGCGAGCTCGGCCGTATCGTCCGCCTGCAAATCCAACGCTCCTCGCTCAAGACCGGTGAGAAGCCCACCCGCGTGTACGACCCCATGCCGCTCCTCGCCGTGGACCGCTTGGCGCTCGGACCGGACGGTGCGCTGGGTGAGGCGTCCGACGGATCGTGGCTCGTGGATGTGCACCACCGCGCACACCCGCGCACCAAGAACGAGGACGGCGCACACGGCGTGTCGCTCGGCTTCACGTCTCACTATGCGCTGATGCGCGACCGGTTCGGGGCGCGCATCACAGTCGGCTGCGCCGGCGAGAACATCATCGTCGAGGCCGAGCGTCGCGTCGGGTTTGAGGACCTGGAGCGCGGCGTCGTGTTGCTCGCGCCTGACGGCCAGGAGCGCGCCCGGCTGGAGGTGCTCCAGGTGGCGGAGCCGTGCCGGCCGTTCAGCGGCTGGGCGCTGGGGGGCGTCGTGGAAGCTCAAGTCATGAAAGAGACGCTGCAGTTCTTGGAGGGGGGAACGCGGGGGTACTACTGCGTAGGCGTGGGTGCGGGAATCGTGGCGGTGGGCGATCGGGTGGCGGTGGTGTGACGGGGTTCGGGGCCTCGGGGCTCGGAAAAAACCTAGCCCCGAGCCCCGAGGCCCTAGGCCCTAGCTCATCTCGTCCCACGCCAGCGCGCCCACTTTCTTGCACCGCTCGCACACCAGCTCCTTCACGTCCGACTCAAACCCTTGTCGGTGGCGGCAGGCGGGACACACGGCGTAGGTGAGGGGGAACAGGCGTCCCACCCGCTGAATCTCGCGCGGCTCGCAGCGGACGACGCTCCAGCGCTCGGGCGGATGATAGCGGATCTCGAGGAAGCGCCGATCCACCGGTACGTTGCGCCGGTTCACGTCCAGCACCACGATGTGGCTCGACGAGATGCGGACGACCGGATACCACGCACCCCGACGCAGCAGATGGGCGCCGGGCCTACCGACCCGGGCCCAGCCCTTGGCCTGGAGCCGCGTGGGTGTCATCGGGCGGAACGGAATGCTCACGCGAGAACAATACCCGGTTCGCGTGATGGAAGTCGTGACTAGGGTCACACTTACCGCGCAGTGGAAAATGTGACGCATGACACGCGCGCGCTGCGCCGCTACGTCACCCGCACTCCGAGAACCCGCACACGTGGCACTTGGCGCAGCCCTCGATGAACGCGAGCTGCGATCCGCAGTCGGGGCAGGCGCCGATGAAGTCCTGCGCGGCACCAGCCCGCTCGCCGACCGTCGCGTCGGGTCCGGGGATGCTCGCCGGGACGGGAGCAGGAACGGACGCCACCGCGCCGCCCAGGAGGTCCTGCTGGATGCCCTGCTTCTCCTGCATCCATTTCTCGATCGCGATGCCGATCGCGTCGGGGACCGAGAGCACTTTGTTCGGTCCGAGCCCGACGACCCGATCGGAGGAGATGCCCCGCACCTGACGGTACACCTCGCGCAGCGGGATGCCCGAGCGCAGCGCGAGTGAAATGAGGCGCCCGATCGCCTCCACGTCGGCCATAAGGGCGCCGCCGGCCTTTCCGAGCGAGATGAAGACCTCGAAGGGCTGGCCTTTGTCGTCCTCGGTGATGTTCACGTACATGGTGCCGAGCGGCGTCTCGACCCGCCGGGTGGCGCCCTTGAGCAGGTCGGGACGCGACCGCTTCGCCCGCCGCTGCAGGTTCTCCGCTTCGGCGTCGTGCAGCTTGTCGCGGGTGCGCGCGAGCTCGGCCTCGAGCTCGGCAATCCGGCCGAGCGCCTCCGCCAGCGCGTCCTTGCCCAGCCCCGCCGCCTGGTCCTGCACCTTTTTCGCCGTCGACCCGGTGGACAGCACCTGCATCTCACGCGCGCCGTCGCGGTACACGGTCACACCTTTGCAGCCCAGCTTGTAGGCGTATCGGTAGATCTTCTCGACGTACTCCTCGGTCGCGTCGTTCGAGAAGTTGCAGGTCTTGGAGATCGCCGAGTCGGTGAACTCCTGGAACGCCGCCTGCATCTGGATGTGCCACTCCGGCGTCACGTCGTGCGCGGTGACGAATACGCGCTGCCACTTCGCAGGCACCTGATCGAAGTGGATGTGGCCCACCTCGGCGATCTGCTCCATCAGGGCGTCCGAATACCACCCTTCCTGCTTCGCGATCGCCACGAAGTCTTCGTTGACATCGGGCATGATCACGCCCGCCTGATTCCGCATGAACGCGACCGCGAACAGGGGCTCGATGCCCGACGAGCAGCCGGCGATGATCGAGATGGTGCCGGTCGGGGCGACGGTGGTCAGGTTGCAGTTGCGCAGCCTCCGCATGGGGCGCACGCGCTCACCCTTGGGACCGCGGGCGCAGGTCGCATCCGGCCCCCAGATCGACCGTTCCCACTCGGGGAACACGCCGCGCTGCTCCGCGAGCTTTTCCGAGGCGGCCTTAGCCTCCTCGTCAACGAATTCCATCACGCGGCGGCCCAGGGCCACGCCCTCGTCCGAGTCGTAGGGGAGGCCGAGGCGCACCAGCAGGTCCGCCCAGCCCATGACCCCGAGTCCGATGCGACGGATCCGCTTGGCGAGACCGTCGATATCGGCCAGCGGGTACTTGTTCGCGTCGATAACGTTGTCGAGGAAGTGGGTGCACAGGTGCACCGCCGTCCGCAGACGATCCCAATCGACGTCGCCGTCCTTCACGAACAGTCCGACGTTGATCGAGCCGAGGTTGCACACATCGTAGGGAAGCAGCGGCTGCTCGCCGCACGGGTTCGTCGCCTCGTAGCTGCCGAGCTGCGGCACCGGGTTGTAGTAGTTCGCCCGATCGATGAAGTACACGCCCGGCTCCCCCGTCTTCCAGGCGCCGTGCACCACCTTCCGGAACACCTCGCGGGCGTCGAGCTGGCCTGTGACGGCACCGGTGCGGGGGTGGATCAAGTCGTAGCTCGTCCCTTCCTCCACCGCGCGCATGAAGCCGTCCGTCACCGCCACGGAAATGTTGAAGTTCGTCACCTGGGTCAGGTCGTCCTTGCAGGCGATGAACTCCAGGATGTCGGGGTGGTCGACCCGCAGGATACCCATGTTCGCGCCACGGCGCGTCCCACCCTGCTTTACCACGTCGGTCGACGCGTCGTACAGCTTCATGAACGACACGGGGCCCGAGGCCACGCCCATGGTGGAGCGCACGACGTCGTTCTTCGGGCGCAGGCGCGAGAACGAGAACCCGGTTCCCCCACCTGATTGGTGCACCAGGGCCATCGCCCGGAGGGTGTCGTAGATCCCGCTCCGCTCGTTCGACAGGGCGTCGTCGACCGGCAGCACGAAGCAGGCCGAGAGCTGGCCGAGGGGTCGCCCGGCGTTCATGAGGGTGGGCGAATTCGGCATCCAGACCCGCGTGGCCATGAGCTCGAAGAACGTCCCCGCCAAGCCCTCCAGGGCCTTGTCGGAGGCTCCGTAGCGCCGCTCCGGCTCGGCGATGGTGCGCGCGACCCGCCAGAACAGATCCTCCGGTCGCTCGGCGGGCTTGCCCTGATCGTCCTTCACCAGGTAGCGCCGCTCGAGCACGGTGATGGCGTTGGGGCTCAGATCGAGCATCCCGGTGCGGCTGGAGGCAGTCATGCGGGCTCGTCCCTCGCGGCGGTGAGCGTGCTCACCAAGCATGTGGTATGTGTGAATTTAACAGCGCGCGGATCGAAAAGGCGCGGAGGGGCAAGGTAGACCCCCGGGCACGTCAGGGCAACACCTCGCGAGAGCGGTGGCCCCACGGGACATCCAACAATTCACATCACAAACTTGTTCCAGCGATCGGGAATGCGCCCGTGCGGTGCCGCTGCGCCTCGGCCACGTAGTGCTCCCAGGTGTCTCGGATGCGCTCCCGCAGGGCGTCGTCCACCGGTCGCGTGACCCGTGCCGGCACGCCGACCACGAGCGAGCCTGGGGGCACGAGGGCGCCCTCGGGCACCACGGCACCCGCTGCTACAACACTGCCAGTCCCGATGTGGACGCCGTTCAAGAGCACGCTTCCCATACCGATCAGGCAGTCGTCTTCGACGGTGCACCCGTGCAGAATCGCGCGGTGCCCCACGCCGACTCGCGCGCCGATCCGCGCCGGGAGCCCTTCGTCCACATGCACGATCGTGCCGTCCTGGAGATTGGTGTTCTCGCCCACCACGATCGCGTCCGTGTCCCCGCGCAGCACGGCGCCGTACCACACGCTGGCGTGCGCGCCCAGCGTGACGTCGCCCAGCACGAGTGCGCCGGGAGCGATGAACGCCGTCGGGTGAATGTTGATGCTTACTGTCTCACCGGCTGGAACGGCCACTTGACCCACGCATCGACCGGCTCGCCGTTCTTCTGGGCGGGGTTCCAGCGCAGGGTCTTAGCCATGTCCAGCGCTTCGTTGTTGAACGTCTCCAGGTTGGAGCGATCCCACACCCGGGCCTCGAGCGTCGAGCCCTCCTTGGAGACGTGGATCAGCAGGACGGTCTGACGCGGAAAGATCGTCGCATCGGGCGGCACCGGAATGCGCGTGGCCGACAAAGGCACGGGGCGTGTGTCGAAGCAGAGGTTGTCCTGGTTGTACGCCGGCCCCGGCTGATCGCAGGGGTCTGCGTTCGACCCTCCTTCCGAGGCGGGTTGCAAGTCGATTCTCACGGTGGACGGCGCACCCGGCGTGATGACCACCTGACGGTCGTACGGCTCGAACCCGCTCGACCGCACCGCGAGACGGTACGTGCCGGGAGGCACGTCTCCCTGCGAGCCTCGAAACGGCATCCCGTTGAGCGTGACACGAGCGCCCTGCGGCAGGCCCTGAAGCGTCAGGCGCCCGAGCGTCCCGGGAGGGACCACGCGGGTGCGGGCGGTGTCGGCGTGAAGGGTCGCGGCCGCGGTCTGGGCCGCCGTATCCGCTGGCGGGGAGACGCCGGTGTCGGACAGCAGTCGCTGGGCGAGTGTGTCGCGGGGCACGCCCGAGGCGGAGTCCGCGGGGGCGGCCCGGGCGAAGAACAGCAGTCCCTTCTTATAGGCGTACAGACCGGGCGCGCCCAGCCCGATCGCGAGGACGACCACCCACAGGGCGATGCCTGCGGCGACCGAGCGCTTGTGGTGCTCCTCGGCCCCGGGCTTGCCGGAGACGCGTGGCAGGGGTGTGGTCGGGGCGGAGGCCATCCGGACTCCCGCGAGGGAGGGGATGGCTTTGGTGGCGGCCGTCGCGAGCCCGACGGCGGCGAAGCCGCCGCCCGCCTCGAGTGTCTGCACGAGATCGTCCGCGCTCTGAAACCGCTCGTCGGGGGACTTCGCCATCATCTTCTTGGTGATCTCGAACACGGTGCGTTGATCGTAGGTTTCGAGCGGCGGCGTGGGGATCTCTTCCATAATGTGCTTGTAGCCGATCGAGAACGAGTCCTCGCCGTCGAACGGCACGCGGCCGGTGAGGCTCTGATACGCGACGACGCCGAGGGAATAGAGGTCGGAGCGTCCGTCGAGGGCCTGGGCGCGGGCCTGCTCCGGGCTCATGTAATGCGGCGTGCCGATCGACATCCCAGTGCCCGTGAGCTTCCCGCCCGACGCCGCCTTCGCGATCCCGAAATCGGTGACCACGGCCAGCCCGTGCTCGTCGAACATGATGTTGTCGGGCTTGATGTCGCGGTGTACAATGCCGCTCTTGTGCGCGTAGGCGAGGGCGCGCGCCACCTGGACCAGGATCTGACGGATCTCGGCGGGGGGGAGCGTGCCGCGCGCGGCCAGCACGGACGACAGCGGCTTGCCGCGCAGGAACTTCATGACGAAGTAGATCACCCGGCCGGACTTGCCGACGCGATAGATCGGGATGATGCTGGGATGCTCGAGCTTGGCGGACGTGCGCGCTTCGCGCTGGAACCGCTCGACGAACTCCTTATCGAAGGCGAGGGAGAACGGCAGGACCTTGATCGCCACGTCGCGCTCCAGCTGCTTCTCGCGCGCCTTGAAGACGATGGCCATGCCGCCGCGGCCCAGCTCGTCGAGAATCTCGTACTCGTCTTTCAGCTGCTCCCGCACCAGATCGAGCTCCGTCACGTCGACCGGTTGGTCGCGCACGGCGGCGACCGGAGTCGTGGGCGACAGATCCAGTCCGCAGGAGCGACAGAACTTGCTGGCGTCGTCGTTCTGGGTGCCGCAGCGGGAGCAGTACATCAATTCTCCGAAGGGTCGCGGAAACTTAGGGATTTGTCGGACGACGTGTCAACTCGCGACGGTGCCCCGCATGGTCAGAAGTCGGAGGCGAGTGCGGCGTACAGTTGCGGCCGCCGCGCGGCGCCCGATGGTGGCGCGGCGAGCGGCTGCGCGACGCCGAGTCGTATCGATAGGGGAAAGTCGTAGCTCACCGTCATTCGGCCCGCGAGCTCGAGCCCGGCGGAGCGAAGGCGGGTCAGGCGCGGCGACGTGCCGGGCGACCAGGCGTCCCCCGCGTCGGCGAACAGGTTGAGCCACAGCCTGTCGACGCCGAGGGGAAGGTGACCGAGGGCGCGGCCCAGCAGCGCGAGCGGCACGCGATACTCGGCGCTGCCCGCCGCCGCGCGCTGGCCGCGCAGCTCGCCCGAGGCGTACCCGCGGAGTGGAAAGGCGCGCGTCGCGGTCAGCGTTGGTGCAAAGAACAGGTTCACCCCCTGCGGCGCCACGCCGCCCACGCGGAACAGCGTGCCGAGGGGACCGTTGGTGGCGCCGGCGAGGAGCCGCAGCGCCACCACATGATGGGCGAAGCCGCCCAGCCCAGGGACGCGAACGTACAGCGCCAGCCGGGAGCGCAGCTCATTCGACCAGCGGGCGCTGCCCTGTTCCTCCCGCCGGCGGTAGGTCGCGGACCACGCGACCCCATCCTCCGGCGAGACCGAGAGGGCGCCGCTCACCAGCCGCGACAGCGTGACCGTCACCGAGCCGCCGACGAGATTCTGCGTGACACACGCCGGGCAGACGGCGGCGAGCAAGCTGTCGGGGATCGCGGCGTAGCGGAAGCGCTCGAGCTCCGCCGCGAGGCGCACGGTGGCCAAACGGCGCCAGCGACGCGTCACGAACGACGCGCCCAGCGCCGCATAGTGATCGAGCTCCGAGACCGTGACCGTCGGCGCGCTCGGCGGCCGTCCCAGGTCCGTCCACGACGCCCAGGCCGAAACGTCGAGCGTTGGGTTGCCCAGCACCGACGAGACGAGCACGAAGTCGCCCTCGGCGCGGAACGGCTGCCGCGAGACCAGCAGGTCCGCGGCGTAGGCGAAGCGACCCAAGGCGTCCGTTCCCGCCGTGAGGGCGCCCCCGAACCGTCCGCTCGGTCCCGCGTCCACGAACCCCGGAATCCAGAAGTGCGGGCGCAGCGACGGCCACATGGTGTACCCGGTCTCGCGCAGCGGTACGGCCGGCGCCGAGTCGAAGGGCGGCGGCCCCGCGAACCTGACCGGCGCAGCTGCGTCGAGCGCGGGGGCGCGGCGCAGCTCCCAGCCGCGCGCCCGGAGCGCGGCGTACAGGAGGGTGCCGTCGCCGAGCGGCGCCGGTGTGCGGGCACCGAGCGGCTCGTTCGTGAGCGGCTGCGCCCCGCCCGAATCGCGCCAGCGGTACACTTGCGGAACCCCCGAAGGGTCGGCGACGAACCACAGCTCGCCGGCGGATGTCCACACCACGTCGGCGATGCTGCCGCCCGTCTCTAGGATCACCGCAGACGCACCGGGCGAATCGGCCGGCCAGCGCACCAGCGCCCAGCGGCCGTCCACGATCCGGATCCCGGCTACCTGGCGCCCATCGGGTGACGGCGCCACATCCTCCCACACGGCCCCGGGCGGGAGGGCGGGCGCGGGCACCGTCGGGCGGCTCGAGACGGGGCCGAGCGCGATCGCCGCCAGCCGTCCCCCGCCGCCGGCCGGGGCGACCAGCCGGGCGCCGCGCGTGGCGCGCCGCCACACCCCTCCCGGTACCCAGCGGTACAGGTCGCTCCGGATCCGCCACCGACTCGTGAAATCGAGCTGCGTCACCACGAGGGTGTCACCCAGCCAGTCGTAATCCACGCCTCCGTTGACGCGGTGCGCGGCGAGTCGGCGCCCGGTCGCAGCGTCGAGCACGCGCAGCACGCTCGTCCCCTTCCCATCGTCCCGCACATAGGCGACTCGCCGTCCGTCCGGGGACACGCGCGGCACGGGCTCCGTCCTGAGCAGGCTGTCGAGCGCGCGCGCGGCGGGCGGCGCCATGCTCATCCCGCGCAGATCGGGCGCCGTCCCCCGCGGCCATTCGCCGCCCAGCGTGTGTCCGGGCGCCACCCGCGCCACCTGGCGCCCGACGCGGAACGGAATGAGCTGGGCGGAGGTGGCCTCGGCGAACCGCGGCACCACCGAGTCGCCCACCGCACCGGCGAAATAATGGAAGAAGCGACTGCCATACGCGTAGGGCACCAGTCCGTCCGCCCACCGCGTGAACAGCGTCGCGTTCCACGGGGACCGCGAGGCCCCTGCTGCACGGTCCGCGCCGAGCACCTGGGTATGGAAGCTCCCCCGCACCCGTCCGGCGTTCGTGAACTTCGACTCGTAGTAGGTCGCGAGGCCTTCGATCACCCAGCTCGGCTGATATTCGTTCGGGAACAGCCCGGGGGCGCGCCCGAACACGCGCTGCAGGCCGCTCCACAGCCCGCGCGAGCGGTCGAGATGAAACACATGTGTCAGCTCGTGCGTGGTCACGAGCCGGAGCCAGGTGTCGTAGAACAGGAGCCCGTGGTCGCCGGCGGGCGGCGCGGCGTAGATGGTGATCCGGTTCGTGGGAAAAACGGTAGTAAAGCCGTTCGCGGCGTCGATGTCGTCGGCCAACGTGATGTCCACGATGCCGCGCGGGGGGTGCAGCTCAGTGGCGAGCAACCCGTAGGATCGCTCCGCCTCGCGCGCCTGCGTGAGGGCGGCGTCGCGGTAGGCGGGCCGGAAGTGGATGCGGAAGTGGGGCGTGTGCAGGGTGCGCCAGGAGCCGGAGGGGTCCACTTGACCTTCCGCTGGGACGGCGAAGCACAGCAGAAAGAGAATGCGGATTGTGGATTGCGGATTGCGGAATAGAAATGAAAGGTCGAACCGGGGCCCTGGGATGGCCCTGCGAATCCGCACTCCGAAATCCGCAATCCGCAATCTCACGGCTCCCTCGCCCGCTCGCGTAAGAAGTTCTCGATCCCGCGCACCACCCCCCGCGCGTACCGCCACTGTCCGTCCTCGCTGGCGAGTACCGCTTCCTGCTCGGGCAGCATGATGAACAGCCCCTCCGTGAGCGCCGCCGGCATCCAAGTGGGCCGCACCAGCGCATAGTCCCCCCGACCGATGCCGAGGTCGCGCACTCGGAACTCCGTCACCAGCGCGCGGTCCAGCTCGCGCGCCAGCCGCGTGCTCCGCGGCTGGAAGTAGTACACGCTCGTTCCCGAGTTGGTGAACGGGTTCACGCCGTCCGGCAGGGCATTAGCGTGAATCGACACGAGGACATCGGCGTCGCGCAGCTCCGCGAAGTGCGTCCGGGGAAAGAGCTCGATCGGCGTCGAGTCGGTGCGGCTGAGGAACACGATCGCGCCCGCGCGCTCGAGCAGCGTCTTCGCCTTGAACGCCACGGCCAGCGTCGCCACCGGTTCCCACAGTCCCGTCGGCCCCCGGGCGCCGAGGGGCGGGTGTCCGGGGTCGAGCACGACGGTCCGGCCGCGGAGCGGGTGCTCGCGGTCGAGCACGGGGGGACGGCGCACCTCGAGCAGCAGGTCGCGACCGTCGAAGCGCGCACGATACCCCCACACGCGCCGCGCCAGCTCGAGCGTGATCGTCACCTCGTCCGCCGCCGGCTGCGCGTATCTCATCCGCGTAATCAACGGATCGGTGCCGGCTGCCCCTCCGCCCCCCCCGCCCCCCCCGCCCTCGCCGTACTGCATCCAGTTGATGTCCGATGCGCCCCCGTAGAGGCGCAGGGTGAGACTCCGCTCCCGCTCCGTGATCTGGTAGGGGAGGCGCGCGGGCAGCGGCACGCGCAGCGTGACCGACTTGGTCCCGGACGCGAGCCGTACGGAGCTCACGACGCCACCCGGCGGCGGCGTGCCCGGCGGAAGCCGCACGACGTCGGCCTCGTTTACCCAGGCAACCGTCGCACGGGAGAGTCGGAGCCGCACTTGATCGTTCCAGCGTCCCGATTCGACCGCGACCGTGCCGGTCGGGAAGAACCAGTTGTACGTTCCGTGGGGGACGGCGCGCCCCGCCGTGAGGCTATCGGTCGTGCCGGTGTGGGCGGTATCGTCGTCCAGGACCACCACAGTCGGGAAGGTCATATCCACGACCGTCACGCCGAGCGGCCAGCGCGCTGTCGCCGTGTCGGCGCCCACGGTTGCCACGAGCGTGGCGCATGCCGTCCGGCCGTCCGCGCACAGCGCCGCCGCCGGCAGCCACCCCACGTAGCGTCCCGCTGTCGGCACGTGTCGGCGCGGTGCCGTGTCGATCACGAACGCGCGGACGGCCCCGGGGAGCTCGGGCGCCAGCGTATCGGGGACGAGCGGGACGCTCGAGCCCCACGGCAGCAACAGCCGCACCGTCGCGCCGGGCGTGGCGAGCACGCTCAGGGGAATCCCGTCCTCCCGCGGCAGCGCCAGACGCCCCGCCGGCGTGAAGCTGGTCGTGTCGATCCACACCGCGCGTCCGGGTGGAGGCCGGAACTGCGGCGCGACGCGCGCGGTGTAGACGAAGCGGCTGGAGTCGGGTCCGGCGGTCGCCGCTATGAGGAAGTGCGCGACCGTGTCGTCGGGCAGCGACAACCAGGCGATCCACGCCCCGTTCGCGAGCACGGGCACTGACAGCCCGTTGATGCCCAGGTGCACGGGCCCGCGGGCGCCCTGCACCGCTCCGAACAGGAACACCGAGTCGTGCGATTGAATGACATCGCTGCCAGCGGGGTAGACGACGGCGATGTGCAGCGAGTCATGCGCGGGCGGCGTGGGCGACGGCAGCACGCCTCCCGGGACGGGCGCGGTACCCGAGCGCGGGACCGCGCAGCCGGTCACGACGCTCACGAGCAACACGCCGACCGATCGCACTGGACGCGCAAGGTAGCATCGGCCCTTTCAGCCCGTCAATTTGCCGAATAGATTGGCAAACCATAACTTCTGCGCCCAGTGGAGTGCTTCCGTCAGTGACCGCCTGCCCTTACTGCGGCCGGGCGAACGACCCGGGCGCCCAGTTCTGCGTGGACTGCGGTAAGCCCATGGACAGACCCACAGGACGCAAGGCCGCTGCGTCATC
>WNGD01002718.1_pt1 | contig 18286 bp, 22 predicted proteins | sample 5400671 | NCBI WGS metagenome assembly WNGD01 (sample SAMN13153369, study PRJNA577476) | soil metagenome | isolation source: 40 cm soil or saprolite under grassland replicate 2 | place: USA:California | collected 2016-06-15
ACAGCGTGTCGGCGCGGGTGGTGAACGCGGTCAGCCGGGTCCGGGGGTCGGCGGTGACGGCGAACAGCACATCGGCCCCGGCCGAGCGGCCGATCCATTCCCGCTGCAGCCGCTTGGACAGCTCGGGCCAGTCCAGCCCGGGGAGGGCGTCAAGCAGTTCGTCCGCGTACGCGGTGATCCGCAGGAACCACTGCTTCATCACCTTCGTGACGACCTCAGAGTCACATCGCTCGCAGCGGTTCCCGTCGACCTGCTCGTAGGCCAGCACGGTCAGGCACGAGGGACACCAGATGACCGGCGCCTCCTTCCGTTCTGCCAATCCCGCCTTGAAGAACTTGACGAAGATCCATTGGGTCCAGTGGTAGTAGGACGGATCGTCGGTGCGCAGCTCCAGGTCCCACGCCCAGTTCGCGCCCACCCGCTGCAGCTGGCGCCGGTAATTGGCGGTCGCCCGGTCGGTCACCGTTTTCGGGTGCTCGTTGATCTTTATGGCGAAGTTTTCGGTATGGATACCGAACGAGTCGAAACCTATGGGCTGCAGGACCTGCCTGCCGTTCATGGTCAGGTACCGGCCGAGCGCGTCCGCGCCACAGTAGGTGTAGACGTGCCCGACATGCAGGCCCTCGGCGGATGGGTAGGGGAACTCGACCAGGTTGTAGAACTTGCGGGCCGGGTCGGCGCCGCTGACGTCGAACTTCGCCGGCGGGTGCGCCAGCCACCGCCGAAGCCACCGGGACTCCTGCGCGCGGACGTCATAGCCGACAGCCTCACCGGTCATGCACCGTGCCCCTTACCCGCCGTTTCCGGACCGGACCCGCCGTCCATACCGGCAACCTTAGGAGCACCCGCACGGTGACGGCAGGACCGTGCGGGGCAGAGGCAACGTGATGGCGATGCTGGAGGAGGTTCCGTGCGAGTCGACAGGCTGGATCATCTCGTGCTGACCGTGGCAGACATCGGCGCGACCGTCGGGTTCTACACGCGGGTGCTCGGCATGACGGCGGTGACCTTCGGTCCCGGGCGCACGGCGCTGACCTTCGGGGCCAGCAAGATCAACCTCCACGAGGCCGGGCGGGAGTTCGAGCCAAGGGCGCTGCGCCCAACTCCGGGAAGCGCGGATGTCTGCCTCATCGTGGACGACGACATCGGCGAGGTGATCGCGGAGCTGGCCGTGGCTGGAATCGCCATCGAGGAGGGCCCGGTCGCGCGCACCGGCGCGACCGGGCCGATCGTCAGCTGCTACATCCGCGACCCGGACCAGAACCTCATCGAGCTCAGCAACTACGCTCCCTGATCACCGCCCGCTCCGGCCGGCGTTGGGCAGGCTGGTGCCGAGAGCCCGGTCACCCCGTAACGTCTGCTTGTGGTCCGCTATCGGGTGCTCGTCTCCGGCCTGGTCCAGGGCGTCTACTTCCGCGAAACCTGCCGGCGACGGGCCCTTGAGCATGGTGTGAACGGGTGGGTACGCAACCTTCCCGACGGCCGGGTCGAGGCGGTATTCGAGGGACCTGCCGACGACGTTCACAGCCTCGTCGAGTGGATGCGCCACGGTCCCGACATGGCCGTCGTGGTGGACATCGCGGCGCAGGCCGAGCGGCCAGCAGGGCTGGGCACGTTCCTGATCCGGTAACGGCCGGGGCCGATCGGCATCGCCGTGCGATCCCGGATGTATCAGCGCCGCCACCCGGCCCTCCGGCTCTGCAAAGGCCAGTACCGCGCGGATGCGGCGGGCCCAGCCGGCTGCGGATGTCCTGCATCCACCGCTGGCGGCACACACGAACGGGGGCTACTCATGGAAACCAGCGTGGCGTTCCTGGACTGCCCGGCATACATGGATAAGCGCGGCGCGGCACGGTGCGGGCTTCCGGCAGAGGTGGAATACCGGTACACCGTCCGGTCATCAGACGGGCCGCTCGAAAGCGCAAAGATCCGCTGCCCGCGCGGTCACTGGTTCAACGGCCCAATCGGGTTCCTCACCTGGGACAAGCACTCAGGCGCAGCCGTTCCCCATGCCGCGGAGGCTCGGCGGCAGGGCGCGGCGTCGCTGCCACCGAGGGAAGCACGGGGCTAATCGGGAATGCGGCAGCCGCGCGTGACGGTGAGATAGAGCCACTCGTCCCAGACTCTGGCCAGCGAGGAGCGAGGCCGCCCGACGTAGGCGGGGACATCCGCGATGCCGTGACGGCGGGCCTCGTCCTGGACGGCGCCGGCCCAGGCGCGTGCGGCTTCGAGGTGGCTGGCGAAGTGATCCCGGGACGTCCCGCCCGCGGTGGCGCGGGCGATGGCGGCATCCCACGGCGGTACCGTCTCGGGCCGCAGGGCAAACATGATCTTCGATGCCGCGGTCGGGGCGATGACCCGGTGACCGGCGGGCGCGCCGCGGCGGGTCAGTACAGCGGCGGGCCTCGCGGCGAGGTCCGCGTAGCTGTCGGCGAGCGTGCCGACGTCCGCGTCGCTGAGCTCGGCGACCGGATCATCCGGCAGCCCTGAGCCGCCGCTGGCCCACCACTGCGCGAGGCTGTCGGAGAACACATCGGGCTCGCCAGGTTGCGGATAGCGCAGCCGGCACCCCCACGTGTTCAGCCACCGCCGCAGTTCGCCGCGCTGGCCGGCGACGGCCAGGTCGGCAGCGCCGCCGCTGGCGCTGAGCAGTACGGCCGGGCTGCTGTCGGCGCTGTCCGCCGGGGAACAGCTTCGCAGCAGTGCCGCGAGCTGGCTGAGCGTCGGCCCGGTAGCGGACATGCTGGTCAGTCTGCCTGCTGCGCGGCCCGGGTAGCCAGGGATGGAAGATCCGGGCAGCCGAGCCTGGCGCGGCCCGGCCCGCCTGATGAAGACTGTCGATGTGGATATCCCGGAGCCGGAGCGCGCGGGCTGGCCAGCGCATCTTCCGGTGGGCGCACTGCGGGTGGTGCGGTGGAGCGCGCGGTACGACCAGACGGTCATCTTCTACCGGGACATCATCGGGCTGCCGGTGCTGGAAACCTTCACCGACAGCTACGGCCTGGACGGGACGATCCTTGGCCTGCCCGGCAACCCGGTTCACCTGGAGATCGTCCGGCTGCGGGACGCGCCGGACCCGGCACAGCGACGTGACCAGCTGGTGTTCTACCTGCCCGATGCCGCGGCCCAGGAGCGCATCACGGCACGGCTCGCCGCCGCGGGCATCGATCCGGTCGCGCAGATCGAGTACTGGCAGGACAACGGCGGCGTCACCTACCAGGACCCGGATGGACGGGAGGTAGTGTTCGCGTCCTGGATCTACCGCCCCGACACAGAAGCAAGGCCATGACGTATCCGGACCCGCGGTACCTCGGGACCGGCGGCGAGATCAGCGCAACCTACCGCCCGGCCGGCAGCACACCCGAACTGACCTACCGGGGCGGCAACACGGTGCACTACCTGGCAACGGGGGCGTCCACGAATGGTGAGTTCGGCCTGTACCTGTGGACCATGGGCCCGGAGCCGAGCGGTCCGGACCCGCACTTCCACCGGTCCATCTCCGAGTCGTTCTACGTCCTGTCCGGGGTCGTGCGGATCTACGACGGCGACCGCTGGATCGACACGCGGCCCGGTGATTTCGTGCATGTGCCCGAGGGCGGAGTCCACGCGTTCCGCAACGAGTCGGGTGAGCCAGCGTCGATGCTGCTGCACTTCGCGCCCGGCGCGCCGCGGGAGGGCTACTTCGAGGGGCTTCCCGGCCTGGCCGGGGCGACGGAGGAAGAACGGGCTGCATTCTTCCTACGTCACGACACGTTCTGGGTCTGACCGGCACCCGGTGCGCCCCGGTGTCAGCCCAGCGGCGCCCCGACGCGCTCCCGGACCTCCTGCACGGCCCAGTTGTTGCCGTCGGGGTCGGCGAAGAAGACGAACTTCCCGCCATCGCGGGGGTCCAGCGTCTGGATCGCCGACACCTCGATGCCGCGCCCGGCCAGTTCGGCGCGAGCCGCCTCGATGTCGGTGACGACCAGTTGCATGCTGGCGCTCGAGCCCATGTCGGTGCCCTCTGGCACGCGGGTGGGGCCGATGACCACCGAGCACGCCGAGCCGGGCGGCGTCATGTGCACCACCCGCATCGTCTCCGTGGGCTGGGTGTCGGCGTCGAGGTGAAATCCCAGCTTGTCCGCGTAGAAGCTCTTCGCCTGGTCGATGTCGGTGACCGGGACCACCACCACTTCCAGCTTCCAGTCCATGACGCTCGTCCTTCCGGTTGCCGCGCCCGATGGCGCTCTCAGCAGTTAGGACGGAGCCGCGCCACCCTTCTCGACATCGGCATGGCCGCCACGGGCAGCCCGTCGGGTTCCCGGTCAGGAGCCCGGCGTGAGGTCGACGTCGAACTCGACCTCCACCTCGTCGCGCAGCTTGAGGGCCCCGAGGAACGCCGTATAGGGACGGATCCCCCACTGGGACTGCACGATGACCGCCGACCCGCGCGCGCGGCCATCGGCCAGCCGGCCGACAACGGTGGCCGGCTGCGTAACGCCCACGATCGTGAGGTCACCATCGATGCGGAACGACTCTCCGGTACCGCCGACCTGCTTCGAACCGAACGTGATCGTCGGGTACCGGCCGGTCTTGAGGATCTTGCCGCGAATCGTGTCCTTGATGCTGGCGCGGTCGGCGTCCGTCAGTGGCTTGACGCCACCGGTTCCCTGCCGGACCTCGAACGAGTCGACGTCGGCCTCGACCGTCACCGATGAGGCGGCCGGGTTGGTGGTGTCGATCACGACGTTCCCGCGCCAGCGGGTCACCTCGATGGTGAGATCGTGGCCGGCCTTCGCGCCCAGCCCGGTACGGGCCGTCCTGACAAGCAGCCGGCCAGACTCCGGGCCGACCCGGTAGTTGCCATCAGCCATGTCCATCACGCCAGCGTAACCGCGGGCCCATCGCCGTTCGCCTAGTCCATCGATCTTGGCGCGGCTACGGTCATCGGTGAGAGTTTCGCGACGGCTTCGGGCACGGGCTATTCCTTGGCGACGCTGAGAGGAACGGTGATGACCGCCGATATGGACGAACCACAGGCCCGCCGTCCCGGGACTGTGCGGCGCTTCTTCGCGCATCTGCGCGGCAGGTGGCGGCGCCCGCAGACCCTGCCCATCTACGATTTCGAGGAGGTCCCCGCCCTGATGGATGGCTGGCAGACCCACGTCGCGAAGCAACGTGCCATCCACGAGCAGTCGGCCCGGCGAGTTCAGTCGCTCCATTACAGCCTCGGCGTCCTGGCCGCCGTGTTCGCATCTCTCGCCGGCTCGTCCGCGGTCGTGGCGTGGCAGACGCAAACCTCGAACGCCACGCTGGCTCTCGTCAGCGCGCTGATCGCCAGCGTCGCATCCGTGCTGACCGGCGTGGTCACGTTCCTCGACCTCGGCGGCCGCGCCGAGCGGCACCGTAAGGCCGCCGCGGACTACAAGGGTGCCCTGCGGCAGCTGGAGGCCACCTCGTTCAAGCCAACCCGGCTCGACCAGCCGCTGAAGCAGGAATCAGACCTCATCAACCAGCTGCAGACCACCCTGAGGGACATCGACGCCTCGGCGCCGATACCGCCGCGGCGGATCGCAGAGCGCGTCGACAGGATGGACGTGGAGTCGCGCTCCTCGGTGTTCGCCGACCGCCGGGATCCACCTCCACGATCAGCTCACGCGGGGTAACGACTTCTCATGGCGGTGAAGCTGGCGGTGGCCGTCCGGACAGACCTCGACATGGGACGCGGGAAGATCGCCGCTCAGGTAGCCCACGCGGCGGTAGCTGCCGTACTCGGCAACCTCGGCACATCTGACTTTGCCGCGTGGATTCAGGATGGGCAGCCCAAGGTGGTACTCAAGGTGACGAGCGCCGAGCAGCTGCGGGACGTGGCGCAGCGGGGCGAGGCCGCCGGGCTGCCGGTCGAGCTCATCAGCGACGCCGGCCGCACTCAGGTGACGCCGGGAACCTTGACGTGCTGCGCGCTCGGGCCCGCGGAAAGCGGCCGGATCAATGCCGTGACCGCGGAGCTGCCGCTGCTCTGAGGTGGCGTTCTGGCCCAGGCCGCAAGTGGCGCTATGGCCGCGGGGGCACCTGCTGCAGCGCCCACGTGTTGCCGTCGGGGTCGCTGAAGGTGACGAACGATCCCCAGGGCTGCACGTCGACGTCGCTGGCCTGCACGCCGTGCGCGACGAGTTCCCGCCGCGCGGCCTCGACGTCGGCGACCACGACCTGCACCCCCTTCTGCGAGCCTGGTGGCATCTCGGTGACCCCGGTGCCCATCACAATGGAGCAGGCCGAACCGGGAGGGGTGAGCTGCACGAACCGCAGGGCGTCCGTCACCTGGTAGTCGTGATCGGCGTGGAAGCCGACCTGATTCACGTAGAACTCCTTGGCGCGGTCGACATCTGTCACCGGGACGGCCACGACCTCGATTTTCCAGTCCATGGCAGGCACCGTACCCCGAGGGTCGGACAGCCAGCGGGACAGCTATGTAAGATATCGCTTACAAAGGTGGAGGTGGCGGATGGACATGGCGCTGCGTGCGCTTGCCGATCCGACGCGCCGGGCGATCCTGCGGCTGGTGCACGACGGCGAGCTGGCCGCCGGGGAGATCGCACGCCACTTCCCGGCCATGAGCCGTCCGGCGGTCTCCCAGCACCTGGGCGTCCTGGCCGGCGCGGGGCTGGTCGCGGTCCGGCCCTCGGGCAATCTGCGCCTTTACCGGTGGCGGCCAGAAGGGCTGGCCGACGTGACCGCGTTTCTGGAGGAGATGTGGTCAGACCGCCTGGCGGCACTCAAGGCGGCGGCGGAGCGAGAGGAATGGCCGGCCCGCGCGCGGGCGGCGCACCGCGGGACCCGGGAGGCGAGGGAGTGACCGGCCCATGGGACCGGGCCGTCGAGTGCACCATCCGGATCGCCGCCCGGCCGGAGACGGTCTGGCGGTTCTGGACCGATCCGGAGCGGATCTGTGACTGGTGGGGATCGTCCGCAGAGCTCGACCCGCGGCCCGGCGGCGCCTGCGTGGTGCGGCTCGGCGGTGACGCGGTCATGCGTGGCGAGTTTGTCGAACTGGTCCCCTACCGGCGCATCGTCTTCACGCTCGGCTGGGACCCGGCCGACGGCGCTCCGCCGGTGGCCCCGGGTTCCACCACGGTCACAGTCACGCTGACCGAGGACGACGGCGAGACGATCCTGACCCTTCGCCACACAGGGCTTCCGCCGGCGGCGCGCGACCAGCACCGCGCGGGCTGGTCCCACTTCCTGCCCATGCTCGCCGACGCCGCCGGCCGGCCCGGCGCGCAGGTCGGGGAGGGACGCTGATGGCGTGTCGCCTGGACAGCCACGGAAGAGAACGGAGAGCCCGTGCCCAGAGTGAACGTGCTGACCGACATCATCATCAACCGCCCCGCCGCGGCGGTGTCCGCCTACGCCGCCGACCCGTCCAACGCTCCGGCCTGGTACGTCAACATCGAGTCGGCCGAATGGAAGACGCCGCCGCCCTTGCGCGCCGGCGCCCAGATCGGGTTCACCGCCCACTTCCTGGGACGGCGCCTTGAGTACACCTACGAGATCGCGGAGTTCGTCCCCGGCGAGCGGCTTGTCATGCGAACGGCCCAGGGCCCGTTCCCGATGGAGACGACCTATACGTGGGCGCCAGCCGGCAATGGTTCGACCCGCATGACCCTGCGCAACCGCGGCGAGCCGGCCGGCTTCTCGAAGATCCTCGCCCCGTTCCTCGCCGGGGCGATGCGCAGGGCCAACGCCAGGGACCTGGCCAGGCTGAAGTCGATACTCGAAGCCACCTGACCACCCGGCCACAGGCAGCCACGGCGGCGCGCCCGGCGCCTACTGGGCGGTGGCGCCGCCGTCGACCGCCAGGGCGGCGCCCGTGATGAAGGCGGATTCGTCGCTGAGGAGGAAGGCCACGAAGGAGGCGATCTCGGCGGCGCTGGCGACCCGGCCGGTGGGGTTCGGCGCCGGGCCTGGAAGCTCGCCCTCGGCCGGCGCACCCAGCAGGTGCCGGTACAGCGGCGTGTCCACGTTGCCGGTGACCAGCGCGTTGACCCGCACGCCGCGGGTCGCTCCCTCCAGCGCCGCCGAGCGGGTGAGGCCGACGACCCCGTGCTTGGCGGCCACGTATGGCGCCATGCCGGGTATTCCGCGGACCCCGCCGATCGAGGCGTTGTTGACGATCGACCCGCCGCCGGCGGAGCCGGTCATCGCCGGGATCTGGAACTTGAGGCAATAGAACACGCTGGTGAGGTTCTGCTCCAGGTCCGCGTGCCATGCCGCGCCGGCCACGGCGTGGACGGGCCCGGTGGCGGTCACGCCGCCCGCGTTGTTGACCGCCCCGTCCAGCCGACCGAATTCCGTCACGGCCGCGGCGACCAGCCGCTCAACCTCCTGCTCCACGGTGACGTCGGTGGCGACGAAGAGCGCACGACCGCCGCCGTCGCGCAGCCGTTCCGCGGCCCGCTCACCAACGTCCCCGCGCCGACCGCCGATCACGACGGCGGCGCCGTCGGAGACGGCCCGGCCGGCCACCGCGCGCCCGATCCCGGTGGCCCCTCCGGTGACGATCACGACCTTCGACGCGAGACGCCCAGCCATGAGCCGAGCCTGCCACAACCGCCGCCGCAGGGCCCCCGGTCATGCCCGGCGGCCGGGGCGGCCCGGGCGTGCGGCGGGCAGCGGCGGCAGCAGCAGGCAGCTGTCGCCGAACTCGTGCCACAGGTAGCCGGCCCGCTCCGCCTCCCGGTAGGCCGCCTGCACCAGCGTGGGCCCGGCGACCGCCTCCAGCAGGGCGAGATGTGACGCGTCCGCGTCGTGCCAGCCGGTGACCAGGCCGTCCACCACCCGCGCCGGGTGGGTGGCGCCGAGCACCAGATCGGTCCAGCCGTTGCTGGCCCGCACCGTGCCGCCGGCGTCAGCCACGCTCTCCAGCGCCCGGGTGCTGGTCGTCCCGACGGCCACCACCCGGCGGCCCGCGGCACGGGTCAGGTTGACGAGCCGCGCGGTCGGCTCCGGCACCGTGAACCGTTCGGGCAGGGGCGGCTCGCCGGCCTCGAGCGATGCCACCCCGGCGTGCAGGGTGATCGGCGCCACGACGACACCGGCCACGACGAGGTCGGTGACCAGCTCCGGCGTGAAGGGCCGGCCCGCGCTGGGCATCTCCGCGCTGCCGGGAGACCGCGCGAACACGCTCTGGTAGGCCGCCAGCGGCCACGGGTCCGGGACGTAGGAGTAGCGGATTGGCCGGCCGTGCCGGGCCAGGAATGCGCCCAGGTCGCCGCCGGCCGCCACGGAGGCCTCCCACATCCGGGCCGCGGCGGGGCCGGGATAGCGGCGGAGCAGGGTGAGCGACGCACCGGCGGGAAGCGCGACGGTCTCGCCGGGGGCCGCATCGGTCACGCACCCGGTCACGGCGGAGCGCTCGCGCAGCTCGATCAGCCACGTCCCGTCCGCCAGCGTTGCCTCCCCGTGCGTCTCTACCTCGGGCGTTCCCTCCCCGTGCGTTCCTGCCTCCGGCGTCCCCTCCCCGTGCGCTCCACCCCTCGCCAGCGGTGTGGACAGGTGCACAACGACCGGGCGGCCGTCGCCGCGGCGGCCGTCCACGGCCGCGGCGATGGTGGCCGAGGTGTTGACGACCAGCAGGTCGCCCGGTGACAGGAAGCGGGCCAGTTCGCCGAACCGGGCGTGGACGAGGCCATCGGGGGTGGCGACGAGCAGCCGCACCCCATCCCTGCCCAGCCCGCGCTCCTCCGGTGGCCGGCTGGCGGCGAGCCTCACCGTGCCACCGCCGGCACGGCGAGGTCGCTCGCGCGGTAACGGCCGCTCGGTGGCCGCTCGTCAAGCAGCCGCAGCAGCGCCGGAACGACCGTGCCCGGCTCGGGCCGGTCGGAAATGTCGTCGCCGGGGAACGCCTGCTGGTGCATGTCCGTGCGCATGTCGCCCGGGTCCAGCGCATAGCAGCGCAGCGCCGGCTCCTCGGCGGCGAGGACCGCGGTCAGCTGGTCGAGAGCGGCCTTCGCCGAGCCGTAGCCGCCCCACCCCGGGTAGGCCTCGACCGCCGCGTCCGAGCTGACGTTGACGATCGTGCCCGCGGCGGCGGTGAGCGGGACGGCGAGAAGCTGGATCAGGGCCAGCGGCGCGAAGACGTCTGTGTCGTAGACCCGGCCGAGCTCATCGAGCGGGTAGTCGTGCAGCGACGGCTGCGGGCTGGGACCGAGCCGGCTGGCGTTGTTCACCAGCACATCGAGCCGGCCGGTCCGGCCGGCCGCCTCCGCGAGGAGCGCGCGGTGTCCAGGGTCGGTCACGTCGCCGGGAACCGCGACGACATCCGCTATCCCCCGCATCGCATCGGCGAGATCATCCGCTCGCCGGGCGTCGACGATCAGGGACCAGCCACGCCGGGCCAGCGTGTGGGCGAGCGCGCGGCCGAGTCCGCGGGACGCGCCGGTGATCAGGGCAACGGGCATGGCTCCTCCTTGGTCGTCGGATTGATGCCATACTCGTAGTTGAAGTCAACTTCATGTCAAGGAACTGATCCGGATGCACACCACGGACCCGCTGACGGTTGGCGAGATCGCCCGCCGCAGTGGCTTTGCCGAGTCCGCCGTCCGCTACTACGAACGGCTCGGCCTGCTGTCGGCGGCCCGGACGGCGGGCGGGCAGCGCCGTTTTGAGCGCAGCACGCTGAGGCGGCTGGCGTTCATCCGCGCCGCGCGCAACGTCGGGCTCAGCCTCGACGAGATAGCGGAAGCCCTGGCGTCGCTGCCCGCCGGGCGGACGCCCACCCGGGCCGACTGGTCCCGGCTCTCGCGCGGCTGGCGGCAGCGCCTCGACGACCAGATCACCGCCCTCACCGCCCTGCGGGACGGCCTTGACTCGTGCATCGGCTGCGGCTGTCTCTCCCTGGAACGGTGCACGATCTCCAATCCGGGCGACACCGCCGGCACCTACGGCCCGGGCGCGGCTTACCTGCCGGCCGGGCTCCGCCGCAGCGACGGCCGCCTCGCCGGCCCACCCGGCCGGCCGCACTCGCGCGGCTGATCAGGCCACCGGTTACCGCTGGGCGCAGCGAAGGACCGCGGCGATGCTCCGGTCGATGTCGTCCTCGGTGGTGTTCCAGCAGCTGACGCTGACCCGCATCGCCCTGCGGCCGCGCCAGGTCGTCGGCCCGCACCAGCACGTTCCGCCGCTCTGGACCGCGGCGATGACCGCGTCGGTGCGCGGCGCGTCGCCGAACGCCACGACGACCTGGTTGAGCACGACCTCGTTCAGCACGTCATGACCGGCCCGCGCCATCCCGTCGGCGAACCGGCGGGCCAGCCGGCACGTCCTGTTGACCAGCTCGGCGATGCCGTCGCGGCCGAGGAAGGCGAGCGCCGCCCACACCTCGGCGCCCCTGGCCCGCTGGGACGACTGCGGGGTGAGGTTCATGGGCTCGGCGTCCCCCTCACCCGGCAGATATGCGGCCGACGCCTCCATCGCCGACCGCAGGGCGCCGCGGTCGCGGACCAGGGCGATGCCGCAGTCGTAGGCCGTGTTGAGCCACTTATGCGCGTCGGTCGCCCAGGAGTCGGCCTCGCCCACGCCCGCCATCTGCGGGGCAGTGGCGGCGGACGCCGCGGCCCAGAGCCCGAACGCGCCGTCCACGTGGACCCAGGCACCGTGCTCGCGGGCCCACCCGATCAGCGGCACGAACGCATCGCTGGCACCGCTGTTGACGTTGCCGGCCTGCAGGCACACCAGCGCGGGCCCGCTGAGCGCCGGGAGGGCGGACGGATCGATCCGGCCCTGGCCGTCGGCCGGCAGCACCGTCGCCCGGTCACGGCCGAGGCCGACCAGGCCGAGCGCCTTGCGGACGGCCGCATGCACCTCGGCGCCGACCACCACGGTGACCGGTGGCGCCCCGGCGAGGCCCTGGCCGGCGGCGTCCCATCCGTGCCTCGCCAGCACCGCGTCCCTGCCCGCCGCCAGGCAGGCGGCGTTCGCCATCGTGGCGCCGGTGACGAAGCCGCCGGCGGTGCCGGGCGGCAGGCTCAGCAGCTCGGCAACCCAGCGCAGCGCCACGGTGGTGAGCGCCGCGGCGGCCGGGGACATCACCGTCAGGGCCGCGTTCTGATCCCATGCTGCGGCGAGCCAGGCGGCGGCCTGGGCCACCGGCAGCGTCCCGCCGGTGACGAACCCGAAGTACCTCGGGCCAGCGCTCGCGACCGTGGCGGGCGAGCCGAGTTCATCCAGCATGCGGAGCACTTCCATGGCATCCAGGCCCGGCCCGGGCAGCGCGAAGTCGAGTCCGCCCAAGGCGGCCACGGCCTGCGCGGCGGGGGCCACCCGCCGCTCCTCCAGCCCACCGAGGTAGGCCAGGGCCCGCCGGCAGGCGTCCTCCAGCAACGCGGGCCGGCCCGCCAGAATGGCCGGAACATCCGCTCCGGGCGCCGTCATAGGCCACCTCCCTGCCCTCAGGCGGATCACGGGAATGGGCCGCCGCACCGCACCGTCGGCTGTCGGCCATGCCCCGGCCCGCCGTAGTCACGATATTCCGGCCCGCCGGAGGTCATCGTCGATGCCCGCCGGAGGCCGCCGTCGATGCCCGCCGGAAAGGTCATCTGTCATGGCACCTGTCCGCCGCTGCGTGCAAATCCCGGCATCTGAAGAATATGCCGCACGGCACGGGAGATGAGCGCAATGGAGAGGCCGGCGCATTACATCCTCACGGCTCGCTGGGATGCCGCGTGCTGCGCCAATCGCGGGCGTGGCCCTTGCCGGTTGACTGGATTCAGTCCACACTAGGTCCGGCGTCGGAACGTTAAACGACCGCTGGGGTGGGGACCGGTATGACAATAACAGTGGAGGGCAGCCCTCCTCCGGGCACGGTTGGCGATGAGTACTACACGAAGCTGACGGCGGACGGCGGGACTCCTCCCTATCAGTGGACCACCGACCCGCCGTTGCCCGACGGGCTGGAGCTGGCGGTAGTGCCGGGGAGCGGCCAGCAGGCGGTGATTCGGGGGGTGCCCACGAAGAACGGGCCGATCAGGTCCACGATCAATGTCACCGACAGCGCTGATGACACGGTGCCATACGATGTCTATCTGAATATCGATCCAAAACGGCGCTGGTGGCAGGGCCTGTTCAACATCGGCAACTGGCTCGCCTTGCTGGCCCTCGGGGTGCCGATGTTCGGCAGCCTCTGGATCGTGATCTACGCGTTTGGCACCCCCGGGCCGCACTGGTCCTACCTGGGTATCGCAATGTCGACCGCGATCGCGGCCTTCTTGAGCGGCTGTCTCATCGGCTTCCTGTTTGGCATCCCACGGGTGGTCTCATCCGGTCAGCTTCGCCATGACACCGGCCAGTTTCGCCGTGACAAAGGATCCGGTCTGGCCGCGCCAAGCTCAAATCTGTATACGCCGAGCTCAAATCTCGCCGAAGTGAGCGACTGGCTTACGAAGCTGCTGCTGGGAGCGGGACTGGTTCAGCTCACGCGCCTGGGCGCGCCCATCAGCCAATTGATCGACAGCGTCGCCGCGGGCCTGGCGCCAGCCACCGCGGCCGGAGGCGCGAATTCTGCCGCCAAGGTCATGGCAGGCGCCATTCTCTTCGGGTATGTCGCGATCGGCATGCTGGATGCTTACGTGGTGACCACCGTGTGGTACCAGAACAAGCTGACCAGTATCTATAACGAATCGAGGGAGCGATGACCGATCATGCGGCGGCACCCGTGGAGAGCGCCGGGAAACCGGCCGATCTCGTCCTGGAAGGCGGCGGGGTCAAGGGCATCGGCCTGGCCGGCGCCGTCATTGCCCTCCATCAGGCCGGGTACCGGTTTCAGCGGGTGGCCGGCACCAGCGCCGGTGCGATCGCGGCGGCGATCATCGCGGCGCTGAACAAGGCGGGGAAGCCGATGAGCGGATTGCGGGACTACCTGCAGACCATGCAATTCGAGCAGTTCATGGCCAAGAGCCGGGTGCGGGCGGCCCTGGGCGGGTTGGCCGACGCCGAGCACCTGCTGCTGCACATGGGCCTGTACGACGGGGACTACCTGCTCGACTGGCTCGGCAGCGTGCTCAAAGACATCGGTGTCACGCATTTCGGCGACCTGCGGCTGGATGACGCCAGCGCCGACCGGAACTGGACTGCCCAGCAGCGCTATTCACTCGTCGTGCACGTCTCCGACATCACACGGGGCAAGCTGGTCCGGCTGCCGTGGGAATACCACGAGTACGGCCTCGATACCGACACCGAGCGGATCGTCGACGCGGTCCGGGCATCGATGTCCATCCCGTTCTTCTTCGAGCCGGTGCGGGTCCGGACCGCGGCGGTGACCGCGGGCGTGGCCGACGTGACCGCCGCCGCCGGGCGGGTCACCTGGGTGGATGGCGGGCTGCTGGACAACTTCCCGGTCGACGTGTTCGACCGGACGGACGGCGCCGCGTCGCGCTGGCCCACGATCGGGATCAAGCTGTCGGCGCGGCAGACCAGCATCAGCGGCGGCCATGGCACCGACAACGTCGCTGCCGAGGCGATCGCGTGCCTGGAGACGGTGCTCGACAACGCCGGCCGTTACTACATCACGCCGGACAAGGCGGCCCGTACGATCTTCGTCGACAACGCCGGAATCAAGGCGACCGACTTCAACCTCACGCCCGATCAGCGCCAGAAGCTCTACGAGAACGGCCAGCAGGCGGCACAGCGCTGGGTGGCGGAACAGACGGGACAGAAGGCGTAACGGCCCGTCAGCGCTGCGTGGCGGCGAGTTGCCGGAGCCGGTAGCGCTGCACCTTCCCGCTCTCCGTCCGGGGCAGGGCGGCCAGGAACTCGATCTCTCGCGGGTACTTGTACGGCGCGATCTCCTGCTTGGTGAAGGCCTGGAGCTCGGCGGCCTTGGCCGGGCTGCCTGCCACGCCGTCCCGCAGTACCACGTACGCCTTGATGATCGTTCCCCGCTCGGGATCGGGGGCGCCGACCACGCCTGCCTCCAGCACGTCCGGGTGGCCGAGCAGGACCTGCTCCACCTCGGGCCCGGCGATGTTGTAGCCAGCGGTGATGATCATGTCGTCGGTGCGGGCCTGGTACCAGTAGTAGCCGCCGGTATCCCGGATATAGGTGTCCCCGGTGAGGTTCCAGCCGTCCACCACGTAGTTGCGCTGCCGCTCGTCCGCGAGGTAACGGCAGCCGGTGGGCCCCTTCACGGCAAGGTGGCCGGCGGTCCCGTCGGGCGCCGGCTTCCCGTCGTCGCCGAACACCGCCGCCTCGTAGCCGGGTACCGCCACGCCGGTCGCGCCGGGCCGGATGGCGTCGCCCGCGGCGGAGATGAAGATGTGCAGCAGCTCGGTGGCGCCGATCCCGTCGGTGATCTTGACTCCGGTGGCGCGGTGGAAGTCCTCCCACACCGCGGCGGGCAGGTGCTCACCGGCCGACACACACCGCCGCAGGCCGGTCAGCGCACCGGTCTTGCCGGTCGCCAGCAGCGCCCTGTACATCGTGGGGGCGGTGAACAGCGCGGTCACCCCGTGCGCGGCGATCGCGTCCGCCAGCTCGCCCGGTGTGACCCGCTCCAGCAGCAGCGAGCTGGCTCCCACGCTGAACGGGAACACCACCAGCCCGCCCAGCCCGAAGGTGAATCCCAGCGGCGGGGTGCCGGCGACGACATCATCCGGGCTGGCTGCCAGCACGTGGCGGCCGAACGTGTCGTTGATGGCCAGCACATCCCGGTGGAAGTGCATGGTCGCCTTGGGCTTCCCGGTGGTGCCCGAGGTCGGGGCGAGCAGGGCGACATCGTCGGCAGCGGTGGCCACCGCCTGGAAGCTGCCGCTTCTGGCTGCGCAGCGGCTCGCCAGGTCGTCGCCCGCGCCGTCGGGGAGCTCGGTGCCGCCGTACAGCACGGTCGGCAGGCCGGGCGCGGCCGCGGCCAGCTCGTCGGCGAAGCGGTGATCGCAGACCGCGAGGTCTGGGCGGGTGAGGTCGGTCAGCGCGGTGATTTCCCTCGCGCGCAGCAGGGGCATGGTGGTGACCGCCACTCCCCCGGCCTTGAGCACGCCGAACCAGGCGGCGACCAGCCAGGGATTGTTCGGGCCACGGAGCAGGACCCGGTTCCCGGGCACGAGGCCGAAATCGGCGGTGAACACCTCGGCGGCCTGGTTCGCCCGGCGGAGCAGGTCCCCATAGGTCCAGGTCCCGGTGGGGGTGCGCAGGCAGGGGCGGTCGGGGCCGAGGCGCGCCACGGTTGCGTCCAGCAGGGCTTCACCGCAGTTGAGCCGGTCCGGGTAACGGAGCTCGGGAAGATCGAAACGCAGCTCCGGCCACTGATCCTCAGGCGGCAGGTTGTCCCGGCAGAAGGTATCGGTGTGCGCGGAAGGCGAGAGCTGCATCGCCACCACCCCCTCGTGAAGCCGCCAGCTTGTAGCGGGGTAGCACCAGTATTCACCCTTCCTGACGGCAGTCAACGAATCGCGACATCGCGGACCACCCCGGCTAGGGTGTCCCCGTGAGCCCGTTTCGCGGATCGGTTCCGCCGACGCAGCAGTGGCAGCACTTCCGCTTCGAGAGCTCCGGCGGGATCGCGACGGTGACGCTCGACCGGCCGGGCAAGCTCAACGCCCTCACCTTCGAGGCCTATGCTGACCTGCGCGACCTGCTGGCGCAGCTCCCGCACCGGGGCGACGTCCGGGTGCTGGTGGTGCGCGGCGCCGGGCGGGCTTTCTGCTCCGGCGGTGATGTCAACGAGATCATCGGGGCCACGCTGCGGATGGGGCAGGACGAGCTCCTCGCGTTCACCCGGATGAGCGGCGAGGTCATCCGGGGCATGCGGGAGTGCCCCATCCCCGTCATCGCGGTGGTGCACGGGATGGCCGCCGGGGCCGGCGCGGTGATCGCGCTCGCGGCGGACTTCCGCGTGGCGACCCCGGCGGCACGGTTCGCGTTCCTGTTCACCAAGGTGGGCCTGTCCGGCGGGGACATGGGCGCCGCCTACCTGCTGCCCCGGCTGGTGGGCCTGGGCCGGGCGACGCAGCTGCTCATGCTCGGCGACACGATCGACGCCGCGCAGGCCGAACGGATCGGCCTGATCAGCGAGCTGGTGGGCGACGACGAGCTGGAGGGGACGGTGGACCGGCTGGCCAAACGGCTGGCGGACGGGCCGGCCCAGGCCTACGCGCAGACAAAGGCCCTGCTCACCCGCGAGCAGGACATGAGTCTCTCCGCGGGGCTGGAGCTGGAGGCGACGACGCAGGCGCTGCTGATGACCGGCCAGGACTACGCCGAGTTCCACGCCGCCTTCACCGCCGGCCGCGAGCCCCGCTGGCAGGGCCGCTGAAACGGCGGCCGCCGTTCAGCGGGCCCCGCTCTCCCGCAGAAGCTCGCGGGCGATGATGGTGCGCTGGATCTCGGACGCGCCCTCGTAAATGCGCGGGGATCGGACCTCGCGGTAGAGGTGCTCGAGCAGGTGGCCCCGCTGCAGTGCGCGCGCGCCATGGATCTGCACCGCGGCGTCCACCACGAACTGGGCCGTCTCGGTGGCGAACAGCTTGGCCATGGCCGAGCGGCCCGCGACCACGGCGCCGTCGTCGAGCGCGGCGGCCGCGGAATAGACCAGCAGCCGGGCGGCCTCCGTCCTGGTCGCCATCTCGGCCAGCAGGTGCGCCACCGCCTGCTGGTCTTTCAGCAGGCCACCGAACGCGGCCCTGGTGCTGGCGTGCGCCACCGCGGCGTCCATCGCCGCCTGCGCCATGCCCACCGCGAAGGCGCCGACGCTCGGGCGGAACAGGTCGAGCGTCCGCATCGCCACCGCGAACCCGCGGTCCCGTTCGCCCAGCAGCTCGTCGCCGAGCACGGGCACCCCGTCGAAGCTGAGCGTGCCGATCGGGTGCGGGCTCACCATGTCTAGGTGTTCCCCGGACAGGCCGGGCCGGCCGGCCGGGACCACGAACGCGCTCACCCCGCGCGCGCCGGCACCGGCCGTGGTCCGGGCGAACACGGTGTAGAAGTCCGCCTCGGGCGCGTTGGAGATCCACATCTTCTCGCCGGTCAGCCGCCACCCGTTCCCGTCCGGCTCGGCCGTCAGCTCCAGCGCCGCCGCATCCGATCCCGCCCCGGGCTCCGACAGCGCGAACGCGGCCACCGCGTCCCCGGCGGCCACGGCGGGCAGCCAGCGGCGCACCTGCTCGGCCCGGCCGGACTGCAGCACGGGGTAGCTGCCCAGCCCTTGCAGCGCCAGTGCCGTCTCCGCCTCCGTGGTCTGGGTGGCCAGCGACTCGCGCAGCAGGCACAGGTCGGTCGCTGGCGCCTCCCGCGAGGGCTGCCCGCCGGCCACCCCGGG
>WNGD01004181.1_pt1 | contig 18284 bp, 14 predicted proteins | sample 5400671 | NCBI WGS metagenome assembly WNGD01 (sample SAMN13153369, study PRJNA577476) | soil metagenome | isolation source: 40 cm soil or saprolite under grassland replicate 2 | place: USA:California | collected 2016-06-15
GACGCCGAGTGACACCCGGCGGTTCTCCACGTCAATTTTTAACACTTTCGCGGTGACCGGCTCGCCCTTCTTGAACACTTCGTGAGGATTCTTCACGCGGCCGGTCCAGCTCACGTCGCCGACGTGCACGAGCCCGTCAAAGCCCTCTTCGATTTCCACGAACGCGCCAAACTCCGCGATGTTGCGAACCTTCCCGGTGATGACCGTTCCCACGGGATATTTCTCAGCCGTCAGCAGCCAGGGATCGGGTTGCGCCTGCTTCATTCCCAGCGAGACGCGCCGGTCGCTGGGCTTGATGTCCAGCACGACCACGTCCACCACGTCGCCGACCTTCGCCACCTTCGACGGGTGCTGAATTTTTTTGTTCCAGCTCATCTCCGAGACATGCACCAGGCCCTCGATGCCTTGTTCCAGCTCGACGAACACTCCGTAGTCGACGATGCCTACGATTTTTCCTTGAACCTTGCCGCCCGCGGGATACCTTTCCGCCGCGCCTACCCAGGGATCCGGGGTCAACTGCTTCAGTCCCAGTGAAATGCGCTGCTTGTCCTTGTCGAACTTCAAAATCATCACGTCGAGCTCTTGGTCCGTCTTGACCGCGTCGGAAGGGTGCTTCACGCGGCCCCAGCTCAAGTCCGTCAAGTGCAACAGGCCGTCGATTCCGCCCAGGTCCACGAACGCACCGTAGTCGGTGACGTTCTTCACGTGCCCGCGTACGACCTGGCCTTCGCTGAGCGTGTCCATCAGCGCCGCGCGCTTGGCGTGCAGTCCTTCTTCGAGAATGACGCGCCGGCTCACCACCACGTTGCCGCGCCGGCGGTTCAACTTGGTGACGCGCACCTCGACTTCCGTGCCGAGCAGTTCGTCCAGGTTCTGCGCGGGCTTCAAGTCGTACTGCGAACCCGGCAAGAACGCGCGCACACCGATGTCCACCACCAGCCCGCCCTTAATGCGGTCCACCACCTTGCCGGTTATGGTTTCTTTCGCCTTGAACGCCGCGTCGATCTTTTCCCAAGTCCTCCGACGCAGGACTTTCTGGTAGGAAACGATCTCGTAACCGTCCTTAACCTCGCCCGAGCGCTGCACTTCGATCGTGGCGTTCGGATCCGGCCGCGGAATTTCCGTCTCGGCGAATTCTGCCGCGGGAATCAGCCCTTCCGTTTTGCCGCCGAGATCGACCACCACGCCGTGCTCGGTGTAGGCAACCACCTTGACCTCGAGCACCTCGTGCGAAGCCGCCGCTTCCTGCTTCTCGTCGAACTCCTGCATCAGCTTGCTCATCTCTTCGGAGCCGGCAGCCTCTTCCTCGGCCGCGGCGGATTCTTCGGCACGCCCAGCTTCCGCGGCGGCAAGCTCGCCGGGCGCTTCGGCTCCATTCGCTGCCGCCGCTGCCTTTTGCGACAGAGATACTTCGGTCGCCATTGCCGGCGCGGGAGCCAGATTCGCGGGCGCCCCGTCTGTCGATTCAGCTTGTTCGGCTACAGGCGGAGCAGCTTCCTCAGGTGTGCTGGCTTCGCTGTTGCCCGGTGCGGTTGCGGCGGCAGCCGCGATGTTCGACGGGTTCTCGTGGTCAGGAAACATGGTTGTTGGCCTCCAGAAGATACTTCCGATGTGACAGCCGCTAGGGCGGCCCCACATTTCTCGCATAAATTCCTTGCGGAATCCCTACTAGGGTCTAGTGCAAGGTGATTGACCGCCCCACACCAGGGCACGGTCAAACGGGAAATGCCGCGAACGTCACGGAGTACGCTGCAACGTGAAAAGCATACTCGCCGCCTCGCGCCTATGTCAATGAAACTACTAGACTACCGGACTACCCACGGCGGTCTAACCCGGGCCAGGACCTCGCAGAAACGGCGTTGCGGGCATGGGCCCGCTCGCCCATCCTCTCCTTCATGCCCGGGCTCGCCCTGCCTGGCGTACTTGCAGCCGGAAATCGGGGGTGCCCCGCTCAATCTTGACGGTTCGGCACATCTCGTACAGACGGGACCTCATTCTTTCCCCGATGCGATTCCACAACGCGTCCTCGGTCAGGACGGAGGTTTTTCCGCTTGGCGACCTGATTTCCTTTGCCTCCATGTCATCAAAATAGTTGGTCGTAATGATGGTGCAACGCGGATGGGTCAAGTCTCGAGAGCGCTGCACGTATCGTTCGTTCAAAATGTAACCCACGGTGTCGCGCACCCAGTCGGAAGGTTTAATGCACCCTAGATCATCGAGCACCAGCACTTCGGTCGAAAGAACCGGTTCCAGGATCTTCATTTCCGTCAGGTCATTCTCAGAGCTGTAACTCTGCTGAATTTCTCGGAGCAGCTTTCCATACTCACAAAAGTAACCTCCGTGGCCGCGGCTGATTAGCGTTCGCAGGGCCGCAATCGCGAGATGAGTCTTGCCGGTCCCTGGCGGTCCCATCAGGAGCAGTCCCGCTTGATCGCCTCCGGGGTACTCGCCGACAAACCTTTGTGTGATGAGCTTCGTTTGCTTAAGAGCGGAGGCATTTTGCATGGTATAGCTCTTGCCATCGGCCAATTCCGTCTCAAAGCTCTCGAAGTCGCACTGTTCGTAGTGCTTCGGAATCCGCGCGCGCTCCATGACGCGCCCCGCCCGCTCCCGCATCCCGCAGTCGCACGGCACGGCTACCTTGCCTGCCGCGCCGTCTGCCCGCGGCACGAGCTTCCATCCCGTCCCTCTGCACAGCGTGCAATTTTCGAGCGCCATTACGGCGATCCCCAAAAAACGGTGATTTCGGAGCCTGCTTCGACCTGGCGGGCTCCGCAAAGCAATGCCTCTTCCGCTGACGCCAGCATACGGTCGCACCACCTCTTCGGCAAGTTGTCTTCTCTGGGAATCCTGTGGAAGCCTTTTGCTTTCGGGAAGGAACACACGCTATGACCAGGAGCTCTCTAGGGAAGGACGAAAAACGGACCGCTCCGGGACTTGCCTACCTCATCGCCTTCGGAGTCGCCCGCACAATCGCATGCCGCGGGGCCCTCTCTCGCGGGTAGCTCGCCGCCACGCGCGACAACTCCTGCTGTACGACTTGTGCGAACTCGCCCATCTGTTTTTCCATCTCGATCATCTTCTCGCGCATATTCAAAATAATTTCGATTCCTGCCAGGTTCACGCCCATGTCGCGCGCCAGCGTCAGGATCACTTCCAACCGTTCCAAATCCGCATCCGTGTAGAGCCGCGTATTTCCTTGCGAGCGCGACGGCTTCAGCAGCCCCACGCGCTCGTACAAGCGCAGGGTTTGCGGATGCAGCTTGTAGAGCTCCGCGACGGAGCTGATCATGTATCCTGCCTTGGCCCGTTTTTTCGCTGTTGTTGGCATGATGTGTCAGCTCAAACCTGGTTTTTCATGTCCATCGGGACTCTCCGAGCGAGCCGGGAGCGAAAAGGCTTCCGGAGCAGGAGCCCGCGGAGCAGGCCGAACGGCAGCAGGGAGATACCATGCGAAGTTCTGCGACTGCGCCGCCTCAAAACATCAAAACCAATTTGCTCGCTTCACCATGGCGACTCCTGGATACCGGTTTTCTCGCGCTCCTTAAACCCCGGCTTTGCTGAACAAATCCTTCCGGGGATCCTCCTGCGCCACTTTCTCGAGGTCCTTCATCAGCGTCCGTACGCGCTCATCGGTCGGCTGCGGCACCACCACTTGAATCTCCACGTACTGGTCGCCGCGCGCTCCGTTCCTCGCGTTTGGCACGCCCTTTTCTCTCAGCCGCAGCGTTTTGCCGCTGTTCGTTCCCGGAGGAATCCGCACGAGCGCGCGTCCATCCATGGTTGGCACTTCAATCTTCGCGCCAAGCGTCGCTTCGGCCACGGTTACCGGCACGCGGACGTAGAGATCGTTGCCACGCCGCTCGAAAAACGGATGCGGCCGCACCACCACACGCAAATACAAGTCGCCCGGCGGAGCGCTCATGGTCCCCGCGTTTCCTTTTCCCGGCACGCGCACGCGCCCGCCATTAGCCACGCCCGCGGGGATGCGCACGTCAATGGTTTCCGTCCGCCGCACGCGCGCATCTTGCCCGCGGCCTGCTGGATGGAACCGGTGCCATGGCAGGTCGGGCACGTTTGCGGCGAGCCCACCGCCCCGGTGCCGTGACAGGTTTCGCACGCGTCCATTCGGGTGATCGAGAGCTTCTTCACCGCGCCGCGCAGCGCGTCCCAGAATTCAATCTCGATCTGGTATTCCAGGTCGCCGCCCGGCTCGTGTTCCGGCCCACCGACGTGGCCGCCCCGCGCGCCAAAAAACTGGCTGAAAAGGTCCCGGAAACTCGCCCCGCCGCCCGCCCCGCCGGTTCCGCCGCCGAAATCAAATCCGCCAAAGTCAAAGTTCACGCCGGGATCGCTTGCGCTTTGCCCGCTTGGATAGCCCCCCGGCGGCAGATTCTCGCTGTAGAAGCCGTACTGGTCGTACATCTGCCGCTTCTTCGAGTCGGAGAGCACGTCGTAAGCTTCCTGGATTTGCTTGAATTTTTCCTCCGCAGCTTTATCGCCGGGGTTCAGGTCGGGATGGTATTTGCGAGCCAGCTTGCGAAAAGCGGTGCGGATATCCTTCAGGCTCGCCTTGCGGGGCACGCCTAGCACTTCGTAATAATCCTGTTTTGTCGTCGTCGCCATGTTTGCGCCAACCGTGGCGCCAAGCCTTTTTTGTAGGGGCGCAGCAGGCTGCGCCCCGTTTCGAGAACCAGCTAGATCGTTCTCACGCGGTCCTTAGTTTCGCATGGAGAGTCTTTAGTTCGGCTTCTTGCTGTCGTCCACGTCCACGTACTCGGCGTCGATCACGTCACCGGGCTTTTTCTGCTCCTGGCCTCCGCCGCTTGAATCTGAGGCGGACCCGCCGCCCGCACCTGCGCTTGCCGCGCCGGCGGCTTGCGAGGTCTTGTAGAGTTCTTCCGCGACCTTGTGCAGGGCGCGCTCCACGTTTTCCGTGGCCGAGCGCAGCCTTGCCGTTCCGCCTTCGGCCATGGCCTTCTTGGCGTCTTCAATGGCCTCCTCGGCTTTCTTGACGTCGCCCTCCGGCAGTTTGTCGCGGTTTTCGCGAATGGTCTTCTCCGCGTGGAAGACCATTCCGTCCAGACGGTTGCGCGATTCGACTTCCTCGAACCTTCTGCGATCCTCTTCCGAGTGCGATTCCGCTTCCACGCGCATCTTCTCGGCTTCTTCCTTGGTCAAGCCGCTCGATGCCGTAATGGTGATCTTCTGCTCCTTGTTGGTGGCCTTATCCTTCGCGCTCACGTTCAGGATCCCGTTGGCGTCGATGTCGAAGGTGACCTCAATCTGCGGCACGCCGCGCGGCGCCGGCGGAATGCCGTCCAGCTTGAATTTGCCGAGCGAACGGTTGTCCGCGGCGAATTTGCGCTCGCCCTGCAATACCTGGATCTCCACCCCCGGCTGGTTGTCTGACGCCGTCGAATAGGTTTCCACCTTGCGCGTCGGGATGGTGGTGTTCCGCGGGATCTGCACGGTCATCACGCCGCCGAGGGTCTCCACACCCAGCGAAAGCGGCGTCACATCCAGCAGCAGAATGTCCTTCACCTCGCCCGCCAGCACCGCGCCCTGAATCCCCGCGCCCACGGCCACGACTTCGTCCGGGTTCACGCCCTTGTGCGGTTCCTTCCCGTTGAAGAAGTTGCGCACCAGCGTCTGTACCTTCGGGATACGCGTCGAGCCGCCGACCAGCACCACTTCCTGGATGTCGTTTGGCGAAAGCTTGGCGTCTTCGAGCGCCAGCTTCACCGGCTTCATGGAGCGCTCGAGCAGGTCGTTCATCATCTGCTCCAGGCGCGTCCGCGTCAGCTTCAGTTGCATGTGCAGCGGTCCGCCGGCCCCCGCGGTGATAAACGGCAGGTTGATCTCCGTCTCCATCATCTGCGACAGCTCGATCTTGGCTTTCTCGGCCGCTTCCTTCAGCCGCTGCAGCGCCATGCGGTCCTTGCTCAGGTCAATATTGTTCTCTTTCTTGAACTCATCGATCAGCCAGTCCACGATGCGCTGGTCCACGTCGTCGCCGCCCAGGTGCGTGTCCCCGTTGGTGGACTTCACTTCGACGACGCCGCTGCCCACCTCCAGCACGGAAATATCGAACGTGCCGCCGCCCAGGTCGTACACCGCGATCGTTTCATCATTCTTCTTGTCCAGCCCGTACGCCAGCGCCGCTGCGGTCGGCTCGTTGATGATTCGTACCACTTCCACGCCGGCGATTTCGCCCGCCTGCTTGGTGGCCTGCCGCTGCGCATCGTTGAAGTACGCGGGCACGGTGATGACCGCCTTGCTCACCTTTTCACCAAGGAAGTCTTCTGCCGCGGTCTTCAGCTTGGTCAGAATCATCGCGGAGATTTCCGGAGGGCTGTAGAGTTTGCCGGAGATTTCGACCCGGGCATCATCATGCGGGCCCTTGACGACCCTATACGGCACTCGCCGCATCTCTTCGCTGACTTCGTCGTACCGGCGGCCCATGAAGCGCTTGATCGAATACACCGTGTTTTCCGGATTGGTCACCGCCTGCCGCTTGGCCACCTGTCCGACCAGGCGCTCACCCGTCTTGGTGATCGCCACAACCGACGGCGTCGTCCGGGAGCCCTCCTGGTTGGGGATGACCACAGGCTCCCCGCCCTGCATGACTGCGACAACAGAGTTGGTCGTCCCCAGGTCAATTCCAATGATCTTGCTCATAATCCCTTAGCCTCCTCAAACCGTTTGCCGTTCGCCGCCCCCTATGGCACTGTTTTCTAGGGCAAACGCTCCTGGGTGCTCGCCTCCCAGGCCCGGCATGGTCGAGAGTATACAGGTTGAGTGTGATCTTGTCAAGTTTTCTTATATCATTAATGATGGCCTTTATTTTCAATCTCTTACAGCGAGATCATCCTCGCAGCTAGGACAAGCTGGTCCTATACGGCAGGGCGCCAAGCGAGTCCTCACTTATGCAAAGGTGTAGGTTGGCCGTTGGCGTCAATCCTTGCGAAGCCATCCTATCCTAATCCTATCCTGCTTTAGGCCGGGCCACGCGAAGCGCCGCCGCGAGCCACCAAACGGATTTGCGGCTTGCGCTTTACTCGGAGTTTCTCTTTTGGTAGAGCTTCCAAGCGAAGTGCCCGTCGTTTCGACTCATTTCGCGCTAGAATTGTGTAGTCCAAGCACGAGGCATTTTATTGAGCCTTTCTGGAGGTTGGCGTGAATCGTCGACGCATCTTGGTTGCAACGGTCAGCGTGACCCTGTTGCTTTTGGGGGCTTTGTTTCTGCCCTGGCTCGATCAAGCCCCGCCACCTCGCCTGGCGGCTCCCGACGGCCCGGTTCCTTTGCCTGTCGCACCCGCGGCCACCGAACGGCCGCTGCTCCCGCGCTCCCCGCTTGCTGCCGAAGCTGCTCCGCCTCCCGTACCTCAAGCTTCGGCGCTTCAGGACGTCGATCCTCACAAGGCCTTTGGCTCGAAAAACGCGCCGGTGGTCATGGAAGAGTTCAGTGACTACCAGTGTCCGGCATGCAGGACGCTCTACACCACCACCAACCGATTGCTCATGGACAACTACGTCAGCACCGGAAAGGTTTATCTGATTCATCGTGATTTCCCGCTCACGATGCACGCCTACTCCCGCGTGGCCGCTCGCTATGCTCGCGCCGCGGCGGAGATCGGCAAGATCGAGCCGGTGGAGCAGGCTTTGTTCCAGAACCAGGAAAAATGGGAGCAGACGGGAGACGTGGATGGGACGGTGGCCGCGGTCCTCACTCCCGCGGAAATGAACAAGGTCCGCGCACTGGTCAAGGGCGGCACGCTCGACGCGCTGATCGACAAGGATTTTACGCTTGGCCAGATGTACCGGGTTAGCGAGACGCCCACCACCATTTTTCATTTCCAGGGCAAGACCTATCCGGTCAAGGGCATCATGGCTTACGAAATGATGAAACAATTCCTGGAGCAACTGCTTTCACAAAGTAGGATGTGAGATCGGAGAACTGAGTCGGCGAGAAAGCCTCCTTCTCCGTTCTCTCGTCTCTTGAAACGAACCGCCAAGAACGGACGGCGAAGAAAAGACACTTTCCCATGCTCGCATCGAGCCCATTCAATTTCCGGCGCGCGGTCATCTGGATCGGCCGCCTCGTTCTTGGCGGAATTTTTGTCTACGCGGGCATCTCCAAGATTTTCTTCCCCAACACGCAGTTGTGGCCGATGTTCGTCCTGAGATTTTCCATCTCCACGAATCTGGCGACGTTTGCCGAGCAGGTGGAGTCCTACAAACTGCTTTCGCCCGCGGGGGTTGCTTTTGTCGCGCACACCCTGCCCTTCGCCGAAATCCTGCTCGGCTTGCTTCTGCTGATTGGCTGGGGGCTGCGTATCTGGGCTTCGCTGGTAACTCTTCTCATGCTGGGATTCCTGACCCTGGTTACCCGTGCCTACCTCCTGCACATGAACATCAACTGCGGCTGCTTCGCCATCCCGGAACCGCTCACCATCAAAACCGTGATTCGCGACAGCCTTTTTGCTCTGCTGGCCGTGCTCATGACCAGCTTCGCGTTCATCGAGGCCCGCCAGCCACACCCGTGGTCAGCCCCGGAAAAAATCTCTCCCTAGGATTTCTTTGGACAACAAACCCTTCTAACCGACCGACTTCCCACCGCGCTAGCGCGGCCGTTTTTCGGGTGAGACTCGAAATCAGGGATTCGCCGGCTCGCTATACAGCCAAGCGCCGCCGATCGAGGCCAGGATCGCGCCGACCAGCAGAATGACCGTCACGGTAACCGTCAGCCGTCCCGGACTCAGACCCGCTACGACGTCATTGGCCGCCGGAATGGCGTAGGCGAAGAGCCAGAACGCAAATCCCGTGAGGGTGGCGGTCTTGGCACCCGGCCCGAGACGCGGCCGTGCCACGGCGTACAGCCAGATCACGCCAATCCCCATAACAAAAGTCGAGACGATGAAAAAGGGAATGGCGCCAGGACGCATGTGACGGCCAAGCATCTTCTCGAACCCGTCCCACTGAGAGGCAAACACAACGCCGTTCAAAACATACTCGAAGATATTCAGGATGAGGCCAGCCAGCAGACCACCGAGAATCACACGACCCAAGTTGGTTTTTCCCATCGGAATCCTCCGCGAGCAATCGTCACCAGAGTTGCGACTCGAAAGGGGCCGAAGGAACCGCTCGAGCGAGCCTACGAGGAGGGAGCACTGCGAGTCAAGAAGAAAGGGCGGCGGAATTCACACCGTTTTGCGCATCAGCACGTGCGAGCTGTAGCGTGTGCTGCCAAACCGGCCGACGCGCTGGAATCCCGCCTTCACGAACATGGACTCGGTACCGTGGGTCGACTCGTTGCCAAAGGCGCGCGTCAGCCAGCGCGTGATGGGATAGGCCTCCACGAGGCCGCCGCCTCCGCGGCGAATGGCTTCGAGAGCGGCGCGCAGCGCCGCGGAGGCGACGCCGCGCTTGCGATACGGCTTCAGAACGGCAAAGCAGGTGATGCGCCAGAGTTTTTCCGGGCCTTGGGGAGCGCGGCCTTGGTAGTCGCGCTGTTTGTCGATGCGCGGAAGTTCTTCGCGCGGCCCGTATTGGCACCAGCCCACGGGCTCCCCGTTTGCGTAGACGAGGATGCCATGTGCGCATCCCTGCTCAACGAGTGCGCGCTTCTGCCGCCGATTGCGGATGCCGCGCTCGGCCCGCGTGCGGAGCCGCTGCTCCTTCGGCAAGCTCCGCGGCCGGTGAAAATGCATGCACTGACAGAAATCCCAGCCGCTCCCTTGCGAGAACAGGCGCACAAAGTCCGGCCAGGTTTTCCTGGAAAGTTCTTTCGTCGTGTAGGGAGAAAGTTGCGGCGATGGCATGTTGAACGCGGTACTCCGCGTATCATAACGCAACGGAACCCGAGCAGCGAACCGATGAACGCGCAGAAGCTCGAGAGGGACTCCTCGCCCCGCCCGGAATGACGGTGATGCCTCCGCAGAAAGAAACCGGAAACGCAAGAGGAGTTACCAGGCAGGGGGAACCTCGAGCATCCAGGCGTTGGAGCCGCCAGTGGCCTCCCAGATGGCGAGGCGTTTGCCGTCCTGCGAAGGAATGGCCCAGCCGACATAGGGTTTGCTTTCTTCGAGAACCGGCTTCGCGCGGCCCTCAAGATCGATGTTAATCAACGCGCGCGTTTCCCCGTGAAGCGTGGCGCTGGCCCAAAAACTCTTTCCGTTGGCGGCCCAATCGAGCGTCGAAATGCGTCCCCAGTCCTTCACTTTCAAGACGCGTGGGGCTCCGCCGCCTGTGGGAACCAAGCGGATTTCGGCTTCCTCGGCCGCCCTCATCTTCTTGGCCAGCGCCACCGTCCGGCCGTCCGGTGAAAGGCTCCAGTTGAAGGATTGCCATCCGGGCTCGCTCGTGCGCAGCAGTTCCTTTTTGGTGCCCGTTTTGGCGTCGAACTCTTCGAAGACCAGCGCGTCTTTCGTGTATTTGCTGTAGAGACACTCGCGCGAGGGCAAGCGCGCGCACTGAAAATTGTTGATGCCGGAATCTTCGAGCAGGAGCAGGGAGACGCCGCCGTCGAGCGGAATGCGCATCAGGCGCACGTTGGTTGACTGGAATTCGCCTTCCGGCTGCGAGTTCGTGGCGCGGCGGGCGGGCACGCCGGAGTTCTGGCTCGAGGTTTCAGTCGGTCGGGCGTCGGCGGTTTTGCGATCCGATTCGACGGAGTAGAGGATTTCCGTGCGCTCGGGATTGAGCCGCAGAATGTTCGGCGAGCCTTGAACACCGGCGACAAGCTCGGGAGCCGCGGCGCCGACTTGCTGAAGAAAGATGTGAAACGTGCCCTCGCGGTCGGAGACAAACAAGACAGACTTGCCGTCGGGAGCCCACTCGTAGGGACGGCTCTGCCATTCGTCGTGAGTCAGCCGCTCCAACCTGCCGATCTCGCGCGTTTTAGCATGCACATCGGCCACGTAAACCGCCGGCTCAATATTCGTGCGAATGAACACGGCGTGCTTTCCGTCGGCGGACATATTGATGACCGGCTTCCAGTCCGGTCCGCTCGTGAGACGTACCGGAGCGCCCCCTGGCCATCCGGGCCGTCGATCGACTTCGAGCGACCACACGTTGGATTGGCCCTGATTCGGAGGCTCCTCCGCCCGTGAGAAGAGAATGCGGTTGTTGCGCGTCCAGACCAAACCGTATTGCAAGCGGTAGTCGGAGAGAAGCACCTCGCTTTTGCGGCCCGCGAGCTCGTACACTTCGATTCGAAGGTCTTCGGTAGCGCAGCCGGGCCAATAGACGTCCTGGAGATAGGCGAACCGCCGGCTGTCAGGCGACCACGCGGGCGGGCCAACCACGAATCCCGGGACCTCGACCGCCACCTGCGGCCCGCCCCCGTCGGTATCGGCCAGCCAAATCTCCGAATGATCAAACTTGTCGCCGCGCAGGAAGGCCACCTGCTTGCCATCCGGGGATACACTTCCCGCTTCGGCACCGGCAACCAATTTTCGCGCCGCACCACCCAGCACGGAAATGTTCCACAAGCTCGGGCGCTGTTCCTGGCCAGCCACCGCTTCGGCGAGCAAGTGAGTTCCGTCCGGATACCAGCTCAAATGATGGACGCGGAAACCCTCGGGGAGCGGCAAGGCGTGGGATTCATCGGTGCCGATCTCGCGCAAGAAAGTTCCTCGAGGATCGATGTAAGCCAGATAGCGGCCGTCGGGAGAGAGTGCCGCAAAATAAACCGGGACATCGGGGGAGTTGGCGGTCAACCGGATTTCCTTGGGGAGAGCCGGCTGAAGGGCGCGGGAAACGCGCATGCCCAGGTGCAGCCCGAAGCCAATCGCCGAGATGACCACGAGGAAGCCAACCGCCAAAAACCGCCAGCGCAATCCTGCGATGACGGAGGTCTGCCCTGCGGGAGGCGCCTTGCCGGGAAGCTCGACCGGTGCAAGAAAGCGGTAGCCGCGACGAGCCAGGGTTTCGACGAAACGGGGGTTTTCTGCCGAGTCGCCCAAGGCGTCGCGGAGACGCTTGACGGCGGCGTTGAGACCGTGGTCGAAATCGACAAAGGTGTCGGATGGCCACAGGCGGGCGCGGAGGTCTTCGCGAGTGACGACCTCGCCGGGGCGCTCAAGGAGCATGGCCAGAACCCGGAAGGGCTGGTCTTGGAGGTGGACCCTTAAGCCGTTGCGGCGAATCCGGCCCGCGGGAAGGTCGACTTCAAAGACTCCAAAGCGAATAACGCCGCGATGGACCTCGCTGAATGGCATGTGGATCGTCCCTACCAACCTGGAGCTCCTTTGGTAGTAACGACTGATCTAGAAGAAAGTTTCCGGAGATTGCTCGCCATTCCTCGTCCTATGTATTTGACGTTAGGAAGGTTATCTCGTCATCGGGAAATGAGATGCGCGCCTTCTGCGCGTCATTGAGATACCTATTCACTCAAACCATTTTTGGTGCCACCCGGAGAGGTGCGCGCCATGGTTACAAAGACGCTTTCGCGGTACTTTTGGTTTGTCGTGCTCCTGACTCTGCTCGACACGAGCCTCTGCGGAAAGGACACAAAGAACGGTCTAACCGAAGAAAATGCCCAGGTGACCGTTTCGGTTTACAACCCGGCGGAGGTGCCGGGGGAAGTGCTAAGCCGAGCGGAACAGACGGCATCGCGAATTTTTCAAAGGGCCGGAATTGAGGTGAACTGGCTGAACTGCCAGATGCCTGCGGCAAGTGAGGAAGCCTCGAGAGCGTGCCGCGAGCTGGCATTTCCGACGCACCTGCACTTGCGGATCGTGCGAAAGTCGGCCGGCCTGAAAGGAGAGGCCATGGGGATCTCCTTTCAGGGGCAAGACGGGATCGGGTGTCTTGCGGACCTGTTTTACGAGCCCATGGAGGAGCTCGAGAGGAGCGATGGGACGAATGTTGCAACTCTACTGGGCCACGTGGCAGCGCACGAACTAGGCCACCTTCTGCTGGGCACGAATTCGCATGCGGCGGCAGGCATCATGCAGGCCCGCTGGACCGCGGACGAACTGACCAGCACGCATTTGGCTCGGATGGTTTTTCTCGATCAACAGGCGCAGAAGATGAAGCAGCAGATTACTCGAGGCAAGACCGGCCCTCAGGCGCGGCACGGGCGGGTGCAGGTCTCGGCCACGCCACGCCGGCCTTAACGTTCCTTTTTTCTGCAACTTAGGACTCGATAGGTGTGGAAAGAGCTCCTTCCGAGGCCTGTACCGAGGGACGGTAATTGATTGACCACAGGGGTGGCGCGCCCGGAAAAACGCTCGTCTAAGCTTGGAGGATGCGAAAGCGGCTCTATTTCGCCTCCCTGTGGTTCGCGGCGGTTATGCCGGGCGTGGTGTTCCTCGCGGGCGCAAGTCAAGCGCAGACCTCAGGGCAGCAACCGGCAGGCCGACCGCGTCAACCGTCGGCAAAGCCGGCGTACGGCGAGCAGGGGCCAACGAGGCGAGCCCCCGCAATTCCGGCTGGCTACCGTCTACTCAGCCTGAAAGAAGGTCAAGCGCTAGCGCAAGGGATTTCCTGGGCGGACGACGAAGAGGGGCTGGCTCCGGACTGCTCGCATCTGGTGCACACTCTGTATCAGAAGGCGGGGTACCCTTATCCCTACGCCACCTCGGTAGACCTTTACGTCGGAACAGGGAGCTTTTGGCTGGTGCGCACGGCGCAACCGGGCGACTTGATCGTGTGGCGCGGGCACGTGGGCATCGTGGTGAGTCCACGGGATCATTCGTTTTTCAGCTCCGTCAGTGCGGGGACGCAGATCCAAAACTATGGTTCGACCTACTGGCAAGCGCGGGGCTATCCGCGCTTTTACCGGTATTTAACCCCCAGTCCACTTAAAGGCGACAGTGGAACAGTGGAAACGGCGGGCCGGTCGGGGCCGCCACCGAAGCAGCAGGCAGTCCTCGGCGGATTGCAGAATCAGCCGAGTCTTCGAGCGGTGAAAACCGCGTCGGCCACGACAGCCGGCCGGGTGCGCCGCGAGGGCGCGCTCGACAAATCGCCGGTGGAAAACTCCTCGCCAACACGCTCTTGGCCGATTCTGACCGGCGGGAAGCAGCCGAAAACGGCGGACGTGTCGGCCGCGCTCGAGACGGCGAACCTTGAGGCCGGCGAAATCCTGCGCGCGGCGAACCTGGAGAAACTGGAACGGCCGGTGGTGGTTTACCGGCAACTGCAGGTAAGCGGCGTGGAGCTGAACGGAAAACGCGGCACGGCGCAGATCCAACTGCAAACGGTGGCAGCGCTAACTCCCGAGCGCATGGCGCCGCAACCGGGCTGGGAAGACCATCAACTGGAACTCGAACGCACGAACAAGGGCTGGACGATGGTGCAAGGAAACGAGATTGCGTATGTGCCGCGTGACCGAGCAATGCGCGTCCTGGCACAGAGGCTGGCGGCGCTGACGGAAAGCCCGGAGCGGAGTACGCAAAAAGACCACGAGCAGGCGGACATCGTCCGATTTATGAATCTGCTGGTAGAGTAGGACACGGATTCTTCACACCCTCGTCGGACAAAGCGGCGGTTGACAAGTCCGATCCTGTCTGCACCGCGCCATTCTCCCCACGCTAATCGCGGCGATCCTCAATTGCCGTGTGTCGTTCCGGGTCATTCGACCGGTGCTTTTCCACCCCACCGACGTGGCTAAGCAGAGCGTCAAACGGTCTCAGGAATGGGCTTGGCGTGAAGTCGAAATAAGCCGGCGGTGTCGGCAGGATGATCGGCGGCGTGCCGGGCAACGAGCCCGGGGGTGGAGGCAAAATGACGATGTTCGACCCGGGACCAAGGGCGAAGGCGGCCGCGTTCATGGTGGTTGCGTCGAGTGGCCCCCAAGTTCCGGTGTCCAGGCGCGTCAGCAGGGATTGCACGGCGGTTATGGTTTCGGAGGGAGTGAAAGTGCAGTGGCCGGCGCGATCGACGAAGGTCTCACGCAAGAAGGCCGAGTTGTCCGCTTCCGTCACGACGGTATGGTAGGCGGATTCGTTTTGCACCAGAACGAGGCCGTCACCCTTGGTGTGCATGGTGAGCACGGGGATGCGGATTTGACCGTCGAAAATGATGTTGGATGCAAGATAGTGAACGGCTTCGGGGTCGGCGCTGACGCGTGTTTGCGCTTGAAGGGCCTCGAGGTCGGCGTCGAGATCCAGGCCGGCCTGCTGGTAGAGCGCAACAACCTCGTTGCGATCGATGGAACCAGCAAGCAGGGACCGGTAATTGACACCGACATTCCAGGAAGGATTGCCCCGGGCGCGAGATTCCAGTTCGGCGCGAAAAGCAAAGAAGAACGGGAAGTCGGTGGTGGATGCCCACAAGAACTGGTTGAATTCCTGGGATGCATAATCGGTGGCCGCGGGCTCCGGGGAAGTCGGGACAAACCAGCCGGGTCCGTCGGCGAGGGCAGCAGCCAGGGCTAGCTTCGCACGGCCCTGCGGTGTGGCTTGCGCGAATGTGAGCATCCCTTCGGCGAGCGTGAGATTGCCGACGGGGTCAGTGATGTCGACAAGCTGCAAGCCGCTGCCGGGCGCGACCAGCGTTTTGAACGCGAAGGCGAAATCGAGGGCGGTGTTCCAGGTGGCAACGCCGCCCGACAGGACGCCGCACATGGGAAGCGCCGCGTCAAACCGGTCGGGGTAACGCTGGATGAGGCCTGCGGTGATGATGCCGCCAAGGGAATGGCCCCAGGCGATGGTGTGCGTGGGAGGACCAACCAGCTGCTTGAAAACATCGAGCACGGCAATTTGGTCATGGAAAGCTTCGTGCAAGGCCCAGCCGGTGGTGGCGTAGGATGAGCCGGCGAGCGCAAAACCACCGTCCAGCAAAAAGGCGCGTGTCAACGGGTCGCCCACGTCCAAGGCGGGATTGGAACTGCCAGGGATCACATAGCCATGGCTATAGAGAAACAGCGTGCCGTTCCAGTTCCCGGGAACTTCGATGAGATAGGTGGCGCCGTCGGGGAAACTGCCGGCGTGCGTGGTGACCCCCGGTTGCGCGTAAGCCGCGGGCGAGAACAAAGCCAAAAGAATGGCGAGAAGAGATAAAAAAACGCGCTTGATTGAACCAGACATGATGAATGCTCCGTTCGCTCTACCTGACGCGAAGGCCGGCGATGCGTCCGGGGATAGGGGCGCTACTCTACGCCAGTTCGCTCCTGGCGCACAAGGGGGGAAAGACCGGGGAGAGACCGCAGGCCGAGGCGGCAGCGGTCAAGAAGACGAGCCGACGCCGTACATGGTGATACCGCTCAGAAGCTTGGGATAAAAGTCGGTGGATTTCTGCGGCAGGACTTCGCCGGCAGTGGCGATTTTCATGACTTGCTCGACGGCACACGGACGCAAAAGAAAACAGATCTGTCCGCGCCCGGAGTCGATGGCGTCGAGAGCGGCCCTCGCTTCGCGTTCGTAAGTGAGATGGGCTTCCGCGGTAACCGCCTGCGGCGTGATGCCCAGAGCGGGCTCGAGGATTCCTTCGTGAAGCAAGACGACGTCAAGTTCGCGCTGGAGCGGCGAGACATGAGGAAGAAGCTGGGTCAGGTTCGCGCGGTCACGGAGCGTGAGGAGGCAGAAGGCGCGCCTTTGTGAATCTGCTGCGGGGTAGACTCCGATGGCGCGCCGCGATCGGGCGCTATCGAGGAACGAGAGGAATCTTTTGCGGGCTGCGGCTTTCTCGGCGTCGTTCGAGAAAGGAAACGCTTCGGCGGCAAACCACGGTTCGAGGTGCCGGCGCACCGCAGGCCAGGAAAAATCGTGAATGCGCGTGGCAATGCGGTGCGTGGGAAGAATGGTGAGGCCTTCGCTCGAGGTGTTGATGAAGGTCATCATCACGCGTTCGAACGGCGCGTCGCGATCGCTTTTCCGAGCGCTGGCGCGGCATTCGTCGCGGTAAGCAAGGGCAGTTTCGTAGCGGTGGTGGCCGTCGGCAATGACCAGCTTCCGCTCGGCCATGGCGCGCTGAATTTCAGAGATGTCGCGGGGACGGGAGACGATCCACAGCCGGTGGAGGACGCCGTATTCGTCGCAAAGCTCGGTATCGGGAGTCGAAGATTCCGCTTCGGCGAGAATCTCATCGACGCGCCGCCGCGGATCGGCGTAGAGCATGAACAGCTGGCCGGTGTGCGTCTGCGTGTGGCGAAGGAGTTCGAGGCGGTCGACCTTGGGACCGGAGAGAGTTTGCTCGTGGCGAAAAACCACGCCGGCGGAATATTCTTCGAGCCGGCCGGCGCCGATAAAGCCGCGGCGGATGCGGCGCTCTTGCGTGCCGGGGACCGTGTATTCCTGAGAGTAAGCATAGAAGGCAGGCGCAGGATCCTGCCGCAAAATGCCACCGCGAATCCAGTCGGAGAGCGCGGCGGCGGCGCGAGTGTAGACGTTGTTCTGCGTCGTATCGCTTGAATGACTGCGGCCTTTTTCAACGGTAATGAGGTTGTGGGGATCGCCAGCGTAGTACCGGTCCTGCATGGCCGGCGTGATTTTGTCGTAAGGCTGGGTGAGGACGCCTTCGAACCGGACAAGAGTGGGGTTGTAGCGAAAGGCGCGAAAGGGAAAAACCTGAGCCATGCGGTCTCCAGGAACGTGAAGTGCCAACTGCGAAGCCTTCCAGTTTACGCGAAGAGCGGAGAAATCCGAAAAACGGGAAACGCCGGGACGCCGGAAATGAGGGCAGTTGCCTAGGCGATGACTGAACGTACCGAACGCTTTCCTTCGGCAAGTTTCACGAACCTGTACACCATCCTGAAAGTTAGATCACGGCGGTGGAAGCGCTGGCATATTAAAATAAATCCTCTATGGCAGCTTTGGATTTCTCTCGGGTTCGCGCGCTGATCTTCGATTTGGACGGCACGCTGATTGATTCGAAACAAGACCTTATCCGCTCGGTTAACGCGATGCTGGTAGAGATGGGGCGCGAGCGGCTGCACGAAGAAACCATCTCCGGCTATATCGGGCACGGAGCGCCGACGCTGGTCGCCCGTGCGCTGGGAAACGGGGCTACGGAAGACGAGCGCGAACAGGCGCTCAAGTTTTTCCTGGCACACTACGAAGCGCACAAGCTCGATGCAACGCGCCCGTATCCCGGAGTTGCCGAGGCGCTCAAAGAACTGCGCGGCTTTCCCATGGCGGTGCTGACCAACAAGCCCGTGCGCGTGAGTAGAAGGATTTTGGAAGGATTGGAGCTGGCGAAATATTTCCGCACGGTTTATGGCGGGAACAGTTTTGCAACCAAGAAGCCTGACCCACTGGGCGCGAGAAAAATTGTAGAGGAGCTTGGCGCGACGGCCGGGGAAACCATGATGGTCGGTGATTCCGAAGTCGACG
>WNGD01002719.1_pt1 | contig 18282 bp, 20 predicted proteins | sample 5400671 | NCBI WGS metagenome assembly WNGD01 (sample SAMN13153369, study PRJNA577476) | soil metagenome | isolation source: 40 cm soil or saprolite under grassland replicate 2 | place: USA:California | collected 2016-06-15
CTTTGGACTGATAAAGGGAGGCTCACCATGGCCAAGCTGATCTACTCGGCGATCACGTCGCTCGACGGCTACGTGGCGGACGAGGACGGCAACTTCGACTGGGCTGCGCCCGACGAGGAGGTGCACAGCTTCGTCAACGACCTCGAGCGGCCGGTCGGCACCTACCTCTACGGGCGTCGGATGTACGACGTGATGGTGGCCTGGGAGACCCTCGCCGATCAACGCCCTCTCATGCAGGACTACGCGGACATATGGCGGGCGGCCGACAAGGTCGTGTACTCGAAGACGCTGGAGACGGTCTCGAGCGCCAGGACGCGGCTGGAGCGCGACTTCGACCCTGAAGCGGTCCGGCAGCTGAAAGCGCAGGCGGCAAGTGACATCACCGTGGGCGGTCCCGAGCTCGCCGCCCAGGCGATCGAGGCCGGGCTGGTCGACGAGCTCCACCTGTTCGTCACGCCCATCGTGGTGGGAGGCGGCAAACGGTCGCTCCCCGACGGTGTCCGCGTGAAGCTCGAACTGCTGGATGAACGCCGGTTCGGCAACGGCGTCGTTCACCTCCACTACCGCACCAGGGCCTGACGCGAGGCGTCTCAGGCAGGATTCGCCGGTGACCGTCGGCGCGGCAGTGGAAAGGGCCCGTGCGTCGCTGACCGGGCGGCTCGCGGATGGACAGGAGCACCACTGCCAGCGCTGGTGCCTTCATCTTCCGCACGAGGGCGCGTCGACGACCGAGCTGCGGCCGCTGCTCACGCTGCTCGGCCTGCCGACGTTCGGACTCGCATTCGCGATCAGCGTGCTCACCACCTACGGCCCGGTCGTGCTGATCCGCCTCGCGCACTCGCCGACGAAGGTCGGTCTGCTGATCGGCGGCGAGGGAGCGTTCGCGCTCGTCGTCCCGCTCGTCGCCGGAGCGATCTCGGACCGGCTCCGTCCGTCCGCGCTCGGCCGGCGGATGCCGTTCGTCCTGCTCGGCGCGCCGCTCGTCGTAGCGGCGCTCGTGCTGCTTCCGTTCAGCCCGTCCTACGGAATCGCAGGCGCGGTCGTGCTCGCCTTCTTCGTCGGCTACTACCTCTACTACCCGCCCTACCGGGCGCTCTATGCCGACCTGCTCCCGCGGGCGCTGTACGCACGCGCGCAAGCGGGACAGGCGATCGCGCGCGGCGCCGGCCTCGGCGTGGCGCTGCTCGCCGGCGGCTTCTTGCTCGGCGTCTGGCGCCCCCTTCCGTTCCTGATCGCGGCCGCCGCGCTCGTCGTCACGACGGTTGCCCTCGCGCCGGTGGTCGGGCTGCAGCGGCGGAGCCGCAGCGCGATGCTGCCGTACGAGCCGACGTCGATCCGGAAGCTCCTCTTCCGGAACCGCAACATGCAGGCCTTCAGCGCCGTCAACGCCCTGTGGGAGTTCAGCTTCTCCGGCCTGAAGACCTTCATCGTCCTTTACGTGGTCAACGGGCTCGGCCGTTCGCCCGGCATCGCGTCGGCGGTGATCGCCGTCGTCGCGGTCGCGTACGTCGTCGGCGCGCCGATCGCGGGCCGGCTTGCCGAGCGCTACGGGATCGTCGCCGTCCTGCGTGCGTCGAGCCTCGTCTACGGCGCGGGCTTGACCGTCGGCGTCGTCGCACACACGCTCACGCCGCTCTTGATCGGCCTGCCGGTGGTCGCGCTCGCGGGGGCGATCGTGCTCACGCTGCCGCAGGCGCTCGCCTTCTCGGTGGCCCCCGCCGGGAGTGAGGGCGCCGCCGCCGGCCTGCAGGACTTCTCGCGCGGGATCGGCGTCGTGCTCGGCCCCATCGCCGTCGGAGCGGCGATCGGCGCCTTCCACGCGAGCTTTCCCTCGACCCACGGCTATGCGGTCATGTGGCCGGTCGTCGGCGCTCCCGTCCTGCTGTCGGCGCTCTTGCTCGGCCTGTTCGAGACCGAGCGGCCGGAGCGCCGGCCGGCACGCGTCCAGCCGGCCTGATCAGAAGGCGGGGCGGCCGAGGACGTCCGGGTCGAGCTTGCGGGGGACGAAGATCCCGGTTCCGGGTTGCGCGCGAAGCTCTCCGTCCTCGACCACGACGGCCCCGCGAAGGATCGTCGTCGTCGGCCAGCCGCGAACCTTCCAGCCCTCCCAGGGGCTGTAGTCGCCCTCGTGATGGAGTAGATCCATCGTGATCGTCCGCTCGACGGCCGGATCCCACACGACGAGGTCGGCGTCGCTCCCGGGCGCGATCACGCCCTTCCGCGGATAGAGGCCGGTCACGCGCGCCGGATTCGTCGAGAAGACCTCGACGAAGCGCCTGACCGTGAACCCGCGCTTCTGCACGCCCTCCGAGAAGCCGATCAGCCCGCGCGTCTCGATCCCCACGTGCCCGCCCGGAGTCGACTCGATGTCCGTGCCGGCCATCTTGACCGCGTACGAGGTCGTGTACTCGTCCGTGGCGAGCGTCGACAGCCGTCCGTCGCGAAGTCCCTCCCAGAGCGCTTCGCCCTCCTCGCGCGGCCGCAATCCCATCCCGATGTGGTACTTCGCGCCGTCGGGCTTGTCGTAGTCGTCGAGGGAGAAGCACATCGAGTTGTGCAGCACCTCGCCGTAGACGGGAGCCCCGGAAACGCGGCGCGCCACGATCGTCGCGAGCGCGTCAGCGCCGCACACGTGCGCGAAGTAGACCGCGGCGCCGACTTCTTCCGCGAGCGCCGCGACGGTGCGGACGGCGATCTCCTCGCCGACGTTGGTGTGCACGAGGTGCACGTTGCGAAGCTGGGCGCGCCCTTCGCGCCGGAGCTTCGCCTCCATGTACTTGATCAGGTCGTCGTCCTCGGCGTGCACCATCGCCATCGCGCCGAGCCGGGCGCACTCCGCGAGGAGCGTGCGCGCCGAGCCGTTGTCGAGCCGGATGCCCGCCTGAGTGGTCGTGAGGTCGGTCGTGAAGAACTTGAACGTGGCCGTGCCGTCAGCGACGGCGTCGGCGATCGACGCCATCGTCGAGTCGGACGGCGTGCCGGTGAGCACCGGGTGGAACGCGAAATCGGCATAGGAGCGCGACTCGAAGATCCGCCGACGATGCTCGACCGCCACGTTCGCGTCGAATTCCTGCTGCTCGACATGCACGTCCATGAATGCGAACGAGATGACGGTCGTGGTTCCGCCGTGCAGCGCGGCTCGCGTCGCGCCCTCCGGTGACTGCAGCCACTCCTCGCGGCCCTGCGACCAGCCGCGGTGCATCGGCTCGTGGATGTGCGCGTGCGGCTCGACTCCTCCGGGGAAGACGAGCTTTCCGGTCGCATCGACGACGCGGCCTGCCTCGACGTCGATGACGCCCGGACGCGCGACGAACGCGATCTTCTCGCCGCGGATCCCGATCTCGAGCTCGCCCTCGTCGAAGGGCGTGACGACGTGGCCGCCGCGGATCAGAAGGTCGATCACGAGCCGCGAACCCGCGGCAGGACGAGCCTCGCCCAGTCGGTGATGCGCTGCTCGTGCTCGGGCAGGTCGGCGTCGATCGCGCCGTCGAAGTTCCGCGCTCCTGCGCCGGCTGCCGCGCGAATCTGCATCTCGACCTCCTCCGGTGTGCCCGCGAACATGAACCGCCGGCGCAGGTATGGGCCGACGCCGAGCCGATCGGCGAGCTCGACGTAGGCCGCCTTCTGCTCGTCGCCGGGATGCCCGTGACTGCGCAGGTCGTACGCCTTGCCGATCTCGAGCAGGGGCGCCTTCAGGTGATCGGGGATGAACTTGTTCTCGACGCCCGAGTCGGCGAAATGCAACGCGAACGCGGTCGCCGACCAGGCGCCGTCGGCCTGCGCCTTCCCCGGCCGCTCGTCGACCCACCAGAAGGACGTGAACCAGACGTCGATCTCGTCGAGCGAGCGCCCCACCTCCCCCGCTCCGGCCTCGAGCAGCTCGAGCGACGAGGCGACGACGTCGGGCGAGATCCCGAGTCCGATCACGACGCCGTCCCCGATCCGGCCCGCGAGTCGCAGCGAGCCGGACGCGTGCGCGGCCATGACGATCGGGATCCGTCGCGGCCCGGCCCAGGGCATGGTGAGCGCGTGGCCGCGCCAGCTCGCGCTCCCCGTCTCGAGCAGGCCCCGGACGGCGAGGACGTACGCCTCGAGCTCGGCGAGCTTCGCCGTCTTCATACCGAGGTGCCAGACCCCGGTGCCGCCCGCGCCGATCCCGATGTAGACCCGCCCGGGAGCGAGGTCGTCGACCGTCGCCGCACAGGCCGCGGTGACGAGCGGATGACGCGCGAGCGGATTGGTCACCCAGGTGCCGAGCCGGACCCGCTCGGTGTCGCGCGCCACCGAGCCGAGCGTGACCCACGGCTCGCGGAAGAGCGCGGGCGAGTCCCAGACGCCGAACCGCTCGTAGCCGAGCTGCTCGGCCCGGCGCATCTCGGCGCCGACGCCGAGAGGCTCGCCCGGTGTAACGCTGAAGCCGAAGCCGATCGTCACAGTGCCCTCTCGACCGCCGCGCGCATCGCCGCCCTGTCCGGCTCGAGCCCCGTCCACCACCGGAATCCGATCACCGCCTGCTCGACGAGCATGCCGAGGCCGTCGAGCGTTCGATAGCCCTGCGCGTGGGCGTCGCGGAGGAAGGCCGTGGCCCGCCGAGCGATGACCACGTCGGCGGCGATCGCCGCGTCGGCCGCCTGCGACCACTGCAACGGCAGACGCGCGTCGCCGTCGCCCATCCCGACCGTGGTTGCCTGGACGAGGACGTCGGCGTCGGACGGCGGCGTCCACGGCTCGGTCAGCTGGGCGGCCTCGCACGCGACGCCCGTGCCGGCGGCGATCGCGGCCGCCACCTCGTCCGCCTTCGGCAACGACCGGTTGACGAACGTGATCCGGGCCGCTCCCGCGAGGGCGAGCTCGGCGACGATCGCCCGGGCGGCGCCGCCGGCGCCGAGAACCACGGCGCGCGTCCCGCGCGGGTCGACGAAATCTCGCAGCGACTCGAGAAAGCCCCTGCCGTCGGTGTTGTCCCCGACGAGGGCGTGCCCATCGCGCTTGATGCAGTTGACGGCTCCCGAGAGGCGCGCCGCCGGCGTGAGCTCGTCCACGAGCGCCGCGACAGCCACCTTGTGCGGGACCGTCACGTGGAGACCGGAGAAGCCGAGGGCCCGGACGCCGCGGATCGCATCCGCCAGATCGTCGGGCTCGACCTCGAGCGAGACGTAGCGCGCATCCCGCCCCGCGGCGGCGAAAGCTGCTTCGATCATCTCCTGCGTCGGGTTTCCGGCCACCGGCTTCCCGAGCAGTGCGAAGAGAGTCGTCGGAGCGGCCGGGGACACGGCCGCCGGATGCTATCCCGACACCGGCTGGCGGTAGAGGACGTTCCCGTTCCCGTCGAGCGCGACGATCGCACCGGCCTGAACCTGCGGGACGTCGACGGCCGCGTAGAGATTGTCCGCGACGGGCGCCGAGACGATCGTCGCGCCGGCCGCGTCGACGACGTTCACACGCGCGATCCCGTCGGCGGCGAACCCCGCCAGCACGCCCGCGTTGAAGCGGTCGCCGACCGGAAGGCCGATGATCGGGCGCTTCGGCGACGGGAACAGGCCGGGCGGCACGCAGCTGACGCCCTCGAGCGGCCGCGTCACCGCGTCCATTGCGAAGCAGAACTCCCCGTTGGCCTTCCGGGTGGCATAGAACGTGACGCCGTTCCGCTCGCCGAGCAGCTGCATCTGTGCGGGCCACTGCATCTCCCGGATCGCCTCGGCCAGCTTCGTGTCCTGGTACTCGGGCAGGCGGCTCGTCGCGACCGGAGTCCCCTGGTTCGAGAGCCCGAAGATCTGCCCGATCCTGTCGGCGAAGGCCGCGGCCGGGACGGCGACGGCAGCCGCAACGAGCGCGGCGACGAGCGTCCGGCGGCGCACCCGTCCGCGGTGCTGCGGCGGTTCCTCGAGCACGGACGCCAGCAGGCGCTCGCGGACGGAGACGTGGACAAGCGTGCCGGCCGGGACAGGGTTGGCCGCGGCGAGCCGCGCGATCAACGGGTCATCGTGTCTCATCGTGCGACTCCTTGTGCGTGTGGTCGTCGAATCGGGCGCGGTGCATCGAGCTGCTCGAGGTGTTGCGCAAGCCGGCGCTTCGCGCGGTGGAAGCGAACGCGGCAGGCGACCGGCGAGCAGCCGAGGCTCGCCGCCGCCTCTCTGAGGCTGAGCCCCTCCCAGGCGACGAGCGCCAGGAGCTCCTGGTCACGCTCGCCCAGCCGTGCGAACGCAACCCGGAGCGTCGGGTCGTGGGCGAGCGCGGAACCGGCTCCGGAAGAAGGCTCCAGGGCCGACTGTGTCGTCGCCCGGCGCACGGCGGCGCGGCGCTGGTTGGCGAGCGTCTTCCGCGCGACGGCGTACAGCCACGGAAGCGCGTTCTCCGGCACGCGGTCGAGCCGCCGCCAGCAGATCAGGAACGTCTCGGCTGCGACGTCCTCGGCCATGTCGGCGGGCGCCCGCCTCCGCGCGTACGCGAGCACGGCGTCGACGTTCCGCCGGTAGATCTCTTCGAACCGCTTGTCCGCCGGCTGCATCTCACCTCGTCTATGTCCCGGCAGGCGGAGATCGTTACAGCGAAAAGCTCAGCGACCGACCGCGAGCACGCGGGCGCGCCAGGCGCCGCGCGGTGCGTCGACTTCGACCTCGTCGCCCGCCTTCGCGCCGAGGAGCGCGCGACCGAGCGGCGACTCGGGTGAGACACCGCCGACGCTCGAGATCTCGACCTCCATCCGCTCGCCGTGCTCGTCCTCGATCTCGACCCGGGAGCCGACTCCGACCTCGTCGCTCGCGGCGGCCGCTTCCTCGTCGATCAGCACCGAATGGTCGAGCCGGTCGCGCAGCATCCGGATCCGCCGCTCCAGCAGGCCCTGCTCGTTCTTCGCCGCGTGGTACTCGAAGTTCTCGGACAGGTCGCCGAACCCGCGCGCGGTCCTGATCGCCTGGACGACCTCGGTGCGGCGGGGGCCTTCGAGCTCGGCGAGCTCGGCCTCGAGCTGCTCCTTCTGGGCGAGGGTCAGATGCTCGGTTCGCTCCTCGGGCACGGAACGAGGGTACCCGTACGCGGTTGAACTACGCCCCGAGCCGCCGGTAGAGCCGGTCGATGAGCTCGGGCATCTGCTCGAGCCGCTCGGTGATGATGCGCAGCCGATACTCGCGGAAGTGCTCGGGCTCGACCCCGAGCGCGTCGGCGAGGGCCTCGACGACGTCGTTCGAGGGCACGGGCCGATTCCCGTGGACGAGGTGGTTGAGGTAGCCCGCAGAGAGCCGCGTCCGCTCGCCGAGCCCGCGGTAGGTGATCCCCTCCTCCGCCATCAGCCGCTCGATTGTCGGCCCAAACGGTTCCTCGCTGAACTTCCGCCGCCGCGCCATATCACTGCACCTTGCCCAGGTTGGCGACGGCTACACGCCGTTCCTCGCCCGAAACGCGGTCGCGCAGGTCGACGGCGCCGTCCTCGAGCGTTTTCTTGCCTACGGTGACCCGGATCGGGCACCCGATCAGGTCTGCGTCGGCGAACTTCTCCCCCGCCCGGGCCTCCCGGTCGTCGAGGAGCACCTCGGTGCCGGTCTCCGCCAGTCCCGTCGCGGCCTCCTCGGCCTGCTCCTCCGCGCCGGGCAGCGCGACGACGTGGACGTCATAGGGGGCTAGGGCAGGCGGCCAGCGGATCCCGTGCTCGTCATGGTTCTGCTCGACCGCAGCGGCGACGACGCGCCCCGGGCCGATGCCGTAGCAGCCCATCACGATCAGCCGCTCCTTGCCGTCCTCGTCCAGATACGTCGCCCCGAAGGGCTCCGAGTAGCGGGTGCCGAGCTTGAAGATGTGGCCGACCTCGATCGCCGTCTGGAACGTCAGGCGGCCGCCGCAGACCGGGCACGCGTCGCCCTCCTGCGTCTCCCGGATGTCGGCGAAGCGGGCCTCGTAGTCCCGCCCGTGCTCGACGCCTCGCAGGTGCCAGCCGGTGCGGTTGGCCCCGGCGACGAACTGGCCCTCGCGGAGGGCCTCGTCGGCGATTACCTCGCCGGCGAAGCCGACGGGCCCGAGCGAGCCGGGGTCGGCGCCGAACGCCGTGCGGATCTCGTCCTCGGTCGCAGGCCGGAAGTCGGAGCCGAACGCGCTCGCGAGCTTCACGTCCTCGAGGCGGTCGTCGCCGCGGACGAGCCCGAGCACGAGCGTGCCGTCGGTCTTCACCACCGGCATCGCCTTCGACGTCGCCGCCGCGTCGACGCCGAGGAACTGCGCGAGACCCTCGATCGTCGTCACGCCCGGGGTCTCGACCTCCTGCGGGGCGTCGAGGCGCTCGGGGAACTCAGGTCGCCGCGGCACGCCGCGCGCGATCTCGCCGTCGGCGGCGTAGTCGCCGTTCTCGCACGTCACGAGCGTGTTCTCGCCCGCGCCGGCGGGCGCGAGGAAGTCGACCGACTCGCTGCCGCCCATCATCCCCGACTCCGCCTGGACGGCGTAGATCTCGAGGCCGCAGCGGTCGAAGATGCGGTCGTAGGCCTCCCGGTGGAGCGCGAAGCTCCGGTCGAGCCCCTCCTCGTCGCGGTCGAACGAGTACGAGTCCTTCATCACGAACTCGCGGACGCGGATCAGGCCGCTGCGCGGCCGTGGCTCGTCGCGGTCCTTCGTCTGGAAGTGGTACCAAGACTGCGGCAGCTGCCGGTAGCTCTGGAGCTCGACGGCGTGGAAGGTGAACGTCTCCTCGTGGCTAATCGGGAGGATGAAGTCGCGGCCGACGCGGTCGCGGAGGCGAAAGAGCTCGGGGATGCCGATCCGGCCGCTGCGCTCCCAGAGCTCGGCGGGCGTCAGCACCGGCGCGGACATCTCCTGCGCGCCGATCGCGTCCATCTCCTCGCGGACGATCTGGACGACCTTCTGGTGCACGCGCCACCCCAGGGGCAGGTACGTCCACAGGCCCGCGCTCACCTGGCGGATGAAGCCGCCGCGGACGAGGAGCTTGTGCGAGGCCACCTCGGCGTCGGCCGGCGGCTCGCGCAGGGTCGGGAGGAAGAGGTGGGAAGCCCGGGCGATCATGGATGACCCGGCAGCCTATTCGAGCGGGATCAGCGAGGCTTCGGCCATCGCCAGGGCCGCCGGCTTGGCCATCTTCAAGCGCTTCGGCCGGTGCATCCCGCCTTCGATCCAGCGGTCGATCTCGTAGAACAGCTCGTCGATCAGGATGTCCGACGAGACCTTCTTGAGGACGCGGCCGTGGGCGTAGACGAAGCCGACGTCGCGACCGCCGGCGATGCCGAAGTCGGCGTCGCCCGCCTCGCCCGGCCCGTTGACCGCACAGCCGAGCACGGCGACCTCGAAGTGCTGCGGGTACTCGCGGAGCCGCTCCTCGACCTTCTCGGCGAGCGTCTGCACGCCGACGTTGTCGCGGCCGCACGACGGGCACGCGATCATGATCGGCCCGCGCTCCCGCAACCCGAGCGACTTCAGGATCTCGAACGCCGTGCGCACCTCCTCGACCGGATCGGCCGTCAGCGAGACGCGGATGGTGTCGCCGATCCCGTCGACGAGCAGCGCGCCCATGCCGACGGCGCTCTTGATCGATCCCGCGAACGGAGTCCCCGCCTCGGTGACGCCGAGGTGGAGCGGGTACGGCACCTTCTCGGAGAGCATCCGGTACGCGCGGATCATCGTCGGCACGTGGCTCGACTTGACCGAGATCTTGAAGTCGCGGAAGTCGAGGCTCTCGAGCAGCCGCACCTCTTCGAGCGCGGCCTCGACGAGCGCCTCCGCCTGGTCGCGCTGAGCGACGTCGCTGAGGTGCTTCGGCAGCGAGCCGGAGTTCGCGCCGATCCGCATCGGGATCCCCGCTCGCCTCGCCGCGTCGACGACGAGGGCGACCTTGTCGGGGCCGCCGATGTTGCCGGGGTTGATGCGGACGGCCGCGACGCCCGACTCGACCGCCTTCAGCGCGAGACTCGCGTTGAAGTGGATGTCGGCGATCACCGGGATCGGCGAGAAGCGCACGATCTTCCGCAGCGCCGCCGCGTCCTCGGTCTTCGGGACGGCGCAGCGGACGACCTCGCAGCCAGCGGACGCGAGCGCGGCGATCTGCGCCGTCGTCGCCTCGACGTCGTGGGTCTTCGTCAGCGTCATCGACTGGACGGCGACGGGCGCGCCGCCGCCGATCTTCACGCCGCCGACAGAGATCTGGCGCTCAGAGGCCATGCGCGTCCAGTTTATCCGGGCCTCTTGCCGCCGAGGTCGTTGGAGAGCGCGATGAACGCGATCATCAGGATCACGGCGAAGCCGATCACCGAGGCGCGCTCGTAGACCTCGCGCGCGACCGCGCGCCGGCGGATGCCCTCGATGATCGTGAAGAGGATGTGGCCGCCGTCGAGCGGCAGCAGCGGCAGGAGATTCAGGAGCGCGAGCGAGAGGCTGATGAAGCCGAGGATCTCGAGGTAGATCCTGAAGCTGACCTTCAGTGCCTCGCTCGAGACGCGGACGATCCCGACCGTGCTCGTCAGCTGGCCGCGGCCGTGCTGGTCGAAGAGGCCGGCTATCGCGAGGCCCATTCCCTTCGTCGCAAGCCAGCAGTCGTCGAGCGCCTTCCCGAACGCCGTGCCGACGGGATAGCTGCGAAGGACCGGCGACGGCACGAAGCCGAAGACCCAGCGGTCGCCCGCCTTCACCGTCCGCGCCGGCCCGAGCGTCACCGTGCGGCCGTGCCGGAGGACCGTGACCGTGATCGGCCGGCCGTGGCTCGCGGAGATGCGGCGCCGGATCGCCTCGAAGGTCGGCGTCGGCCGGCCGTCGACCGCGACGATCTCATCGCCCGCCCGCAACCCGGCGGTCGCGGCGGGCCTGCCGCCCTGCACCTCGCCGACCTTCCGGCTCGCGTCGTTCGTCGGCGCCCCGATCGCGTAGACGAGCGCCAGCAGGCCGATCGCGAAGACGATGTTCGTGGCCGGGCCCGCGAAGATGACGGCGATCCGCTTCCAGATCGGCTGGCGCCAATACGCGTCGCCGCCGAGCCCTTCCTCGAGGTCGCGCAGGCCGCGCTCGGCGGTCTTGCGCGCGAGTCGTGACAGCTGCGCGGCCTCGACCGCGGCGCGAAGCGGTCCGACCGCCGCCTGCGCGGCCGTGCGGTCGTCCGCGTCCAGGTGGCGCTCGACGGTCTCGACGAGCGGCTGCAGCTCGGGCGCCTCGCGGACGGCGGCCGAGAAGTTCAGGTCGAGGTCCTTTGCCGCCGGCCGGTGCATTCCCGGGATGCGGACGTAGCCGCCGAGGGGGATCGCTCCGATCCCGTACTCGATCCCGTTGCGCGTGATCTTCGCGAGCGGAGGCGGAAAGCCGATGTAGAACTTGCGCGGCCTGATCCCGACCGCGAGCGCGGTGAAGAAGTGGCCCGCCTCGTGGATCAGGATCAGCACGGCGAGGCCGAGGATCGAGACGAGGACGGTCACGCGACCGGGATTCTCCCCGTGGCGAGATCGCGCGCCTCGCCGTCGGCGGCGAGCAGGTCGTCGAGGTCGCGCGCCGGCGCGCCGTCCGCACGTTCGAGCGCGTCTTCGACCACGGCGGCGATCCCGAGGAACGGCAGCCTGCCCTCGAGGAACGCGGCGACCGCGACCTCGTTCGCGGCATTGAAGACGCACGGACAGGTGCCTCCGCCCTCTCCGGCCTCGCGTGCGAGCCGCAGCATCGGGAACGTCTCGAAGTCCGGCGCCGAGAACTCGAGCGTCAGTCCTGCAGCAAGGTCGAGCGGCGGCACGGGCGTCGCGGCGCGCGCCGGATAGGTCAGCGCGTAGGAGATCGGCACGCGCATGTCGGGATAGCCGAGGTGAGCGAGCGCCGCGCCGTCGCGGAAGCGGACGAGCGAGTGCACCGTCGAGGTCGGGTGGATGACGATCTCGATCCGCTCGTAGTGGATCCCGAAGAGGAAGTGCGCCTCGATCAGCTCCAGGCCCTTGTTCGCGAGCGTGGCGGAGTCGACGGTGATCTTCGGGCCCATGTTCCACGTCGGGTGTGCGAGCGCCTCGTCGGGCGTGACGTCCTCGAGCTCCGCGCGGCGGCGGCCGCGGAACGGCCCGCCCGAGGCGGTCAGGACGAGGCTCGCGACCTGCTCCTGCGAGCGGCCCTCGAGGCACTGGTAGAGAGCCGAGTGCTCGCTGTCGACCGGCAGCGTGCGCCCGCCGCCCCGGCGCTGGGCATCGAGTGCGAGCTCGCCCGCCGCGACGAGGCTCTCCTTGTTCGCGAGCGCGAGGTCGACGCCGCGCTCGAGCGTCCACAAGGTGGCGTGGATCCCGGCGAAGCCGACGACCGCGTTTAGGACGCAGTCGGGCTCGGCCCGCTCGAGCAGCTCGGTGAGGTCACCCCCGACCTGGGTCAGCGGGGCGTCGATCCAGTCCAGCGGGTTCGACCCCGACGCGGCGGCGCAGAGCTCGAGCTCCGGGTGCGCCTCGATGATCTCGAGCGCCTGGCGTCCGATCGAGCCGGTGGCGCCGAGGAGGGCGATCCGCTTCACGCGGTCCAGTGTAGGTGCGAGGATCGGCGCGTGGACGAGACGGAGCGCGTCCGGCGCACGTACGACCGGATCGCCGAGCAGTACGACCGCAGCGACCGGTCGGAGCGGATCCTGTTCGGAAGCGGCGTGCGCTCGATCTGCGGCGATGCCCGCGGCGACGTGCTCGAGGTGGCGATCGGCTCGGGACGGAGCCTGCCGTACTACGGCGACGACGTTCGCCTGACCGGGATCGACCTGAGCAACGGCATGCTCGCGATCGCGCGGCGCCGGGCCGCGGAGCTGGGTCTCGACGTCGATCTGCGCGTCGGGGACGCGCAGGCGCTCGAGTTCCCCCGCGACTCGTTCGACACGGTCGTGTGCGTGTTCGCGGTCTGCACGATCCCCGACGACCGCCGCGCGCTCGAGGAGGCGCATCGCGTCCTACGCCCCGGCGGGCGGTTGCTGCTCGCGGAGCACGTCCGCAGCCCGAACACGGTCGTGCGGCTGCTGCAGCGCCTGGCCGAGCCGATCCTGTTCCGCCTCGCCGGAGACCACCTCCTCCGCGACCCGCTGGATCACCTCGCCGGGGCCGGCTTCGAGCCGGAGCGAGTCGAGCGCTCCCGCCTCGGCCTCCTGGAACGAGTCTGGGCCAAGACCCAACCTTCCAAGTAACACGTTGTTATTTGGGGGAATCGGGACCGGAACGGTTCTGCGTCACCGAACGCGGCGATCCGGGCGAAAGCCGCTTCGGCGTCCTGGAACGAGTCCAGGCCAACACCCAAGCTCCCAAGTAACACGTTGTTATTTGGAGGGTTGGGACAGCCTCGGTTACGCGTAGCCGAACGCCGCGATCAGGTAGAACGCGGCCGGGATCGCGAAGAGCAGCGAGTCGATCCGGTCGAGGACGCCGCCGTGGCCGGCCAGGAGCCGGCCGGTGTCCTTCACCTGCATGTCCCGCTTCAGCGCGGACTCGAACAGGTCGCCGATCGCCTCCGAGAGCGCGATCACAACCCCGAGGACGACCGCTTGCCAGATGGCGAGGAAGGTGCTCTTGTCCTCGTAGAGGGCGACGAAGGCGACGAAGATCGCGGCGGCCGAGCCGGCGACGAAGCCCTCCCACGTCTTCCCCGGCGAGAGCACGGGCGCGAGCTTGTGGCGGCCGACGAGACGGCCCGCGAAATACGCGATCGTGTCGGCGGCGAACACCGCGATCAGGACGGTGAAGGACACGAGCCGGCCGTGCGCTGGGATGTCGCGAAGCAGCAGCAGGTGTCCGAGGCCGAAGCCGACCCAGGCCGCCCCGAGGACGGTGGTCCCGACCGCGACCGTCGCCGGTGCGCGCGTCTCGGCGACGGCGTTGAGGACGAACGCCAGCGCGAACGTGGCGAGGAAGCCGGCGAGCATCCATTCGAGCCCGCCCGCGCGGGCGCCCACCAGCGCGAGCACGCCGCCTGCGTACCCCGCGGCGACGAGGGGCCGCAGCGGCCGCGCCATCCCGTAGAACTCGTGCAGCGCGATCAGGGCGGCGACGACGAGGAGCGCGAGCAGCCACCAACCGCCGAGCCAGACCAGGCCGAGCACCAGCGGCAGAGCGGCGATCGCCACGAGGACGCGGGAGATCGCGTTGCTCATCGGCCGCCGAAGCGACGGCGGCGGCGCGCATAGTCCTCGAGTGCCGAGCGCAGCTCGCCGCCGTCGAAGTCCGGCCACAGGCGGTCGACGAAGACGAGCTCGGCGTACGCAAGCTGCCACAGCAGAAAGTTCGAGATCCGCAGCTCGCCCGAGGTACGGATCAGCAGGTCGGGATCGGGCATCTCCGTCGCGTAGAGGTGGGCCGCGATCAGCTCCTCGTCGATCTCGTCCGCGTCGACCCCCGACTCGACGATGCGGCGCGCGGCCTCCGCGAGCTCGGCGCGGCCGCCGTAGTCGAAGGCGATCCAGAGGTTGAGCCGCTCCTTGTCGGCCGTCTCGTCCTCGAGCGCGGCCATCTTCTGCTGCAGCCACTCCGGCGCGCGGTCGCGACGGCCGATGAAGCGGGTCCGGACTCCCTGCGCGGCGAGGTCGGGCAGCTCCCGGTCGATCGTCTCCGCGAAGATCTCCATCAGCGCGTCGACCTCCTCGGGCGGGCGCGACCAGTTCTCGGTCGAGAACGCGTAGACGGCGAGCGACTCGACGCCGAGATCGATCGCCGCCTCGACCGTCCGCCGCAACGCCCGCGTTCCGGCGCGGTGGCCCGCGGCGACCGGCAGCCCTCGGCGGCGCGCCCAGCGGCCGTTGCCGTCCATGATGATCGCGACCGAGCGCGCGACCTCCGGCAGCCCCGGCTCCGGGGCCGGCTTGACCTGACGAAGGGTCCGGATCCGGGTCAGGAGGCTCAGACCTCCATGACCTCCGCCTCTTTGTGCTTCAGCAGGTCGTCGATCTGCTTCGTGTGCTCGTCGGTCAGCTTCTGGACGCGTTCCTCGCCGCGGTGCTCGTCGTCGGCGCCGACGTCCCCGTTGTCGACGAGCTCCTTCAGGTGCTTCATCGCGTCGCGGCGAATCTCGCGCACCGCGACCTTGTGCTGCTCGGCGAGGTTGCGGACGACCTTCACGAGCTCCTTGCGCCGCTCCTCGGTGAGCTGCGGGATCGGCAGCCGGATCATCTTGCCGTCGTTGGACGGGGTCAGCCCGAGGTCCGACTCCTGGATCGCCTTCTCGATCTGGCGGATCGAGCCCGGGTCGAACGGTTGTATCGTCAGCATGCGCGGCTCGGGCACGTTGATCGTCGCGAGCTGCTTCAGCGGCGTCGCCGTGCCGTAGTAGTCGATCTCGATGCGGTCGAGCAGCGCCGCCGACGCGCGCCCGGTCCGCACCGTGTTGAACTCCGTGCGCGCGTGGTCGACCGACTTGCCCATCCTCGTCTGTGCGTCCTGGACCAGCTCCTCCAGCGTCGCCATCAGCCCTCCTTCGGCGTCGAGATGATCGTGCCCACGCGCTCGCCGGAGACGAGCCGGCCGATGTTGCCCTCGGCGAGCTCGAACACGTGGATCGGGAGATGGTTGTCGCGGCAGAGCGTCAGCGCCGTCGCGTCCATCACCTTGACGCCGCGCTCGAGCGCCTCGAGGTGCGTCAGCTCCGGGAGGAACTCGGCGCCCGGGTTGAGCCGCGGGTCATCGTCGTAGACGCCCGCGACGCCGTGCTTCGCCATCAGGATCGTCTCGGCATCGATCTCCAGCGCACGCAGAGCGGCCGCGGTGTCCGTCGTGAAGTACGGATTGCCGGTGCCCGCCGCGAAGATGACGATCCGGCCGCGCTCGAGGTGCCGCATCGCGCGGCGGCGGATGTACGGCTCGGCGACCTCCGCGATCTGGATGGCCGAGAGGACGCGCGTGTGCGCGCCGTCCTGCTCGAGTGCGTCCTGGAGAGCGAGCGCGTTCAGCACCGTCGCGAGCATGCCGGCGTAGTCCGCGGTCGCACGGTCCATCCCCTCCGCCGCGGCCGCCATGCCGCGGTAGAAGTTGCCCGCGCCGACGACGATTCCGATCTCGACCCCCCGCTGCTGCACGGCGACGATCTCGCGTGCGATCTCGTCCACGGTGCGCGGATCGATCCCATAGTCGCGCGAGCCCATCAGGGCCTCGCCCGAGAGCTTCAGGAGGATGCGGCGGAAGACCGGCTCGGCCGTCGCGGTCGCAGTCGCCGCCTCGTCGGGACGGGCGCTCATGGGGCAACCTGCCCCATGAGCGGGGGAGGGGGCGTCGTGACCGGGGGAACCGGGAGGTTCCTCCGGTCGTACCTCAAGAAGGGGGCTCGTGGGGGAAACATGATTTCCCCCACGGGAGCGAGCCAGAGGCGAGCGACGCTCATCCCGCGAGGGAGAAGCGCTCGAACTCGAGCACCTCGGCCCCGGCTTCGGACAGAGCCTGGCCGACGGTCTGCGCCGTGTCGTGGATCCACGGCTGCTCGAGCAAGACGTTCGCCGCAAAGAAGCGCTTGTTCAGCATGCCCTCGACGATCTTCTCACGTGCCTGCTCCGGCTTCGACTGGACCTCGTCGGAGGCCAGGTAGATGTCGCGCTCGGTCGCGATGGCCTCTTCGGGGACGTCCTCACGCCCGATCCACTGCGTGCCCGGCGAGGCCGCGATGTGCATCGCCAGCTTACGTCCGAGCTCGGCGTCGCCGTTCCGCACCTGGACGAGCACGCCGATCTTGTTCGCCGGGGGATGTGCATACGCGGCGATCCTGCCGCCGTCGACGGACTCGAAGCGGGCGGCGCCGACGAAGGCGATGTTCTCGCCGAGCTTGCCCGAGAGCTCCGCGCGCTCGGTCTCGAGCTCCTGCTCGGCGCCGGGGCCGTTCGCGTCGACGGCGCCGAGCACCGTCTCGACGAAGGCTAGGAACTCGTCGTTGTTGGAGACCGGCTCCGTCTCGCAGCCGACCGCGACCATCGTGCCCTTGCTGCCGTCGTCGGCGAGGCGCTGGCCGACCTTGCCCTCGGTGGTGGCACGGCCCGCGCGCTTGGCCGCGCTCGCGAGCCCCTTCTCTCGGAGCAGGCGACGGGCGGCCTCGAGGTCGCCGCCGGTCTCCTGCAGCGCGCGCTTGCACTCCATCATCCCGGCGCCCGTCTGGTCGCGCAGCTCCTTGACGAGGCTGGCGGAGACAGCCGTCATTGCTCCACCTCCGTCGCCGCGCGGGCGGCCTCCGTCGGCGCGCCGCCTTCCTCCTGGGTCGCCTGGCCTGTGGGCTCGGGAACCTCCGCGGCCGGCTCGGCCGTCTCGCCCGGCGAGAGCTGCTCGTAGTCGCCCTCGGGGACGGTCGCGACCTCCTCGGCGGCGGCCGCGCGGCGGCCGTTCTGGAACTCGCCCGGCCGCACCTTCTGCTGACCGGCGGCGATCCCGTCGGCGAGCGCCTTCGTGACGAGGTTGCACGCGCGGATCGCGTCGTCGTTGCCCGGGATGACGTAGTCGGCCTCGTCCGGGTCGCAGTTCGTGTCGACCAGGGCAACGACGGGCAGCCCGAGCCGGCGCGCCTCGCGCACCGCGAGCTGCTCCTTGCGCAGGTCGATGATGAAGATCGCGTCGGGCTGGCGGCGCATGTCGGCGACGCCGCCCAGGTTCTGCTCGAGCTTCTCGAGCTCGCCCATCATCGCGATCCGCTCCTTGGCGGGAAGCAGCGCAAGCTGTCCTTCCTCGTTGAGGCGACGCAGCTCGTGCAGCCGCTCGATCCGGTCGGACATCGTCCGCCAGTTCGTCAGCAGGCCGCCGAGCCAGCGGTGGTTCACGTACGGCATGCCGACGCGCTTCGCCTCGTTCTCGACCGCATCCTGCGCCTGCTTCTTCGTGCCGACGAAGAGAATCGTGCCGTTGCGCTCGCCGATGTTGCGCGCGAAGTCGTGCGCCTCCTGCAGCAGATCGAGCGTCTGCGTCAGGTCGATGATGTAAATGCCGCCGCGCTCGGTGAAGATGAACCGGCGCATCTTCGGGTTCCAGCGGCGGGTCTGGTGACCGAAGTGAACTCCGGCCTCCAGGAGCTCTCGCATGCTGACGACAGCCACGGGTGGTGCTCCTTCCTGGTTGAGGGTGCTACAGCCGGCGGGGCCTCGGGCGCACCGGCGCCCAATGCGCCGGCACCCGCGCCCGGACGTAGCCGCCGGATCGTGGGACGAAAGACCAGCGAAGTCTAGCGGCGGCGACGAGGCGCTGGCCCTGGCGGCGCAGCTCTGCGGCGACTAGTACAGCCGTCCGGAAGTTCGGTCGGTAAGTTGAAGGGACCGGCCGCCGGTCGTCGAATACTGTGGTCGTGGCGCGGCGGAGCGGGTTCGTGATCGAGCTGAGCGGCGAGGAGCGGGCCGAGCTGGAGCGCCGT
>WNGD01003416.1_pt1 | contig 18282 bp, 19 predicted proteins | sample 5400671 | NCBI WGS metagenome assembly WNGD01 (sample SAMN13153369, study PRJNA577476) | soil metagenome | isolation source: 40 cm soil or saprolite under grassland replicate 2 | place: USA:California | collected 2016-06-15
TCTTCGAGATGATCGATTCCACGTCCCGCATCGGAGCTCGTCGTGAGCATGTGTGTCGCCCAACGAACGACATGCGAGCGATGCATGAAAACGCGTGCTTGAATGCGGGCCGGGCCGACGGCGCGCTTACGCGACCGCATGCTTCCGTGTCAGGATACCTTCGCTCACAGCGTCTGCCGCCGAGTCGCCCGATTCGCGCTATTTTGAACAAAATTCGAATCGAGTCCTGCTCCATCGCATCGCTAAAACGAGCGCCAAATCCGTCCGCCAGCACTGCGGACGCGGAGTCGAGGCGTCCTTGCATGCAAAATAGCGATCGGCCACGCCTCCCGCGAGCGTGTGCGTGCTATTCATGCAACACTCTCCCGAAAAGGATCGTTCGTGCCTGTGATACAAGCGCTTTTTCGTTGTGTCGTGGGTTCGGTTAGAGCATCGTTAAACCGTGCAGCGGTGGAAACCGCTCTGGCTAAGTGGTGATGGGAAGAGGGGGCGTCCCTCTTCGGTTGCTCCATCTGGGGCGTCCGAAGGCGATGCTGTCCAGACACAAGGGGAATAGTCATGATGAAGATTGTACTCGCAACGGCTGCATCCTTGGCCATGCTGAGCGCTGCCGCCGCCGCCGATCTGCCCCGCAAGGAGCCGCCGCCTCCGGCGCCTGCTCCGGTTGGCAAGGCTCCGATCGGCAAGTATCCGGTCGGCAAGGCGCCGATCGGCAAATATCCGACGCCGGGGCCCGTAGTGACCAAGGGCTAATGCAGTAATGTCACCGAAGGGGTGCTCGCGCAAAATTGTCGCGAGCACCCCGGACATTTCCGCTCGGCCGGTGCTGAAGCGGGATTAATGATTAGGGGAGCTGGCCATGCGGGATGCGAAAAAGCGCGCTTTTGCCTTCAGGGTGGCGTCGTATGCGGTCGCGATCGCCGCGGCCCTGCAAGTACAGATGGCCAGCGCGCAGGAAACGTCGGCCGCAACGACCACCAGCGCTAAGGCGCAGAGCAATGACAGGGCGATCTACTACGTCGATTTCCGGGCACGCACGGCCGCGAGCTATGGCCATGCCTTCGTCTGGTATGGACGGGCCGATCAGAAGCAGGTTGAGATCGCGGGCCTTCATCCGGCGACCGAAAGCGTCATTCCCTACATCCTCGGGCACGTCATCCCAGTCCCGTCCGAAACGGGCAAGAGCTACGGCGATCTCGACGACGACTATTTGACCGCGAGCTACCGCGTCTACATGACCGAGGCCGAGGCCAAGCGGGTATTCGCTTACATCAGGCACCTGCAGGCGACCTCGCCGCTGTGGAACGCCGCGACCTACAACTGTATCGCGTTCATTCAGGACATCGCGCGCTACATGGGCTTGCGGGTGCCCGGGAATCACTTGTTGTACCCGGAGGACTGGGTCAACAGCCTCAAGCGGATCAATGGTGGGCGGCGCTACATGTCGAGCCCGGCGGTCGCGCAGTCCTCTTCCACCAAGCCCTCCGCCGCGGCGCAGAAGCCTGCGGCCTCCGCAGGAGCGCAAACCGCATCCGCTTCGGGCGGCTACTAAACAGCGCTCAGGGATAGAGCCGACGGGGACTGTTGCGGAGGCATTTATGCCTCCGCTTGTTCTTTGGGAGCCGCGAGAGGGCGCAGTCCAAGCAACCTACGCCGTGGCCGAGTCGGGGCTCGCGCGTGCCATCGCAAGTGACGAGCACTGAGCGCCGCAAACTCTATGCGGCGGCGGCTGTCCTCGCCGGCCACAGGCGCGCCAGGGCGAACACCAAGAGGCCGGATGCGAGACAGGCGGGAACCGCGGCCCACAGCCACGGCTCGCTTCCAGTCGCGACATAGATCGCCACCGCGACCAGCCCAGCAGCAGCGCCAGAAGCGAGGATGACCAGCGCCCAAGCGGGGGACACGGTTGCAAAACCTTCCCTCGTTCGACCGAGGAGCGGTCCGAATATCAGAGGTACAAACGAGAGCTGCGGGCAGGAGAATGCGAACAAAAGCGCCAGGAACGTGCCGCTCGTGTAGTTCACTTGCAGATACGAATCGACGATAAGGAAGCCCGCGATCGTCGTGATGACATAGAGCCCGCCGCCTGCAATGGCGGCCCATCGCGTCGCCTCCCCGGTATCGTCTGCTTTTGCCGAGGCGAGTTCCGGCCAAAGCGAAGGCAGCACGTCATCGCGGACGGTGCAGAGGCTCGCCGACAACAGCGAACTCATCGTCGAGAGCGCCATCGCAAACACGCTCAGCAACAACAGCGACAACGCTGCGGCGGCGAGCGCATTTTGCTCTGCAGTCAATTCCCGAAGGAAGCCCGCGACTGCGTTGGCGCCATCCGGCGTGGCCATGGTAACAACGCCGATAACGCCGAACATACACATGAACAGCGACATCAACGGCGTCTCAACGGCGTAGATTCTCACGATCCCGCGAAATGCCGCCCGCTGTTGGCTGGGCTCGAGGGCGGCCGTATCCTTTGCGAAGACTGCAATTCTCTGCCAGTTGGTCATATCCACGAGCGGATGGAAGAGCGGCAGCAATACCAGCGCCGCTAGTGCAACGCCGGACACGCGCGTCCCCGTCGCCAGCGCGGCGATGCTGCCAGCCACGGCGGCTGCGAATCCCTCGCTGTAGAGTTGCATTCCCGCAACCACAATGACCCACGCTGCAAAACCCGATATGCAGGCGTTGAGGATCTTCTCAAATCTCCGGAACAGACGCGCAGCGAACGACTCCTGTCCGGACTCGTCCGTGTCATCCGGGGAAACGGCGCGAATGGGACCGGTATCCATATAGCGCGAACGCCGGTAAAGCGGCATGGCTGCGCAACAGACGGCAACGAAGACGACGGCGAATGTGCTGTGCGGCGTCATCGGCCGCAGCGCCGAAATCATGAGATACAACAGCAGAGCGGCCGCGCCGAACAGGCCGAGGTAGCACATACCCAATTGCGATTGGGCCGAGCGCATGACGCCCGAATTTCCGGAAACGATGGCGTAAACTGCCATCAAGGCCACAAGGGTGCACACGAAGGGGTAGGTGGAGACCGCACTGCCGGAGAGGACAGGCTTGAGAAACGCCGCCAGGACGAGTGCCTCGCCGATGGTGAGGGCAAGGATCGCGAAAATCGTTAGGCCCGATGCGAGCAACCGCACGCGTGGGTCATTCCCGTGCTGTCGCGCGATGAACTCGTGCACCGTGATGGATCGCCCCCCAGCCAGGGCGCTTTCCATGAAGGCGAGCATCGGACGGCGCAGGATATAGATCAGGCACACGCCCACGCCGAAGAATACTGAAGCGATGATCGGCGGCCAAAAATCACCACTGGCACCCCAGGCAAAGAACGGACCGAATGTCGCCATGTTTAGCGCATAACCGACTGAAGAATTTCGAATCACGCCGGGTGGGGTGTGTCCCGAAGAAAGAAAGTAGTCCTGTGCGCGCGCGTAGGTTCTGCGTCGCAGGAGGTAAATCGGCATCAGGTAAATTGCGAGCGAGATCAGGGGGAGAAATAAGACAAACGGCATAAGGTTTTGCTGCGTTCGCCGGTCCAACCGCGATAATGCGGAAAAAAACGAGCCCGGGCAACGGATCGGGCCATAGCGGCCGCGAACGAAGCGCTCGCCTTATCGCCGACTGGCGAGCGACGTGTGCGGCAGGAATGGGGCTATGTCGCTCATACGACGAAGCAGCGTTGCAGCTGCAGAATGGGCGGGGGGCAATGGCTGAGACGATTGCACGAACCGGGCGCGGCCGCCGCGGCACAACTGCACCCACACGCGCCCATCGCCGTTTGCCATTCGCGGCACAGTCGCTCGCCGTCGCCGTCGCTCTGCTGTGGTGCAACGGCGCGCTCGCCGCCGAAACTCAGGTACTGCTGCTGCGTGGCTGGTTCGGCGTGTTCTCGACCGGCATGGACGGCCTTGCCGCGGAGCTCAAGGCCAAGGGCATCAAGACCGAGGTGGCCGGACACTTGTACTGGTCGACTGCGGTCAAGGAGATCCTCAAAGAGCGCGCCGCCGGAAAGACGAGAGCGCTGGTTCTCGTCGGCCACTCGCAGGGGGCCAACAACGTGATCGACATGGCCCGCTCGCTCGAGCCGCACAAAGTTTCGGTCGATCTCTTGGTGACGCTTGCGCCTTTCATGCAAAATCCAGTACCAGCGAACGTGGTGCGGGCAGTCAACTACTTCCAGTCCCCCGGCTGGGGCGCACCGCTAACCGCCGAGCCCGGCTTCCACGGCAAGCTGTCCAACGTCGATGTGGGGGACGACTGGACCATCGCTCACATCAGCATCGACAAGAGTGCCAGGATTCATGCGGCGATTTCCCGCGACATCGCCGCGCTGTCTCAGGCCAAAGAAGGGCCGCAAGACGGTGCCGCCAACCCGCTGACGGCAGCCGCGCCGCAATCGCCGCAAAAGAAATTCCCGCCGCAAGCCGAGGCGCAGTAGGCGATCATCACGCTTGTCGGCGCCGCAGCACGGCCGACGACAACCGGATCGAACAGCCCATGCAATCCAAAGCCGGTCGTCAATCTCAGGATCGCGCCAATTAGCTCGGCCAAGCGGCGCCCCAGCGATCAGCATACGCCACCTCGCCCACGGGCCTGCGTGCGAGCGGACCAAATTTTCCCTGCGGATACCCGATCGGCATCAAGGCATAGGTCGATATGTCGGATGGCAAGCCGAGCAACGTTTTGACTTCATCCTCGCAACGGATGTGGTTGGTCGTGATCACGGTACCTAATCCGAACGCACGGCACGCCAGGATGATGTTCTGCACGGCGGGGTAGATGCTTGCACCGCGAATCCGCCGTTCATAGGCAAGCTCTCCCTCATAGATTGCTTGCAGAGACGGCGGAAGCGTTGCACGCGGCGGCGGGTGCCGGTCGTGCAGACAAGGGATCAGGAGCACCGGTGCTTCGCCCATATGGTCCCACAAATAAGCCCCGGACGTCATGAAGCGCCGATACTGCTCTTCGTTCATGTGGGCCGGCCGGCCGCGCGCCTTGTATATCTCGCTCGCGATGTCGGAGGCCTTGCGGTAGATCATGCCCAGCTTGCGCCGTTGCTCCACGTCGCGCACCACGACGAACGCCCAGTTCTGCGCATTTCCAGCCGAGGGCGCTCGGATGGCGGCGTCCAAAATGCGGGTGATGATCTCCTCCGGTACTGGATCGGGCTTGAGCCGGCGCAGCGCCCGTGCGGAGTAGATCGCGTCGAACAGTGTGATGTCAGTCATGGCGAGCCCTTGCGCATCAAATCCGTTCGGGACTCGGCCGGATCAATCAAGCCTGCTTGTGCCGTCCCACTCCGAGAACTCGATGACGGCGCCGTCGGGATCGCGGATGTAGAACTGGCGGCCTACGAAGACGCCCTTCTTGCGATCTTCTTCCTCGAACACCTCGACTCCTTTGGCAGCGAGAAAGGCCTTGGCCCCCTCGTACTTCTCCGAGTCGACTTTGAAGGCGTGGTGCGCTCGACGGCTGTCTTTTGCATCGCGCTTAAGTGGTGCGTCGCTTCTCGCCAGAATGACGTGGTCTTTTCCCGCGCGCAAAAACACCATTCCCGACGCCGGCGCACTCTGTATCAGCGTCAGCCCGAGGATCTCAGTATAAAATTTACGACTCGCCTCGAGATCGCTGACCGCGATGCTGAAATGAACGACGCCTTTGGGTTCGATCATGTATGAGGCCCCTGGAGATTCGATTTAATCATGGGCTCACACCTTCCACAAGAATGCCCGCTCGCTGTCGGCAGCGCCCTAATAGATCCCGGGCAAGATGCGCGAGGTGCGCTCCATGTAGCGACGGTAATCCTCGCCAAAGGCCTCGATCATCATCGCCTCCTCACGTTGCACGCGGAGGAGAAAGAGCGTCCCAAAGCCGACTAGGCCGGCCGGCCCTGCGATCCAGTTCGGCAGCAAGAGTGCTTGCGCCAGCGCCCACAGCCAAAACGCGGAATACATCGGATGCCGCACCCGGTTATAGACCCCGTTCGTCACCAATGTGTGCTGGTCGCGCACTTCGAGTGTGACCGACCAATTGCGGCCGAGGTCCTTATGCGTGCGGTAAAATAGCCACAGCGCCCCGGCGAACACGGCCACGCCGAGCCATGCTTGCCAGGGATGAAACGCATAGTTGGCGAAGCGCGGCGCATCGCTGATCACGTAGACGAATGGAATGATGCCGAGGCCGGTGGCCGAGATCGTCATCAGCACGATCTCACGGCCGCGGTCGGTGCGCCGCTGCTTCGGCGTGCGCCGCGCCCGCCGATCATGGGGGTAGCGGATGATGAACCAACCGACGACGCCCAAAACCCAGATCGCCTTGGCGAGGAGCGGCGTCATAACGATGGCTGCGCCGCCGCAACGCGCGATGGCGCCGGATCCCGGTAGGTGCCGTCGGCAGCGAGGAAATCCAGGAAACCCAGCGGCGACCTCGTCCAATCAGCGAACGAAACCGGACCACACGCCATCAAAAAATAGTCATATGGCGAGCGCCTGTCGTTGGCCATGACGGAGCGATAATGCAGTCGCAGAACGTGGGTACGGCAACGCTCGAATGTTTCCGGCAGCAACATGTCGTGGATCTGTACGCGCCGGATCACAGGTTTGCCGTCGAGCCGGTCGTCGTCGATGCGTCGCAGCGATACCGGGTCGACCTTGTAGAAGCTGATCGTGTCGGCGCGAGATTGATATTCGGTCCAGGCGATCGAGGGCTCATTGACGACGCGGGCAATTCTGGCACGGATCGTTTGCGCGCGCGGGTGCAGCGCGAATTTCGGTATGGTCGCGCCGATGGTGAGCACGCAAACAGCGGCGCCGCGGCGGGCAAAACCGGCGTCCCGGGCGAGCGCGCGAACGATCACATCGAGCGCAAGCATCGCGCCGAGGCTATGGCCGACGAGGATGATCTCGTCCAATCCCCCCTCGTGCGCCCGCGCCAGCAAGGTCTCCGCAAAGCGATCTAGTCGCGCATCGATGTCCGGTCGGCTTCCGTGAATGTAGTCGTGGGCGCAGACCCAATCGTCCAGCAGTTGTTCGACGCGCCAGCGCCGGCCCGGCCAGCGCATCAGCACGAGAAAGAGGACCAGGCCGGCCGGCACGCCGAGCGCGGCGGCGCTAAACCCATCGAGGCCGATAAAACCGGTCAGCAGCCGCGCAAACAACCATCCGGCGACGGCGAACAGCACGACCGAAAGAATCGGAAACAGGAAAAAGATCGCGTAACGCTGGTTCGCGAGGATGTAGCGAAACATCGTCCCGGTCACGATGAAATCGAGATAGGCGCGCAGCGCCTTAAATAGCCGCAGCGGCAGCGGCCGCGTGAAATCGCCGCGGACGATGTCGTCCCACATAAGAATTTCGTGCACCGCCTCGACCTGCCAATTGGGACCGCCCGCGCGCACGCTCCACCACGCGCGCGACTGCTCGTTATCGTGGGTGAGCTCCGACACGCTCGCGTCGACATTCCATGTGCGCCGAAAGACCTCGAGCTGGCGCGCAAACCGTCGATATTGCGCACCGGCATCGATCGGGTCGTAGCCCGCCACATGATAGACGTGTCGGCGCCGCACCATTGCAACACTCGCCTATTTCATCATCTCGTCCGGCGGCATGATGCCCCACAGATTCGCCGCCGCGGGGTCCTTGGGCCACACTTTCGGTTTCTGCGGGCGGTCGCGGTGCCATGGGCGCGGCTCGAAATAGCCAAGCTCCTCGTTGACCTGGTCGAGCTCAGCGAACAGCTCGGTGATCAAACCGTTGGGCGCGCGGTGATAGGCGAAAAGATTGTGACCGATGCCATGCCGCCCGGGCCCCCAGATCAGCTTGTAGCCATTGAGGCTGAGAAAATCGCAAGCGGTCTGCAGGTGCGCCCAATCGCGCAGCTCGAACGCCGTGTGAAAATGCCGGTTCGCGTCGATCTGCATCAGGTTGATGGTGTGATGGTCGCGGCCACAACGCAGAAAAGAGAAGAAATCTCCCATCCAATCGGACTCGCGAAAGCCGAGCACGTCGCAATAGAACTTGGTGACGTGCTTCACGTCAGTGACGAAAAACGCGACGTGGCCAAGCTTGTGGGGAACGATGCCTTTGGCTGGGAAGCGTTGCCCGGAGAACGCCTCCCGCTTGAATACCTCCATCACAGTCCCCTTCGGATCCTCGAACGTGACCATGTCCGCGATCGAGGGCTCGGCGTCCTTGCGCCTCTGGGTCTTGATGCCGTGGCCCTGCACCTGCTTCTCGAACGCGCCGAGATCGTCGTCGGGCGCGATCTGGAACCCGAGGCGCACGCATTTCGCCTGCGCGCTCTTGTGCAACACCACAGAATGATGATCGATCGTCGAGGCAAGATACACGCCATCCTTGCTCTTGTCGGTCACCGTGAGGCCGATCACGTCGGTGTAATATTCGATCTGCTTGTCGACATCCGGCATTTCGTAGGCGGCGTGAGCGATCTTCTTGACGCGGATCATGCGGACCTCCGTTCTCTTTTTCCTGCAATGTCAGGCCTTGGCGCGGGGCAGCGCGCCGATGACATCGACCATCGCGGCGACGTCCTTCTCGCCCAATCCCATTGCCATGAACTTATCGTAGAGCTCGACCGCACGGTCGAGCATGGGGGTAGCGACGCCAACGCTGTCGGCAAACTCCCCGATCATATCGAAATAGTGCTGCAGCGCGGGCGCCGTACCCTGTGGGGGAAGAAAGTGCCGCTGCGCCATCCACGGGGCGCGGATGCCGAACTGCGTCGAGCCGCCGCTGCCGCCGGCGATCGCCTTGATCATGAGGTCGACGTCGACACCGGCTTTAAGCCCGAGCGCCATGGCTTCCGCGGCAGCTGCGATGTGAACGGCGACGAGCAGATTGTTGACGAGTTTGACCCGGCTTGCGGCACCGAACGGTCCGAAATAGAGGCAGGTATCGGCAAATCCGCGCACGTAGCGCTCGGCCTTGGCGCAGGCCTCCTCGTTACCGGCGAGATAGATCACCGCCTTGCGCGCCGACACCATTCCCGGCGTTCCGCTGACCTCGCCGTCGAGAAAAGTCGCGCCTTTGGCGGCAAGCGGAGCCACGTAACGTTCCTTGTCAGGGACCGGATATGAGCCGAGCTCGACAATGATCTGCCCCGCCCGCGCGGATTTGATGAGCCCATTGGGACCCTGCACAGCGTCCTCGAGCGCCTCCGAGGAGGCCAGGCACGAGAATACGATGTCTGCCTGCGCGCCGACGTCGGCTGACGAGCGGCCCGCAATGCCGCCGAGTTTTTCGAGCTCAGCGAGCGAGCTGCGGCGATAGCCCACCACCCGATAGCCGCTCTTGATCAAGTTTTCCCCGATCGCCAGTCCGATCTTGCCTACCCCAATAAGGCCCACCGTTTCCATGCGCTCACCTTTTACTCACACGCTCACTCGCTTCACACCAGCTCGAGCGACTGATCGGAAAAGTGCAGCTTGATGCCGAGCGAGCCCTCCATCACCGTCCATTCCCGCAGCTCGAAGCTGCGCAGCCCATGCACGACGAACGGATCGGCCTCGGCGATCTCGCGTGCCGCTTGCGCGTTCGCCGCACGCACGACGGTCAGGCCGTCGCCGCGCATTTGGCCGTCGGCTTCCGCCAGCGGGCCCGAGGCGAACAACACCCCCGTCTTCTCCAAGCCGATCATGTATTCGAGATGACGCGGCAAGTGCTCGGCGAGTTGCTCGGGCGCCGCGCCGCCCTTGGACAAGATGACGTAAAGCTTTTTGCGAAGCATGCCCTTGGTGAGCTCGCGGATGCGCTCTTGCGTCACGTTCCCCTCCTCTTCCCCTCAGGTCACAACATGGCCCCTACTGCCCGCGAGCATGGCGAGGTGAGCGGGCGCAATCAAGCATCTGCTGCAGCCGCGGCGGCTGTGCGCGATGTCTGCTGCGCCTGCTGGATTCGCCGCCATACCTGCTCGGATGTCAGCGGCATGTCGAGATCGGTGACGCCGAGGGGAGCGAGCGCATCGAGCGCCGCGCCGATGACGGCAGCCGGCGCGCCGATGGCACCTGACTCGCCACAGCCCTTGGCGCCGAGCGGATTATGGGTGCAGGGTTGGCTTTCATCGCACTCGGTCCCGAACGACGGCACATCGTCGGCGCGCACAATGGCGTAATCCATGAACGACCCGCAGACGGGCTGCCCGCCTCCGTCATAGGCGCATCGCTCGAGAAGCGCCTGCCCGATCCCCTGGGCGAGCCCGCCGTGGATCTGGGCCTCGACGATCATCGGATTGATGACGGTGCCGATATCGTCCACCGCCCAAAAAGCGACGATTTCGGTGCGGCCGGTGTCGGGGTCGATCTCGACCTCGCAGAGATGCGCGCCGTTGCTGAAGGCAAAGCTCGGCGGATCGTAAACCGCGGTCTCCTGCAGGCCGGGCTCGAGCGTTTCGAGCGGAAAATTATGCGGCACGTAAGCCGCCTGCGCGACCGCCGCGAATGAGACACGCCGGTCGGTACCGGTCACGAGGAATGCGCCGCCGCTGAAGTCGATGTCGGCTGCGGCCGCCTCGAGCAAGTGACCCGCGATCAGCTTGCCCTTGGCGATGATCTTGTCGGCAGCGCGATCGAGCGCGCAGCCGCCGACCGCGATCGATCGCGAGCCGAAGGTGCCGGTGCCGTGGGGCACCGCATCGGTATCGCCCTCGATCACCTCGATCTTCTCGACCGGAACTCCAAGTCGCGATGAGAGGATCTGAGCAAACGTGGTGGCGTGACCTTGGCCGTGATTGTGGGTTCCGAGCATCGCCCGCACGGCGCCGTCGGGTTCGACCCGGATCGATGCCGCCTCATAGAAGCCGACACGAGCACCCAGCGCGCCGGCAAAACGCGACGGCGCGACCCCCGAGGACTCGACGTAGCAGGCCATGCCGATCCCGCGTAGCCGCCCGCGCCGCTCGGCGTCGGCGCGCCGCTTATGGAATCCGTCGTAATCGGCGAGCGCGAGCGTGCGCGCAAAAATTTTCGGGAAATCGCCGCAGTCATAGGTTGGGCCGATCGGCGTCTTGTACGGCATCGCGGTCGGCGGAACGAGGTTGCGCCGTCTGATCTCCGCGCGGTCGATGCCGAGCTTTTTGGCCGCGCGGTCCGCAAGCCGCTCGAGCACGTAACAGGCCTCGGGCCTGCCCGCGCCGCGAAACGCATCGGTCGGGGTGGTGTTCGTGAACAGGCCGGTCACTTCCACGAAGATCGCAGGCGTACGGTAACCGCCCGCCAACAGCGCGCTGTAGATCGCGCTCGGAATGGCCGCGCCGAATGTGGAGACATAGGCGCCGAGATTGGCCAAGGTATCGACCTTGAGCGCGAGGAAACGACCGTCGCCATCGAACGCGAGCTCAGCATGCGTCAGGTGATCGCGCCCCTGATTGTCGGCAACAAAACTTTCCGCCCTGCTCGCGACCCAGCGCACGGGACGGCGCAGCCGTCGCGCGGCCCAGGTGATGATCCCCTCCTCCGGATAGAGCTTGCCCTTGTAGCCGAAGCCGCCGCCCACGTCGGGCGAAACCACCCGCAACGCGCTTTCGGGAATGCCCAGCTGCTCCGTCACCTGCCGCCGGATGTGGTGCGGGGCTTGTGTAGACGTATAAAGCGTGAGTTTCTCGGTCTGCGGCTCGCCCATGACCGCGCGCGGCTCGATTGCCGCGCCGGCCAGGCGGTTGTTGACGAGATCGAGCGCGACCACATGCGAGGCGGAGCCGAATGCCGCGCGCACGGCCGCCTCATCGCCTCGCGTCCAGCGGAAGCACACGTTGCCGGGTGCGCAGGCATGCAGCTGCGGCGCAGCCGCTGCGCGCGCCGCGTCCGCATCGGTGATGGCGACGAGCGGCTCGTACTCAATCTCCACGCATTCGGCTGCATCGAGCGCTTGGGCAAGGCTTTCCGCCACGATCGCCGCGATCGGCTCGCCGACGTGGCGGACCTTATCGCGCGCCAGCGCAAAGCGCGGCGGCTCGGCCATGGGTGAGCCATCGCACGAGCGGATCACCCATAAGGGGCGCATCGGCGCCATGCCATCGGCGGCCATGTCGGCGCCAGTGAACACGGCGACAACGCCAGGCGAGGCGCGCGCGGCGGACGTTTCGATCCGGCGAATGGCTGCGTGCGCGTGCGGCGAGCGAACGAGCACGCAGACAAGCGCGCCGGCGAGCTCGATATCGGCCACAAAACGCCCGCGGCCGGTGAGAAAGCGCCGGTCCTCGACGCGGCGCAGCGGGGCGCCGATACCCTGCTGGTTCAGCAAGCGATTTTGCCCCCTAGATATTGCGCAATCTTACTCCATCTCCTCGCGCACCAGATCGAGCCGTTCGAACGCCGACTTGTCCGTCACCATGAATAGATCGGCGTCACCGCCGCGCGCCTGGTGGTGCGCCCACGTCCAGTGCGGGATGGTGAAGACATCGTGCTGTGACCACTCGAAGGTCTCCTCTCCTATGCTCGAGCGGCCCTCGCCCGCGATCACCAGGCACACGACGTTGTACGTCGCGCGTTTTCGGCGCGTCATCGTGCCCTTGTCCAAACGGCCGGCATAGCAATCGAGCGTCGGCATGACGGCGCCGCCGGTCGCAGGGTTCACGTAGCGGACCATGCGCATGCCGTCGGCGCCGGCGGGCGCTGCGGCAAGGAGCCGCCGCGTCGCCTCGCCGGGGTAGCGGTATTTGGGCGAATTGGCAGCATTGACGGTCGCTTGCGCCACGCGCAGGCCCGTCTCGCTCCATAGCCGCTCGTCGCCTTGATCGACTTGCCAGAACTGGTTGTTGCGCGGGTCGCCGGGCTCGAAGAAATGCGCGTCAAGCGCGCGGATGAGCGGCATGTTGGCGGCATCGAACCAGATAATGCGGTGGTCGCTCTCGTTGATGTGGCCGTGCCAGACCATCGGCGGGGTGAGGATCAGGTCGCCCGCCTTCATCTCGCAGCGGCGGCCGTCGACGATGGTCACCGCACCTTCCGCGCGGGTGGCGAAGCGGATTGCCGCGCCGGTGTGACGGTGCGGGCGGGCGCGCTCGCCAGGGTCGAGCACGGTGAAGGCAGCGAGCATTGTGCTCGTGGTCGTGGTTTCCGCACCGAAGGCCGGATGCGCCATGATCAGCGCCCGCCGCTCGATATCGTTGATTGAGACTTCGGCGACCGAGCGGTGGAGCATCGGCTCAATCTCGCGCCAACGCCAGATGAAGGGAGCGTCCGGCGCTTGCGGCTTGATCGGGGTAATGCGCTGGTAGCGGTCCCACAGCGGATGCAGGTGCATCCCCTCAAGCTCGCTCACAAACCGCGACCCTCCCGTCATGGCGGTCGCAACATGGGTCATGGTTGCACCCTACGCTCCTGCCAGCTCACGTCTTCGGCAGCTTGGCATCGATATTCGAGTTATCGATGATGACGTGCTTGATGAAAACGCGCGGATCGACCTTGTCGCCGTTCAGGAACGAGGCGAGCACGTCGACGCCGAGACGCCCCCATTCCGTCGGATTGAGCTCGACGGTCATCGCCAAGTTTTCCTCCTTGACCGCGCGTAGCGCGGGCGGCACGCCATTCATGCCGGTCACCAGCGTCTTGCCTTTGCGGTTGCTGGCATTGACCGCCTGCATGGCCCCGAGCGCGACATCGTCGTTGGCGGCATAAATCGCGGCAAGGTCGGGATGTGCGACCAGCACGTCTTCACCCTGTTTGACGCCGCGCTCGCGCGTGAGGGGCCCGTCGGCGCGAGACACGATCTCGATGCCCGGATGTTTCGCCATCACCTCGCTATAGCCATCGCCGAGATTTCTAAATGTCGGCGCGCCGCTGGGTCCCATCAGCAGCGCGACCTTGCCTTTGCCGCCGAGCTTCTTCGCCGTCCACTCGGCGATGTCGCGGCCAATCTGCTTCTCGTCCATGGCCACGTGAATGGTCTGGTTGGGGGAAGCGGAGCCGCGCGCGACGGAAACGATCGGGATTTTGGCGGCCGCCGCCGCATCGTAGGCGGCGTTGACCCCCACCGCGTCGATCGGCGAGATCAAGATGCCTTTGACGCCGCGGGCGATGAGATCTTGCACGCCGTTGATCTGTTTGAGCTTGTCCTCGTTCGCGGACACGGTGGCCACATCCCAGCCGAGCTCCTCCGCGCGGGCCCGAATGCCGCGCAGCATGGCGATGTAGAAAGGATTGTCGTCCTGCGCGAGCGAGACGCCGATGGTGGTCTTCTGCTGGCCGGCGGCGGGCGCCATCAGCGCGAGCGTCGGGAGAGCCATTAGTGCGACGATGATCGCGATCATCCGAGGCTTGAACATGCGAAACTCCCTCATCTTCGACGCCGTGGCACTTTTGGATCTCCCAATCCCGGCCTACCGGCTCCCGCGAGAGCGTAGCCTTTCGGCGGCCGCGGCGGCAATGATAACGGCGCCCACCGCCACGCGCTGCCAATAGGAATCGACGTTGAGCAGGTTGAGCGCATTGCCGAGCACGATCATGATGAAGACCCCGATCACGCTCTTGTAAAGCGTGCCTTCGCCGCCCTGGAGCGATGCCCCGCCCAAAACGACGGCGGCGATGGCCGTCAATTCGTAGAATTCGCCGGCGGTCGGCTGTCCCGATTGCAGGCGGGCCGCCAGCATCACGCCCGCGACGCCGGCAAGCGCGCCGCACCACACATAGGTCGAGGCGATGACCTGGCGCACCGGCACGCCCGAGAGATAGGCGGCCTCCCGGGAGCCGCCCGTCGCATAGATGCGGCGGCCATACGGGGTCGCGTGCATGACGAAGGACAAGACCGCCAGCAGCACGGCGGGAATCCAGACGAGGTAATGGATGCCGAGGAGGCGCTCGGAACCGAAAGCAATGAACTCGCCGGGAAGTCCGGTCTCCCCGCTCACCGGTGCGCCGCCGGTGATGAGAAAAACGACGCCGCGAATGAGCACCATCGTGCCCAGCGTGGTGATGAAGGGATTGACGTTGAGGAAAGCAATGACGAGGCCGTTGGCGAGCCCGACCGCCGCGCCGGCGATGACCCCGGCGACAACGCCCGCCGCGATGCCGGCCTCGAGCATGACCATGCTGGCGACGCAGCCAGAGAGCGCGGCGGTCGAACCGACGGAGAGATCGAAGCCGCCGCCGACAATGACGAAGGTCATGCCCATGGCGATCACGGCCATGATCGATGACTGCACAAGGATATTGGTGAGGTTGAATGGAGAGAGAAAGCGATTGGTGAGCAATGCGGTGGCCGCGCAGAGGACGATCAACGAGACGAGCGGCATCTGCCCCGCGACGTTCCAGCGTCTGCCCTTGCCTTTCATCTCAGCCGCCGATGGCGCTGCGCAGCTTCGGCTCATCGATGCCGGCGCTGCGATCGAGCGTTGCCGTGATGCGTCCCTGCCGCACGGCGAGAACGCGGTCGCACAACCGCGCAAGCTCGGCGAGATCGCTGGAATAGATCATTGCGCCGGCGCCGCGGGCGACGAGATCGGCGAGGAGCGCGTGGATCTGCGCCTTGGCCGCAACGTCGATGCCTTGGGTCGGATCGTCGAGCAGCAACACTGCAACGCGCCGCGCCAGCCATTTCGCCAGGATCACCTTTTGCTGATTGCCGCCGGACAGCGCGCTTGCTTTTAGATCCGGCTGCCGTGGGCGGATATCGACGAGCTCCATAAGCTCGGCGACGATGCGATCCCCGGCAGCGCGATCAAGATAGCCCATGCGCGAAATTGCGCCGAGGTTCGGCAGCAAGATGTTGTCGCGGACCGACTGATTCATGATCAGTCCAAGCGAACGTTCGCCTGGCACCATACCGATGCCGGCGGCGATCGCGTCGCGCGGACTTGCGAGTCGGTGCTTGTTGCTCCTGACCTCGACCACCATCAGCTCGCTCGTGGCGCCGAACAGTGTGTGGATCATCCGATCGGCGCCGCTGCCGAGGAGGCCGGCCAACCCGACGAGCTCACGCTCGCGCATACGGACATGCGTCACCCCATCGGGGCGCGCTTCGATGAGCAGGTCACCGGGAGGAAGCGGCGAGGCGACAATCTCGCGCCTCGCCCGTCCGGTCATTGCCTCCACGAGATCCTTCACAGAGAAGGCGCCGCAGGCGGCGACCGCCACCACCCGCCCGTCGCGATGGCGGTGCCTTGCCGCTTCATGCGCGCGAGCACCGAAAATAGCCGCGCGATCTCGCGCTTTTCCAGCGCCGCAGTCGGCTCGTCGAGAATAAAGATGCGGCAGCGCCGGTGCAGCGCCTTGGCGATGGCCACGAGCTGGCGTTCGGCAAAACTCAGCAAAGCGACCGGCGCCCGCGGGTCCGGCGCGAAATCGAGCTCAGCGAGCACGCTGCGCGCCTGCTCGCGCATGCGCCCACGATCGATTATCGCGAGGGGGCCGAAGCGTCGCACCGGAAGGTCCCCAAAATCGAGAGCGTTGGGACGAGGCGCAGCTCCTGCGGGATGGTCACGATGCCGGCGGCGATCGCGTCGCGCGGGCTCGCGAAATCGCGTTCTTCGCCGCCAACTCGAATGACGCCGCGGTCCGGACGATGCACACCTCCGAGGATGCGGATCAAAGTGGATTTACCGGCGCCGTTCTCGCCGACGACCGCATGGATTTCGCCGAAGGCCACAGCAAAGTCGACGCCGTCCAGCGCCATGGTCGCGCCGAATCGTTTGCTGACGCCCTCAGCGCTCGCGGCCGGGTGGGTCATCGCATCAACGCGGCACGAACGGCACCTGCATGTTCGGGTCGCTCAGCCGGCCATGCTCGATGATCACGTCGTTGTCGAGCGCCACGGTGCAGTCGCGCATCGGCACATCGTAATGTCCCTTGGTCGTGCGCTTGCCGCCCCCTTGCGAATTGGGGCCGGTCGAGAACAGAAAATTTCCGGCAAAGCAGCGTGCGGCGGCGTGATGGCGCTTCGGGTCGGCGCCGTAAAGCGCGATCGCGTCCCAGCGCCCCTGCGGGTTGAGCCCCCAGCCGAGATGCGAGATGGCGTGACCGTCGAGGTCGTCCGGGTGCGCCTTGTTGCCCTCGAGCCAGTCGCTCATGAGCTTGGCATCGAGGGCGCCCTCGATCTTGCGGATGAATCCGTCGCGGATGCTGAGCCGCACCTCGTCCTGCACGTAGCGGCAATAGGGCAGCACGACGATGTCGCCGGGGGCGAACACGACGGTGCCGTTGGCCGAGCCCTCGTTGGGAAAGGTGTGCACGTGCCCGGCGCCCCAGTGGTCGAAGCGGCCCGCCGTCTCCGCGTATCCGTACTGGATCATAGTCGGGTATTCGCCGAGCTTTACGGTGAGATCGGTGCCGCCCGGGCGCGTGATGCGCATGGTCTTGGCGCGCTGGAGCCGTTCTCCGGCGTAGCTCACGGCCTCTTTGAGACCGGGCGGCGCCAGCAAGGTTTCGAGTTCGTCGGGGCCGTCGATGACCATGAGCACCCGCGTGCCGGCATCGCGCGCCTCCTTGAGCCAGCGCGTGAACAAGGGGATGTGCAGGCACACCAGCATGTCGGCCGTCTTGATCGCCTCGAGCGTGCCTTTGCAGCGCCCCACGGTTTCGACGCCGACCTTGGTCCACGACGGCATTGCGTTGACGCACATCTCGTAAGCGTCGGCAGCGAAATCCTCGGCCGCAGCGAAAGCGGCCGAGACATAGTCGCGCCGGGCGCCGAGATCGCTCAAGAGCACGATGGTCTCACCCTTGCGCACATTGCACAGCTCAAATTCCTTGCGAAAGAGCATCGCGAGCTTGGCGTGGTTTATTGCTTCTTGCATGCGGCTCCTCCTTCGGTGCGAGTTCAGGTGCTCGGTTCATATCATATTGAAGGCGATCGGGGCTCCGCTCTTGGATTTCATACCCACGGTCGTGGTTATGGATTCCGGCCCTCGCCGCATCGCGGCTCGGCCGGAATGACGAATTGAAAGCGTTAGCACCAAGCAACACCTCTTCGTTCCCGCGGCGCGTTTTTTGCGTCCGGGCTTTAAAACTTTGGCTTCGCTACCCCGATTGAAGGGGTGGCGGAGCGCCGAGAGTCGTCGGGTGCTTGCGAGGCACCCGTTGGGCCTGCACGTAACGCGGCAGGCCAGGCGCCTAACGAGGCGCCTTGCGTCCCATGACGCGGGACGCTCGCCTCCCGGCGCTCTCACCGTGGCGATTTTAGGCTCCGGTCCCGCGCTTCCCTCACCGGCAGCTCCCCTAAGCTTGCGCTTCGGCGAGCACCGGATCGGTCACAGCGAGCTCCTCGCGTCCGGGTCGTAGTGCCCGGCGGGCGGGGTCCCGTGCCTCCCGGGGCGGCGGTTGCGAAT
>WNGD01007330.1_pt1 | contig 18277 bp, 14 predicted proteins | sample 5400671 | NCBI WGS metagenome assembly WNGD01 (sample SAMN13153369, study PRJNA577476) | soil metagenome | isolation source: 40 cm soil or saprolite under grassland replicate 2 | place: USA:California | collected 2016-06-15
GGCGTCGGCGCCTCGCGCGTACGCGACCTCTTCGAGCAGGCCAAGCAGGCAGCACCGTGCATCGTCTTCATGGACGAGATCGACGCCGTCGGCCGTCACCGCGGCGCAGGCCTTGGCGGAGGCCACGACGAGCGGGAGCAGACGCTGAACCAGCTCCTCGTCGAGATGGACGGGTTCGAGCTGAAGGACAACATCATCCTGATCGCCGCCACGAACCGGCCTGACATTCTCGATCCGCCGCTCCTGCGCCCCGGCCGTTTCGATCGTCAGATCGTCGTCGACCGGCCCGACCGGATCGGCCGCCGAAAGATTCTCGAGGTGCACGCGAAGGGCAAGCCGATCGCGCCCGAGATCGACCTCGACACGCTTGCTGCCGGCACGCCGGGCTTCACCGGCGCCGACCTTGCGAACCTCGTCAACGAGGCCGCGCTGCTCGCTGCCCGGCGCGGCAAGAAGGTGATCCAGCAGGAGGAGCTCGAGGAAGGGATCATGCGGGTGATCGCTGGGCCCGAGAAGAAGACGCGCCTCCTCTCCGAGGAAGAGCGCAAGATCACGGCCTACCACGAGCTCGGCCACGCCCTCGTCGGCCACTACCTCGAGCACACCGACGAGGTGCACAAGATCTCCGTGATCAGCCGCGGCCAGGCTCTCGGCTACACGATCTCGCTCCCTCGCGAGGATCGGTACCTGACGACGAAGACCGCCCTGATGGAGCAGCTGGCGATGACGCTCGGCGGCCGCGCCGCAGAGGAGCTCGTCTTCCAGGAGGTCACGACCGGGGCCGCCAACGACCTCGAGAAGGTCACCTCGATCTCGAAGCAGATGATCATGCGGTACGGCATGAGTGACAAGCTCGGCCCACGCGTGCTCGGCCGCAACCACGACATGCCTTTCCTCGGCCGTGAGATGGGCGCCGAGCCCGACTATTCCGAGGAGATCGCCCGCGAGATCGACGACGAGATCCGGCGGGTGATCGAGGAGGGCCACGCGCTGGCCGTCAGCGTCCTCACCGAGCACATGGCCGAGCTGCACAAGCTCTCAATGATCCTGATCGAGCGGGAGACGATCGACAAGGATCAGTTCGAGCGCCTGCTCGCCGGCGCGCCCGAGGAAGAGGTCTTTGCAGAGGAGGAGCAGCCGGAGGCCGACACTCCCACCGACGAGCCGAAGCGGCTGCCGAAGCCAAAGCCGCGCCCGTTCCCACTTCCCGGCGCGACGATGCAGCCGCCGCCCCCGGAGGGCGCGAAGGGCTAACCGAACGACGTCCGGCTCGGCGCTTCGCGCGAGCCATGGGACTTCGTTCGGAGAATCAACCCTCGGCGCCGGGGAGTGGGGACGGGGCAGGGCCCGCCCCGCGACGGGATCACTTCGGCGCTTCGTTTCCCAGAGCGATCGAACCCAGCTCTGGGACCGTTTCAGTAGGCATGACCCGCGACCAGGTCCGCGGACCTGCTTGGTCTAGCCGCGGCCCGAGGTGCCCAGAGCCCGTCTTCGACAAAGCTGCGGTACCGAGATGCAGCCGGCGTCGGCCCGTCATCGAAGGGTGCGAGCAGGGCAGCATCGACGCCAGCCAGGAAGGCGGATCGTCCAGGCGGATCGTCGCGCGGTAACCAACCATGGCCACAACTCCGGGCGCGCCAGCGAATTGGATCCTGGCGTTCTGCCCGTCGCTCGAGCGTAGGCCTCACGACCTCAGACTGCGATTCATGTCACGACTTCGGCGCAAAGCGGCGACCAAAGAGTTTCGGTGCGACCGGGTCCGGGGACATGCCTCGGGACCAGGTCCCCAGACATCTCCGGGGACCCGGTCGGCCGACATGGCTGGGGACCCGGTCGCGGGACATGGACGCGGCGGACTGGCTAGCCTGGCGCAGGTGGCTGATTCGCGCCGAGAACGCGACATTTGGGCGGAATGGCTCGCGGTGCACCGCCACGGCGGTGACTCTGAGGTGCGGCGCGAGATGCTCGAGAAGGTCGGCGGCGTCCGCGACAAGGTGCTCGACCGCGCAGGCTTTGCGGCGGGGGAGAGCTTGCTCGACGTCGGCTGCGGCGAGGGGTTGATCGGCTTTGGTGCGCTCGAGCGCGGCGCGGGCCACGTCGTCTTTTCTGACATCTCGCAGGACCTGCTCGATTTCTGTTGCGAGACCGCGGAGGCGCTCGGCGTGTCCGCACGATGCAGTTTCGTCAAGGCATCCGCCCACGACCTGGCCGGCCTCGATGACGGGAGCGTCGATGTCGTGACAACCCGCTCGGTATTGATCTACGTCGCCGAGAAGGATCGCGCGTTCCAGGAATTCTTTCGCGTACTCGGGTCCGGCGGGAGGGTCTCACTATTCGAGCCGATCAACAGCTTCGGCATGCACGAACGCCGGCAGGGTTTGTGGGGCTATCCGAGCGACGGATTCCAGGACCTCGCCCAGCGGGTCGAACAGATCTTCGAAGCGATTCAGCCGCCGTCGGACCCGATGCTCGACTTCGACGAGCACGATCTTGTCCGCTTCGCGGAGGACGCCGGATTTTTTCCGATCGAGCTCGACTTCCACGCCGAGATCAAACCGACGGATCCGAAGTCCTGGCCGGCGTTTCTCAACAGTTCCGGCAACCCCAAGATTCCGACGCTCGCGGAGGCGATGGACGAAGCTTTGACACCCGAGGAGCGTGAGCGCTTGAGCGAGCACCTGCGCCCTCTGATCGAGGAGGGTCGAGGCGTCTGGCGCATGGGCGAGGCGTACCTGCTCGGCGTCAAGCCGTGAGCTCGAGCCCCGCTTGCCACGAAGCCCACAACGCCGCGTAGCGCTCGCCCTGCTCGACCAGCTCGTCGTGGGACGCAACCTCGACGGCGCGCCCATGTTCCATGACGACCACGCGGTCGGCTCGCTCGGCGGTCGAGAGGCGGTGCGCGATGGTGACGACCGTGCGGCCCGCCGCGACCGCGGCCAGCGCACGCTCGACCGCCGCCTCCGTGGCGGGGTCGAGGCTCGAGGTCGCCTCGTCGAGCACGATCACGGCCGGGTCGGCGAGTGCGACGCGGGCGATGCCGACCAGTTGTCGCTCGCCGGCCGAGAGCCGAAGCCCACGAGTCTGAACATTCGTTTGCAGCCCGTCGGGCAGCGACTCGAACCGCTCTCGTGCGCCGATCCGGTCGAGGGCGCGAACGACCTCCTCGGCCGAAGCCTCGGGCTGGGCGAGGCGAATGTTGTCGGCGATCGTGCCACTAAACAGGTGGCCCTCCTGGGGCAGCACCACGATCCGTCGGTGCAGCGACTCGAGCGTCGCCTCGCGTAGGTCGACGCCGCCGAAGGTGATTTCGCCGTGCTGCGGGTCGTACTGCCGTGTGAGCAACTTCGCCAGCGTCGACTTCCCAGCGCCGGTGGCGCCGACGAGGGCGACGTGCTCGCCCAGCGCGAGGTCGACCGTGACGTCGTGGACGACCGGATGATCGCCGTCGTATCCGAAGGTGACTCCCCGTAACGCCAAGGCCCTTCTCGCGGGAAGCTCGATCGCCCCGTCTTGCTCGACGATTGAGTTCGGGGTGCGCAGCAAGCCGACGATCTTGCCGAGCGCGGCCAGTCCCTGGCGGAACTCCCCGAGCCATTCGCTGACGCGTGCGATCGGGTCGAAGAGCTGGACGAGATAGAGCACGTAGGCGGCGATCGTGCCCGTCGAGATCGACCCCCGGCGGTACATCGAGGCGGCGACGAGCAGCACGGCGATCAGCGCCACGGTCTGCGCGAGCGGGATCATCGTGAACAGGCGGATGTTCACGAACGAGGCACTGCGCCAGGCGCGCACCTGTGCCTGGCTGCGGGGGCTGTAGGCCTCGAGCGTGCGCCGTTCCCGGCGGAACGCCTGCACGACACGCACGCCCGCAAGCCCTTCCTGCAGGGCCGTCAGCGTGTCGGCAACGCGATCGCGGATCGCGTGGTAGACGCGGCCAGCGCTGTGGTGGAACGTCCAGCTCGAGGCGATCAGGATCGGCAGCGCGATGAGCGAGACAAGCGCGAGCGTTGGGGACAGGATCACCAGCACGACCACTGTGAGGGCGATTTGGAGGCCGCTGCCGACCACCTCGATCAGCGCCTCGCGGATGAATTCGGTCAACGACTGGACGTCAGAGGTCAGCCGCGAGACGAGCACGCCCGCGCGCTCGCGCTCGAAGAAGCCGAGTGGAAGTGCCTGCAACTTGTCGAAGGTCGCCATCCGGAGGGAGCCGAGGAACCGTTCGCCGGCGCTCGCCGCGAGCAGGGTCTGGGCGCGCACGACGAAGGGCTTCGCCAGCGCGAGGACGAGGAAGGCGGCAGCCGCGGCGTCGAGCGGGCCGCGTTCGTGCTTCGAGATTCCGGCGTCGATCGCGTAGCGGACGAGCGCCGGGCCTGCCAGCGTGATCAGGGTCGAGACGATCACGGCCGCGGCGGCGCCCAGATAGCGCCCCCGAACCGGCCGGATCAGCCCGCGCGTCTCGCGCCAGATCTCACGCAGGGACGCCCGCTTGCTCATGCCGCCTCGCTCTCGAGCGCCAGGAGCTCCCGATAGTTCTCCGAGCGGCCCACCAGCTCCCCGTGCGTCCCTTCGTCCACGATGCGACCGTCCTCGAGCACCGCGACGCGGTCGGCGAGCGCGATGGTCGCGGGCCTGTGCGCGATCACGAGGGTCGTCCGCCCGCGCATCACCTTCGCCAGTGCGGCGCGAATCTCGTGCTCCTTCGTCGCGTCGACGGCGGAGGTGGCATCGTCGAGGACGAGCACCGCAGGATTCGCGAGAATCGCCCGCGCGATCGCGATCCGTTGTCGCTGTCCACCCGAGAGCGAGAAGCCGCGCTCGCCGAGGACGGTGTCGTATCCGCCCGGCAGTTCGGCGATGAAGCCCGCCGCTCCGGCGAGCGTGGCGGCGCCGAGCACCGCCTCGTCGTCGGCATCCGGGCGTCCGAAGCGGATGTTCTCGCGCACGCTCTCGGTGAAGAGGAACGTCTCCTCGAAAACGAGAGCGACGGCCCCTCTGACGTCGGCCAGCCGGAGCTCGCGCACGTCGTGCCCGTCCAGCAGCACGCGGCCTGCGTCCGGGTCGTAGAGCCGAGCCAGCAGGCCGGCCACGGTGCTCTTGCCGGAACCAGTCGCTCCGACGAGTGCGACAGACTCGCCTGGGCGGATTTCGAGGTCGAGCCCGTCGAGCACCGCCCGGTCGCCCTCGTGGCCGAAACGCACGCTCTCCAGGCGCACGTCGCCGCGGACGGGCCGGTCGAGCCTGCGCGGATGCCGCGGCTCGCGTAGGCGCGGCTCCGTCTCGAGCACCTCGGTGATCCGTGCGCTCGCGGCGAGCGCCTTCTGCAGGGTCGAGACCCGCTGACCCAGTACGCGCAGCGGCCAGACGAGCATGACGACGTAGGCGTTGAAGGCTACGAACGAGCCGAGGCTAAGGCTGCCGTCGATCACCTGACGGCCACCGACCCAGAGCACGGCCGCGATTCCGAGCAGCGGAAGCAGTTCGAGCGCCGGATTGAAGACTGCGTCGAGTCGCGCCACGTCAAGCGCGCGCTGCACGATCTCGTCGCTGCGCTGCCGGAACCGGCCAGAGAGAGCGCCGCCTGCGCCCAGCCCCTTGACGACGCGGATGCCGCTGACCGTCTCCTCCACCATCGTCGCCGCGCCCGCCCAAGCCTCCTGCAGACGGCGCGTGCGCGCGTCGTAGCGTTGAGAGTCCGCCCAGGCGGCGACGCTGCCGAACGGCAGGGGGATCAGCACCAGGAGCGCCAGCCCGGGGTCGAGAACGAGCATCACGATCGCCACGGCGACCACCGTGAGCGCATAGCCGATCGTGTGGCCGATCGCGTCCATCATCCGCGCGACGTGCTCCGAGTCCGAGGAAGCACGGCTCATCAGCTCTCCTGGGCCGACGCGGTCGTGATACGACGCGTCGAGCCGGAGCGCGTGCGCGAAGATCGCGTCGCGCACGCGCGCGTCGGTGGCCGAGCGGTTGCGGATCGCATAGATGTGGCGCATGCCTCCTGCAACGACCTCGAGCAGGCCGACTCCGAGCAACGCCAGCAGCCAGACGAGCAGCGCATGCTTGTCGCGCGGGACGACCCCGTGGTCGATCGCGTACTTGACGATCAGCGGCGCCGCGATCGCGCCCGTCTGCCAGAGCAGGCCGGAGAGGACCGCGCCGATGACGCCGCCGGCCTCTGAGCGGACGACCGCGCGTACGAAACGCCACGCCGCGCGGCGGCGTTCCTCAACTTCGCCCATGAGGCCAATCTAGTGGTCTCGCCGGTGAGGTTGCGCCAGGCCACTGGGCCGCGTGGCGCGCACTAGGCTTGCGCCGTGAACGTTCCCTTCGAGCAGCGGTTTCCCCGCCCTTCAGTGATGGGCGTCGTCAACGTGACGCCGGACTCATTCTCCGACGGTGGCGTCAATTTCGAGCCGGCCGACGCCGTCGGCTCAGCACGGCGGATGGTGGAAGAGGGCGCGACGATCGTTGACGTCGGCGGCGAATCGACGCGCCCGGGCTCCGAGAGCGTCTCGCTCGAGGAGGAGCTGCGACGCGTCGTACCCGTGCTCGAAGGGCTGCGGGGCGTCCCGGTCTCGATCGACACGGCCAAGTCGCAAGTGGCCGCGCGGGCCTTAGAACTTGGCGCAGAGCTCGTGAACGACGTTACCGCCCTGCGTGCTGACCCCGGGCTCGCGGGCGTCGTGGCCGACCACGGCGCCTACCTCTGCCTGATGCACATGCGGGGCAAGCCGCGGACGATGCAGCAGGACCCGCGCTACGGAGACGTCGTCGCCGACGTCGCGCGCTTCCTCGACGAACGGCTTAGGTTCGCGGTCTCGCAGGGGATCCCAGAGGAGTCGATCTGCCTCGACCCCGGGATCGGCTTCGGCAAGACGGTGGAGCACAACTTCGAGCTCCTGCGCCGCTTGGACGAGCTGACCGCGCTGGGCCGGCCGATTCTCGTCGGGATCTCGCGCAAGAGCTCACTGGGCAAGATCATGGGCGATCCCGGAGCGAAAACCGGCACGACTGCTGCCAGTGTCGGCGCAGCCGTCCTCGCCTACGAGCGCGGCGCCTCGGTCTTTCGCGTGCACGACGTTCGCGAACATGTCGAGGCACTGACGGCCGCTCAGGCCGTCGTTGCCGGGTGAGCATCACCGTCGAGCTCCACGGGCTCGAGATCGAGGGCAAGCACGGGGTCGAGGAGGCGGAACGGCGGCGTCCGCAGCCGTTCCTCTTCGACCTCTGGCTCGAGGTCCCGGACGCCGCGGCCGCAGACCGGCTCGAGGACACCGTCGACTACCGGGAGGTGGTCAGCTGCGTTCGCGAGATCTCGGACCGCCGCCAGTTCAGCTTGCTCGAGGCGATGGCCGCCGCCGTCGCCGATGCGCTCGTCGAGCGGTTCGGGCTCGAGGCCGCCCGCGTGCGTGTCCGCAAGCCGGCGGTTCTGCTGGAGGCGCCGGTCGAGTGGACCGCGGCTATCGTCGAGCGACGGAGACCTTGAGCGAGTAGGAAGCGGCGCCGACCCGCTTGCCGAGAAACGCGTCCACGTAGTAGAAGGCGCCGCGGTTCGTGTCGTTTCGTCCGCTGACCACGTCGGCGCGGCTCCCCGAGCGCTGGCTGTATGCGAGCAGATCGTGCCGCATGGCGCTGCCGACTTCGTAGACCGTTCGCGTCTTCGGGCCCCAGAGCGCAAGATTCACGTTCGCGGCGCTGTGCGTGCCCGCCGCGATTCGCTCGTGGGCGGGAACCCAGACCCTGTAGACATCTTCCGGGTCCTCCGTCACGTCGAGGCGCGCCTGCAAGCGAGCCGGCGTTGCCAGGCGGGTCCCGCTCGCCGTCAGCGCGTGCGGTCGCACGAGGTTGATGTCGTCGTTCGGCTCCTGTGGGTCCTTCGCCGGGGCCTTCTGCGCGAGCGCCGCCGGGATCGAGAGAATGCCGAAGCCGGTATCGGCGTCCCACCCCTTTGTAGTCGCGCCCGCCACCAGCGGCGCGGAGAAGCTCGTGCCGTCGAAGCTCGAGTAGCCGCTCGGGTCGAAGAAGGTCGGTACCGCGACGGGCATCGCGACCGCCGGTGAAACGAGATCGAGCGCGCTCGAGCGGTTGGAGAAGAACGCGACATGGTCGCTTTGGTCACTCCCGCCGACGGTCAGCACGTGTGGGAGGCTTGCCGGCACGAAGCTGCGGTTGCCGCTCTGCCGGTCGTTGCCGACGGCGGCAACGACGATTGCGCCTCTGTGAAGCGCGCGGTCGACTGCCTGCTCGAGCAGGGCGCTGAACCCGAGAAAGCCGCCGCTGAAGTTGATCACCCCGCGGCCGCGCTTGGAGGCGGCGTCGAGCCCCGCCAGGATGTCGGAGAGAGACCCGTCGCCGAAGTCCCATTCCTGCAGGGCCGCCTGCGGGTAGACGCCTACGAGGCCCTGGCCGTTGGCGGGGGCGCCCACGATCGAGCTGACCGCCGTGCCGTGGACGTCGTCGCTCGAGACCACGCTCTGGGCGTTCAGGGCGGTCGTGTTCGGCCGAGCCTTGAACTCGGGATGGGAGAGGTCGAGGCCCGTATCGACCACCGTGACGGGGACCCCGGGCGGCGGCGGCTCGGTCTGGTCGTCTCCAACGTCGTGGATCCACCACTCGCTTGGAAGCAGCGGATCGCCGGAGCTGAGATGCGTGAAAGAGACGATCCGGCGGTCGGGCTCGGTACGGGCGAGCACATCCTCGGCCCTCAGCGCCGCGACCACGCCGCCCGCCCGCTTGGCCGAAACGCGCCAGACGTTCAGGGAGGGAGAGACGAGGCGTGCTCGCGCAGACCGGAGCTCCGGCGAGAGGCCTCCGCCGGGGACGGAGAGCTGGACGAGGACGGCTCCGCCGGCCCGCGCCGCTGTCGCGACTGGCGCGGCGGGGTGGGCGAAGCCCGCCGCAGCCGCGCTCGGCGCGATTGCAAGGGCGGCGAGAATGACCCAGATGGTCGGGGAACGGCGCTTCAAGCCAAAGAAGGAAAGCACAATTGTCTATATCGGTCTGGGGGCGAACCTAGGCGAGCGGGAAGCGACGATCGCCGAGGCTCTTCGCCTCCTCGACGAGGACGATCGGACCTCCGTGCTGGGCTCGACCGTTCCAATCGAGACCGAGCCCGTGGGCTACGAAGATCAACCGCGCTTCCTCAACGCCGCCGCGAAGCTCGCGACGACACGGTCGCCACGGGAGCTGCTCGAGCTGTTGCTGGGGATCGAGCGCGCTCTCGGGCGCGTCCGCGGCGAGGGCACTCGTTACGGGCCCCGCACGATCGACCTCGACCTTCTCGTGTACGGCAACGAGACGATCGACGAGCCGGCGCTCGTCGTCCCGCACCCACGCCTGCACGAGCGTCGCTTCGCGCTCGAGCCCCTCGCCGAGCTCGATCCGGCGCTCGTCGTCCCGGGTCGCGGCTCGGTCTCGGCCTTGCTCGCGGAGCTAGAATGAGCGCCTCATGTCGCACATCGATGAGCTCGACGAGTTCGAGGCGGAGCTCGAGCTCACACTCAAGAAGGAGTACTCGGCGGTCTTCGGGCTGTTTCGTTATTGCGTCCTCACCCAGGACGCGACGTACCTCTGCAACAAGCTCGATCTCCAGTACGTGCCCCAGCCCAGCTATCCGTTCTTCCATCTCCGCATGGAGGACGTTTGGGTCTGGGACAAGAACCGTCCTACCCGGATGATCCCGCGGGCCGAGGTCTACACCTCCAGCGACGTGACCGTGGAGGAGCTGCGCGGCGAGGGCGACGAGCCGAGCCTCACAGCCGAGGATCTCGCCGAACGGATCGGCGAGCCGTTGTCTCGGGACGACGAGCCTTAGTTCGGCCTGACAGCTTTCCCCTAACGGGATTTAGACGGCCGCACCGGCAAAGCCGGCACGGCCTTTCATCGGCATCGCAAGCGATGCCTCGGTCTCGGGACGACGAGCCTTAGTTCGGCCTGACAGCTTTCCCTAACCGGGATCTAGACGGCCGCACCGGCAAAGCCGGCACGGCCTTTCATCGGCATCGCAAGCGATGCCTCGGTCTCGGGACGACGAGTAGAGCCCTACGAAGCTTCGCGCTCGCGCCCGTCGAGTCGCTCTTCGAAGCTCTGACGTAGCTCTTCGCCGGTGCGAAGGATCGCCAGGTAGCGAGGCCGCCGGGGTGGCAGCCGGACGAGCTTGACGTCCCTCCCCCGGTCGCCGTGACAGCGGGCGTATGCCTCCGCTTCGTGAAGCGGCCGTGCCCGCCATCGCCGGCGGCGGACGCGCAAGAGGAACATCTGCCTTGCGACTCTAGTGGATAGCCTCGCTTTCGCCATGTCCGGCCTTCTCGCAATCGATGTCGGAAATACGCAAACAGCGCTCGGGCTGTACGAGGGTGGCGAGCTCGCGCGGCACTGGCGGCTCGCGACGGAGCCGCAACGAACAGGTGACGAGCTCGGCCTGTTCCTCGGCGGGCTGCTCGATCTCGGCTCCCTCGACGGAATCTCGCTCGCTTCCACGGTCCCGGCACTGATTCGCTCCCACACGGAGCTTGCTGCAGGTGTGGCGGTGCCTTTGCTCGTCCTCGGCCCCGGTACGCGAACCGGAATCCCCATGCGCTACGACGACCCGCGCGAGGTCGGCCCGGACCGGATCGCCAACGCGGTCGCAGCACGGGAGCGGTACGGCGCTCCTTCGATCGTGGTCGACTTCGGCACCTCGACGAACTTCGACGTCGTCTCAGCGGAGGGCGAATACGTAGGCGGGGTTCTTGCGCCTGGAATCGAGGTCTCGATGGACGCCTTGTTCGAGCGCGCCGCCCGGCTCGTCAAGGTCGACTTCGTCGCGCCCGAGACGGCGATCGGCAAGACCACCGAGTCCGCACTCCGTTCGGGGCTTGTCTATGGCTTCGCCGGTCAGGTCGACGGCATCGTCGAACGCATCCGCGCGGAGCTCGGCGACGAGTCAACGCCCGTGATAGCCACCGGCGGGCTTGCCGAGCTGATCGCGCCGCATGCGAAGACGATCGGCAAAGTCGACCCCTTCCTGACCCTGGAGGGACTCAGGCTGGTCTGGGAACGCAACGCAACGGGTTAGCCTCCGCCGTACATCGAGATCGGCAGATCGAGCAGGACTTCGTCGCCTTGGGGCAACTCTTCCTCGAGGCGGGCGAGGACGAATCGCGCGCCGGGTACGGCCGCGAGGAGGCGGGTCTCCACCTCTGCGATCGTCGGCAGCCGCGTCAGCTCCGCCTTGAAGGCGCGGGGGAAACGGCCGTGGCCCAGGTACCAGCCGTAGAACTTTTTCAGGAAGCCCGTGGCTCGGTGCTCCCCGAGTTCGCGGACGGTCTCGTGCATGAACAGAACCAGCTCCGCCACTACCTCCTCCCGCGACGGCCCGGCCCGGTCGCCATCGAGGATGTCCCGTAGCGCCCAGGGGTTGCCCTGGGCAGCCCTGCCGACCATCACGGCAGCCGCACCCGTTGTCGCGAGCACAGCCTGGGCCCGAGCGCGCGAGACGATGTCGCCCGAGGCGACCACGGGCACGTTGACGAGCGAGACGAGCTCCGCCGTGAGCGAATGGTCAGCCGTGCCCGTGTACATCTGCTTGGCCGAGCGCGGGTGCAGGGTGAGGGATGCTGCGCCTGCTTCAACGAGCCGCGGCCCGATCGACAGGCAGGCGCGCGAGCCGTTCTCGAGGCCGCGACGCAGCTTGACCGTCACGGGTACCGAGACCGCTGAGGCGACGGCCTCGACGACGCGGCAGGCGCGCTCCGGCTCGTCGAGCATCGTTGCGCCGGCCCCCGTCTTCGTCACCTTCTTGACCGGGCAGCCGATGTTGATGTCGACGATGTCTGCGCCGGCCTCTTCGACCATCCGCGCTGCGCCGGCCATCACAGCCGGCTCGGAGCCGAAGATCTGCACGGCGAGCGGGCGTTCGTCGGAGGCGATGCGCAAATAGCCCAGAGTGCGCTCGTTTCCATGCTGGAGCCCGGCGCACGAGACCATCTCGGAGCACACGAGGCCGGCCCCGAAGCGCCTGCCCTGGCGCCTGAACGCCTGCACGCTGACGCCCGCCATGGGAGCCAAAACCAGGCGGCTGGGGATCTCAACCTCCCCGATGTGCCAGGTCTCGTGAAGATTTACCTGCATAGAGCGAGAATCGTAGACGTCGCTGCAGTTGCGACTGCCTGACTGTATCGCTACTATTCGCGCCCGCGACGGCGCGCAAGCGCCGCGCTTTTCTTTCGGAAAGGGCAAGTTGTGAAGGAAGTAATCCTTACTCCAGAGGGATACAAGAAGCTCCAGCAGGAGATCGAGTACCTCTCGAACGACAAACGACGCGAGGTCGCGGACCGGATCCGCATCGCCCGTGAGTTCGGCGACATCTCAGAGAACGCCGAATACGACGACGCGAAGAACGAGCAGGCACTGCTCGAGCACCGCATCGCGACGCTCGAAGAGCGGCTCCGTGACGCGCGTGTGATCAACAAGAAGGACGTCGCAAAGGACGTCGTGTCCGTGGGTTCAAAGGTCAAGCTGCGAGACGTTGCGGCCAAGCAGACGGTTGAGTACTACATCGTCGGCTCTGCCGAGGCGAATCCGTCGCAGAATAAGCTCTCGAACGAGTCTCCGGTTGGTAAGGCGATCATCGGCCACAAGAAGGGCGAGACCGTCGAGGTGACCGCTCCCCGCGGGTCGATGAAGTACAAGATTCTAGAAATCAAAGCCGCTTAGCCGAAGAAAGTCCGGCCGCGCTGCGCGCGGCCATGACGACGTTCTTCGGCGGGCGCTGAAGAACAACGCGCGTGCCGCGGAGGCGAGCAAAGCCCGCCTCCGCGGCGACGCCTTCGTGACTGACGGGATCAGGCTTTCCAGGTCTCGTAGAGGACGCGTAGCCAATTGCCGTGAGCGAGCCTTGCAATGTCCTCTTCGCTGTGGCCATGGTCACGTAGCGCTTCGACGACGCGCGGCAGGCCGGACGCGTCGCCGAGCTCGGTCGGCACCGTGGCGCCATCGAAGTCTGAGCCGAAACCGACGTGGTCGATGCCGATGCGGGCTGCAACGTAGTCGACGTGGTCGATCACCCGGCCGAGCGGAGTGCTCGGGTCGACACCGCCCTCCTCGGTGAGCATCCCGGCGTGAAAGGTGATTCCGACGATGCCACCCGAGTGCCCGATCTCGTCGACTTGCGGGTCGGTGAGGTTGCGAGAGTTCGGCGAGAGCGCGTGGGCGTTCGAATGGCTGGCGACCAGGGGCGCCGCGGAAAGCGCGGCAACGTCCCAGAAGCCGCGCTCGTTCAGATGCGCAAGGTCGATCAGGATGCCGAGCCTGTTGCACTCGGCCACGAGGCGGCGGCCGGCTTCCGTCAGTCCGCCGCCGATGTCGGCCGCGGACGGGAACCGGAAAGGGACGCCTTCGGCGAACGTGTTGGGTCGGCTCCAGACGAGGCCGAGCGAGCGCAGCCCGCGCTCGTAGAAGCCCTCGAGATTCGCTAGACCTGGCTCGATCGGCTCGGCACCTTCGAAGTGCAGGATCGCCGCGAGCGGGCTGCCGTTCAACGCCGCCTCGACGTCTTCGCCGGAGCGGGCAAGGTGGACGTCGCTGCCTGATCCAAGCTCGTCCAGCAGGTCGATGATCTCACCGGCCTCGCGAGCCGCGTATGCGGTGGGCACCGCAGCGGCGAGCGGCTGCGCATACGGTGGCTCGCGGTCCGGGAGCCGCGTTGCTGAACGCTCCTCCGCGGTCTCGGGCAGAACGAAGACGGCGAAGAAACCCGCCGCGAATCCGCCTTTGCGAGCACGCTCGAGGTCGAGATGCCCGTCCGAACGGCCGGCGAGAAACGGCCCGGCGCCGTCGCCGGCGAGATGCAGCGCGAGCAGGACGTCGTTGTGACCATCGATGAACGGGATCGGCCCGGACGCCATGCCTGACCGACGCTAATTCATGCCGGACGGACGCAAATGGTTCACGCGCGACAACCAGGGTTCCCACCACCCCCGCCCACCATCGAGCCTAATTTGAAAACTGACGCGTGTGGGAGACCGGGCTGTGACGAAACCGTCGCGGGTGCAGGCTCGTTAGGCTCGCGCGGCGATGAGGTTGCCGAAGCGCTTCCCCGACCGGGACGACATCGCCAGCGTCCGGGCTGAGGCTGAGAAGCTCGAGCCGGGCGCTGAGGCCGCTGACAACCGTCGCCTCGCCGGACGAGTGATGGCGCGCAGGGAGATGGGCAAGCTCGTCTTCCTGGATCTCGTCGACCGGTCGGGCCGGATCCAGCTCCTCTGCGACACGAGCCGCACCGGGCCGGTCGACGTCGATCTCGGCGACATCGTCGGCATCACCGGCTCGCCGGCGCGCGCCCGGCGTGGCGAGCCCTCGCTCGCGGTCAACGTGCTCGAGCTGCTCGCCAAGATCCGGCGGCCTCTGCCGGACACGTTCCATGGCCTCACGGATGTCGAGCAGCGCTACCGGCGCCGTTACCTCGACCTGTTGATGAACGAGGAATCCCGCGACCTCGCTCTGCTGCGGACGAGGATGATCACCGAGATCCGGGCGTACCTCGACAGCGAGGGGTTCCTCGAGGTCGAGACGCCGATCCTCCAGCCGCGTTACGGGGGCGGGTTCGCGGAGCCGTTCGTTACTCATTCGAAAGAGCTCGACCAGGATCTCTACCTTCGTATCGCCGACGAGCTCTATCTGAAGCGCCTGATCGTCGGCGGGCTCGAAAAGGTGTACGAGCTCTCGAAGGACTTTCGCAATGAGAGCACTTCCTACAAGCACTCGCCGGAGTTCACGCAGCTCGAGTGGTACGAGGCATACGCCGACTATCGGGACGTCATGGACCGTGCCGAGACCCTGGTCGAGAGAATGGCGCTGGCGGTGATCGGGACAACGAAGGTCACGTTCCGCGGGCATCAGGTCGACCTTGGGAAGCCGTGGCGGCGCGTCAAGTTCGTCGAAGCCCTCGAGGCACACGCCGTCTGGTCGCGGGACTACGACGAGCTGCGCACGAAGCTCGAGGCCGCCGGCGTCGACACGACTCAGGACCGCACCTGGTCGCAGCTCGTCGACCATGCGTACTCCCACTTCGTCGAACCGGAGCTGATCCAGCCGACGATCGTCTACGACTGGCCAATCGAGCTCTCGCCGTTTGCCCGAACGACCGACGACGATCTCACCATCGTCGAGCGGTTCGAGACCGTGGTCGGGGGAATGGAGTTCGCGAACGCCTTCAGCGAGCTGAACGACAGCGAAGAGCAGCAGGAGCGCTTCGCGATGCAGGAGGCCGAGCGCGCTGCCGGCGACGCGGAGGCGGAGCCGGGCGACCCGGACTTCGTCGAGGCGCTTGCTTACGGGATGCCGCCGACTGGGGGCATCGGCCTCGGCATCGACCGGCTGGCGATGGTCCTGGCCGGCCGCGACAACATCCGCGACGTCGTGCTCTTTCCGGCCCTACGCCGGCGGGATTAGGAGGCGGGGACTTCGGACGCTGCGCGGACGTGGTCGATCACGTCGGTGAGGATGCGGTCCAGATTGCAGGTCGGACGCCAGCCGATGGCCTGTCCGATCTTCTCGATCGACGGCTCGCGGTGGAGCGTGTCCTCGATCCCGAGGCCGTAGACCTTGTCGTACGGCACGAAGACGATCTCCGACCTCGATCCCGTGAGCTCGATGATCCTGGCTGCCAGATCGAGGATCCGGATCCGCTCGGTTGCGCCGACGTTGAGAATCTCGCCCGAGAGGCCGTCCGCCTCCATCAGGCTCGTGAGCGCTCGGGTGGTGTCATGGACATGACAGAAGGAGCGTGTCTGGCTGCCGTCCCCGTGAACCTCGAGCGGAGCGCCGGCTAGCGCCCGCTCGACGAAGCGGGGGATCACCATTCCGTACTGGCCGCTCTGACGCGGGCCGACCGTGTTGAACAACCGCGCGATTACGCAGTCCAGCTCACGAGCCTGGTGGTAGGCCAGGGCGAGGTGCTCGTCCATCGCCTTTGAATCGGCGTACAGCCAGCGCTTCTCGGTCGTCGGCCCATAGACGCGCCGGTCGTTCTCCGAGAGTGGCTGCTCGGTGCGGTGATCGCCGTAAACCTCGGAGCTCGAGGCGACGAGCACGCGTTTGCCGAAGCGGTTGCAGTATTCGAGCACGGTCTCGGTGCCCTGGACGTTCGTGACCATCGTGTGGACGGGCTGCTCGACGATCAGCCGGACGCCCACGGCAGCCGCGAGGTGGAAGACCACATCGCACCGATGGGTGAGCTCGCTGACGACAGAGGGCGAGAGGACGGAGTCGACGACGAGGTGAAAGTCGGGCCGGTCGCGAAGCTGGGCGATGTTCGATTCGTTCCCGGTCGAGAGGTCGTCCAGCGCGTACACAGCCCAGTCGGCGTCGAGCAGAAGCTCGGCGAGGTGCGAGCCGATGAAGCCGGCCCCGCCGGTGATCAGAGCCGTCTGCGGTCCTTCGCCTTTCATGCCGGAGAGACTACGGATGCGCGCAGATCGCCGGACGGTCGTTGCCTCGGGAAAGCGGCCTCCACTGCGCCCGAACGGAGCTCTTTTTCGGGCTCCTCTTCAGCCCTGGTAACGGATCGGTAAAGCCTCTCCCTTGGCCCCCCGGGGGCCCCCGACGCGTTCGCTACAGTGGGCAGGCGCTAAGGCGTAGGGTCCTGGAAGCCGAGAGAGGAAGTACGTGTTCGAACGCTTCACCGAACGAGCCCGCCAAGTGGTCGTCCTGGCCCAGGACGAGGCGCGCGCGCTCAAGCACAACTACATCGGTACCGAGCACATCTTGCTCGGGCTGTTGCGCGAGGAGGAAGGGCTTGCGGCCAGAGTCCTCGAGTCCCTCGACATCACCGTCGAGGAGGTGCGCGCGCAGGTCGCCCGGATCGTCGGACAGGGCGACGAGGTCACGACCGGCCAGATCCCGTTCACCCCGCGCGCGAAGAAGGTCCTCGAGCTGGCGCTCCGCGAAGCGCTGTCGCTGGGCCACAACTACATCGGCACGGAGCACATCCTGCTCGGTCTCGTGCGCGAGAACGAAGGCGTCGCTGCCAGGATCCTGCTCGACTTCGATGCGGACGCCGAGAAGATTCGCAATGAGATCATTCGCATGCTCTCCGGCCCGGGCCGGCGCCAGCAGGGCGGCTCCGGCGGCGCCCCGGGCGAGAAGTCGAAAAGCTCGAAGCTGCTCGACCAGTTCGGCCGCAACCTGACGAAGCTCGCCGCCGAGGCGAAGCTCGACCCGGTCGTGGGGCGCCAGACGGAGATCGAGCGCGTGATGCAGATCCTCTCGCGCCGCACCAAGAACAACCCCGTCCTGATCGGCGAGCCTGGCGTCGGCAAGACCGCCGTCGTCGAGGGTCTCGCAGCGCGCATCTCGGGCAATGAGGTGCCCGAGCTGCTGAAGGGCAAGCAGATCTACACGCTCGACCTCGCGGCGCTGGTTGCAGGCTCCAAGTACCGCGGCGAGTTCGAGGAGCGCCTCAAGAAGGTGATGAAGGAGATCACCCAGCGCGGCGACATCATCCTGTTCATCGACGAGCTCCATAACCTTGTCGGCGCCGGTGCCGCCGAGGGCGCGATCGACGCCGCTTCGATTCTCAAGCCGGCTCTCGCGCGCGGCGAGCTGCAGACGATCGGCGCAACCACCCTCGACGAGTACCGCAAGTACCTGGAGCGCGATGCCGCGCTCGAGCGCCGCTTCCAGCAGATCCGTGTCGACGAGCCCTCGGTCGACGACACGGTCCAGATCCTGCGCGGCCTGCGCGACCGCTACGAGGCGCACCACCGCTGCAAGATCACCGACGAGGCGCTGCGCGCGTCGGCGACGCTCGCCGACCGCTACATCCAGGATCGCCACCTCCCGGACAAGGCGATCGACCTGATCGACGAGGCCGCTTCCCGGATGCGGATCAAGACGATGAGCGCGCCGCCGCGCTATCGCGAGCTCGAGGACGAGATCGAGAAGGTCCGCAAGGACAAGGAAGAGGCGATCGAGGCCCAGGAGTTCGAGAAGGCCGCGCCCCTGCGCGACAAGGAGCGCAAGCTCACGCAGAAGAAGCGCGAGCTCGAGGACGACTGGCGCAACTCCGAGGGCACCGAAGAGCAGCCCGAGATCGGCGAGGAGGAGATCGCCGACATCGTCTCGATGTGGACCGGCATCCCGGTCTTCAAGCTGACCGAGGCCGAGTCGCAAAAGCTGATCCGGATGGAGGACGAGCTCCACAAGCGCGTGATCGGCCAGGAGGAGGCGATCATCGCCGTCTCGAAATCGATCCGCCGCGCGCGCGCCGGCATCAAGGACCCGAAGCGCCCGA
>WNGD01003785.1_pt1 | contig 18269 bp, 14 predicted proteins | sample 5400671 | NCBI WGS metagenome assembly WNGD01 (sample SAMN13153369, study PRJNA577476) | soil metagenome | isolation source: 40 cm soil or saprolite under grassland replicate 2 | place: USA:California | collected 2016-06-15
GAGCAGAATCGAGGCGACGTGCAGACGGCCGCCGGCCCAGAGCGGGCGCCGCTCGAGCAGCTCGGCCCGCGAGACGCAGAGAACGAGGATCGGCGCCGCGCGCGCCAGGTCGACGACGTGGTCGACGAGCTCGAGGAACGTCGGCTCGGCCCAGTGCATGTCCTCGAGCACGAGCACGAGCGGCCGCCCCTGCGCGAGCGCCTCGAGCAGGCGCCGCACTGCCCGGAAGGTCTCCTCGCGCGAGCTGCCGGCGGGGTCGACCGCTCCGATCGCGGCCGCCACCCGCTGGGCTACGGCAACCGCATCCGGGTCGCCGGACAGCACCCGCGCGATCCCCGCCTCCACGTCGTCGTCGCCGATCGCCGCGCGCACGATCTCGCGGAGCGGCCAGAAGGCGACGCCGTCGCCGTAGGCGGGGCAGTGGCCCTCGAGCACCCGCGCGTCGCCTTCGACCGACGCGGCGAACTCGCGCACGAGCTTCGACTTGCCGATCCCGGGCGCGCCGAGCACGGTGAACAGGTGGGCCGCGCGCTCCTCGACGCAGCGCTCGAACCGTGCGCGCAGGAGCTCGCGCTCGCGCTCCCGGCCGACGAGCGGAGTCTCGAAATGACGCTCGATCGCAGGCGCTCCGGCGACGAGCTCGACCAGCCGCCAGCTGCCGCCGCGGCGCTCGAGGCGCGCGGTTCCGCGGAGTAGCCGCTCGGCGTCCTCGCCGACCAGGACCTCCCCCGGCTCCGCCTCCTGCGCGAGCCGGTCGGCACGGGTGACGACCTCGCCCTCGACGACCGGCCGGTCTCCCTCGGCCGCCTCGACGATCGCCTCACCCGCGTCGAGGCCGACAGCGAGCTCGACTCCGGCGATCCCCGCCGCGCGAAGCTCCGCGGTCGCCCGCAGCGCGCGCAGCGGATCGTCCTCGTGCGCGGCCGGCACGCCGAAGATCCCCATCAAGGTCCCGCTCGGGAGCCGATCGACTACCGCTCCGTGGCGCGTCAGCACCGCCGAGGCCTCCGCAGCCGCCTCGGCGAGCAGCCGCCGGCGAGCCTCGGCGTCGGCCGCCTGCGGCGTGAAGACGACGAAGACGGCCGCAACCATCCGGCGCGTCTCCGGCAGCGGCGCCGACGGCACCGGGGGCGGAGGCGCCGCCGCGGCGCGGGCCGGCTCGAGCGCGGGGTCGTGGCGGAGGATCGACTGCTCGAGGCGGCGCAGGGCCGGCGAGGGCTCCAGCCCGAGCTCGTCCACGAGCAGCTTCCTGGCCTGCTGATACGCGGCGAGCGCCTCGGCCTGGCGCCCAGAGCGATAGAGCGCGAGCATCAGCTGGCCGCGGAGCCGCTCGCGCAGCGGCTGCTCGGAGACGAGCGCCTCGAGCTCGCCGACGAGATCTCCGTGCCCGCCGAGCTCGAGCTCGGCCTCGATCCGGTCCTCGAGCGCGTTGAGGCGAAGCTCCTCGAGTCGCGCGATCTCGGCGTGCGCGAACGGCGAGTACGCGAAGTCCGCGAGGGCCCGGCCGCGCCACAGGCCGAGCCCTGCGCGCAGATGCTCAGCCGCGTCGCCGGGCGTGTCTGCGGCGAGCGCGTCGCGGCCAGCGCGGGCGAGCTGCTCGAAGCGCGCGGAGTCCACGCGCTGCGGGGCGACCCGGAGCTCGTAGCCGCCCGGCCGGGTGACGAGCGTGTCCTCGTCGAGCAGCCGCCGCAACGCCCAGACGGCGTTCCGCACCATCTTGAGGGCGGTGGCGGGGGCCTCCTCGCCCCAGACGTCCTCGATCAGCCGGTCACTCGAGACGGTCTCGTTCGCACGGAGGAGCAGCGCCGCGAGCAGCGCCTTCCGCGTCCCGCTCAGCGCAACGGGCACGTCGTTCCGCAGGACGTCGAACGGACCCAGGATGCGGAAGTCGAGGCCGCACCCCACCGGCTCGCCTGCTCCGACTGAGCTCATCGCGGCGATTATCCGCCAGTTATCTCCGCGTGGACGTCCGTGAGCGATCCTGCACGGCAATGGAACAGTTCATCTATCTCGGCGAGACAGTCTGGCGGGTGGCCCCCTCCGACGGCGCCCTCGACTATGGACGCTATCTCGGAGAGCTCCGCGACGTTCCGCGCGGGCCGCACGCGCCCGGCGACTGGTTCGTGTTGGCCGTCCGCAGCGCACCGGAGCACCGCAGGTGGATGCTCGTCGCAGTCGATTCCCTCCGCACGGCGTCGCACCTCGCCGAGAACAGATCCGGCGACGATGGTGGCCGCGGCCGCAGGCGGCTCGGCGACGTCGCCGGGATGTTCCGGCGCGCCCAGCGCCGGAACACGGAGCCGGGACTGGGAGAGGCCGCATCTCCCGTAGCCCCGGCTCTCGGGCGCGCGGACCGGCGACCCGCTTGTGCCGGTACCGAGTAGGCGTCGGTCCGCCGCCATCTCAGCGTCCGCCCGGCGTCAGCCAGTAGCCGCCGGCCGGGAGGACGTCGTCCACCGCCTGGTCGGCAACGCTGGCACCGCGGTCGGCGCCGAGACTCGTCGTGCTCGACCCGGCCGCGGCCGCGGCCGCCGACCAGTAGGACGAGCCCCAAGATTCGGAGCCCCACGACTCCGATCCCCATGACTCCGATCCCCATGACTCCGACCCCCACGACTCAGAGCCCCACGACTCCGCCGCCCAGGCAGGATTTTCCGCTGCCGCCGAGCCCCAACTCTCCGCGTCGAAGACGGGCGTGGGCCCACCCGCAGGATCGGGAATGATGTACGCGCGGAGCGCGAGGTTCGGGTTCGGCGGGTCGGTCATCGCCGCCGCCGCCGCAGCGTCGAGCTCGCCGAATCCGAGCGACAGGTGCGGCGCGCTCGTGGCCCGGGCCGTTCGCATCAGCGCGCCCTTGACCTGATCCGGCGTCCAGTCGGGGTGGCGGTCGAGCAGGGCGACGACCGCCCCCGAGACGACGGCGGTGGCGAAGGACGTCCCGGAGAGCTGCATGTAGCCAGGCTCGACGATCCGGTCGGGCGAGCTCTGCGGCAGGGTCGCGCCCTGCGGGACGGCGGCGACGATATAGCGACCCGGCGCGCCGAGCTCCGGCTTCGCGAACCCGTCCGGCGTATGGCCGTAGGCCGACCACGGCGCCGCGACGTCGTCGCCCGGGTCGACCGTCCCCTTGACGTCCGCCGCGCCGACGGTCAGCGCGAACGGATCGTTGCCGGGCGCATACAGCACGCCGCTCTCGTGGCCGTCCACGGCGTAGTTCCCCGCCGCGGCCACGACGACGACGCCGCACACGACCCGGATGCCGTCGACGTCCTTGTGGTCGTAGATCCAGTCGACCGCCGCGATCACGTCGCTCGTCATCGCCATGCCGTTGTCGTCGAGGACGTCGAGCGAGACGATCCGCGCCGACGGGGCCGCACCGGCATAGCGCGCCGCCGAGCCGGCTGCGACGCTCGCCACGAACGTACCGTGGCCGCGCCCGTCGCCGGGGGAGTTCGGCGTCAGCGCGGTCATGGTCACCTGGCCGACGAGGCGACTGCCCAGACCGGCCGCGGCTCCGTCGACACCCGAGTCGACGACTGCGATCGCCGGCGCCTTCGGATCGGCGTCGAGCGTCGTCGGCCAGAGCCGGTCGAGGCCGGCGGCGTACGGCCACATCTGCGTGCTCGAGAAGGCGGCGACCTGCGCGCCGGCCGCCGAGGCCGACGCCACTGAGCCGCCGCCGTTGCCGGCGGTGACGACGACGCGCACCGTCCGGCCGACGTCCGCGCCCGCAATCGTGTAGTCGCGCCCGGTCGCGCCCGCGACGTCGACGCAGGAACCGCCTCCGGCGTCGCAGCGCTGCCACTGGTACGAGTACGCCAGCGGCGGCGTCCCGGTCCAGCTGCCCGGCTCGGCCGTGAGCGTCCGTCCGTTCGCGGCCGTCCCGATGACGGTCGGCGCCGAGACGGGCGACGGCGGAGCCGGGACGATCCGCGCGGACGGCTCGGAGGCGGCATCCGTCGAGCCGCCGGCGCCGGTGGCGGTGATGACGATGCGCACGCTCTCACCGAGCAGGCTCTCGTCGAGCGCGAGCGTCTGCCCGGAAGCGCCGGCGAGATCGCGGCAGCCGGCAGCATGCCCGTCGACCTCGACCGGAGAAAGGGCGCGATCGTACACGGCGACCTCGTCGAGCGCGCCGCTCAGCCGGTGGCCGCTGCCGTCGTAGTCGCCGAGCTGAAGGTCCGTCGTCGTGACGCCCGGATCGCCTGCGAACGGCCGTGTCCCGATCAACGAGCCGTTCCGGTAGAGGCGAATCGTCGCGCCGTCCCAGGTCGCGACGAGGTGCTCCCAGCTGCCGACCGCCGGCGCGACGCCCGTCGACAGGTAGCTCGCCGTCGACTGCGTGATCGCGACGCCGTAGTGCCCGCTGTCGTCGATCCAGAGCAGCGCACCGTCGTTCTGCACCAAGCTCCACTTGCCGACGATGCCGACGTTCGACTGCGGGTGATCGAGCTTGACCCACGCCTCGAGCGTGAAGCCGTCCGAGAAGACGCCGTTCGGAAGGCCGGGAACGTCGATCACACTCGTGACGCCGTCGAGCGCGGCTGCGGGATCGTCGCCGGCCACGCCCACCGCGCCGGGGACGGCGCCGGCGGAGTACGTGCCGGAGAGCCCGTGGCCGCTCGCGTCGGCGGCCGTCTGGCCGGCGTCGTCGAGCCGCCAGAAACCGAGCGGAGCGGAGCCGAGCACGGCCCCCGGCCGGTCGGCGGCGCTGCAGCGCTGCCAGCGGTACGCATACGCAGAGGCGTCGGTCCAGTCACCGCTCGAGGCCGTCAGCGTCGAACCATCCTGAGCCGTGCCGGAGAGAGCGGGGGCCGAGGTGAGCGCGGGCGGCGACGTCGCCGAGATGACCGGCGCGGGGGCGACCACCGGCGTCACGGCCGTGACGGCCGGTGTCGAGTCGGTCCCGTCACTCACCGTCACGACCACGCGCAGCGTGGCGCCGACGTCCGCCGGCGCGACCGTGTACGTCGAGCCGGTCGCCCCGGCGATGTCAGCGCAGACGACCCCGGCCGGGTCGCAGTGCTGCCACTGGAACACGTAAGAGAGCGGGGCCACGCCGGCCCAGACTCCGACGAGCGCGGTGAGCGTCTGGCCGGCCTGCGCCAGACCGGTGATCGAGGGCGGCGTCGAGACAACGGGTCCGCCCGCGGGGGCGAGCCGCACGTCCGGGGTGATGGCGAGCAGCTGCGGCCGGTGCGAGAGCGCCACGAGCTGGCGGCCGGTCACCTCGGCCGAGACGCCGGAGATCGAGCGGAAGCGGCGCCCGTTGCCGCGGGCCTTGCCCGGGTTCGCGGTGACCGTTGCGGAGACGTCGCTCGCGACCGCCCGACTGTCGTTCCCGACGTCGCCCTGGACGATCACGCGGAAGACACCGGCCGGATTCGCCTCTGCAGCCTGGAGGAGCGACGCCGGAATGAACGGGCCTGGCGGCGGTGTAGTTTGTCCGGCCGCCGGCGCGAGCGCCGCCAGTGCAACGACGCAGGCGAATGCGACCCGCACGCGTCGCGTGCGGCCCGACCTCAGAGGCGGGCGGCGAGAGGGTACTGAGAAGCCTTTCTGTTGTCCGGAGGATGCGTGACCGCGGCACGGCACAGTCCCCGGGTGCGTATCGCTCCAGTGTAGGACGCGGCCTCGGCCGAGCCAACTCCCCAGTCGGCTAGGTTGTTTCTAGGCCTTGTGCACACGCACGGCGGTGCCATAGGCACAGATCTCCGTCCAGTTCGGGCCCATCTCGGACGTATCGAAGCGCATCGCGATGATCGCGTTCGCGCCCTTTGCTTCGGCTTCTTCGATCATGCGCTCGGTTACTTGCTGCCGACTCTCGACGAGCGCCTTCGTCATCCCCTTCAGCTCGCCGCCGAGAATTGACTTAAGGCTTGCGCCGAACTGCGAGCCAATGTTGCGCGATCGCACGGTCAGGCCGAAGACCTCGCCGAACACCTCGTCGATCTCGAAACCGGGGATGTCGTTCATGGTGGTGATGATCATCGTCCGCTCTCCCTTCGGAGGAGGGCCCAAGCGCGGCGCACGTCGGCCTCGGTCGTGCGGGCGTTCCCGATCGCGAGGCGCAGCACGTAGCGCTCGCCGAGCTTTGTGTGCGAGAGGAAGATCTCACCCGTGGCGTTGACGCGCTCGAGGAGCGTTTCGTTCTCCTCGTCCGCGCCGTCGCGACGGAAGCACACGAGCGAGAAGCGCCGCGGTGCGACGACCTCCCAGCCCGGCTCGTCGCGCACCCATGACTCGAACAGCTCCGCCAGTCGCACATGCTCCCGGATCGAGCGCTGCAGCCCGTCGCGGCCGAGACAGCGAAGCACCGCCCAGAGCTTGAGTGCACGGAAGCGTCGACCGAGCGCGGGCCCGTACTCGGAAAGGCTCGTGACCTCCTCCGAGGATCGCAGGTACTCGGGGACGAGGCTGAACGCGTCGCGAAAGTCGTCCGGCCGTGATGTCCAGAGGCACGAGCAGTCCATCGGCGTTTGCAGCCATTTGTGCGCGTTGACAACGAGCGAGTCGGCCAGCTCCGCGCCGGCCTGCGACGCGCGGAGCTCGGGACAGACCCAGGCGGCGCCGGCGTAGGCTGCGTCGACGTGCAGCCACGCGCCGGCGGCGCGCGCGGCCGCAGCGAGCTCCGGAACCGGGTCGACCGCGGCGAACGAGGTCGTGCCGACCGTCGCGACGACGACCGCCGCGTCGCCGAGGTCGACCGCGTCCGGCCGCATGCGCAGCTCGCCGTCGACCGGAGCCTTCCGCAGCTCCATCCCGAGCATCCGCGCCGCCTTGTCGACCGAGGAGTGCGCGTGCTCCGAGCAGACGACGACGTCCCGGCCGGTGGCGTGCCGCGCCACGATCAAGGCCGCGAGCGTCGAGGTCGAAGCCGTGTCCTCGATGTGGCCGTGCCAATTGTCCGGGAGCCCGAGCAGCTGCGCGAGCCAGTCGAGCGTGAGCAGCTCGAGCTCGGTGAGCGCCGGCGAGGTGCGCCAGAGGAAGCCGACGTTGTTCAGCGTCGCGACGAGCAGCTCCGCCAGGATTCCCGGCTCGGCGCCGGTATTCGCGAAGTAGGCGAAGAAGCGCGGGTGCTGCCAGTGCGTCACGCCGGGAAGGAGAACCTCGTCGAGATCGCGCACCACCGCCGCGAACGGCTCGCCGTGGTCGGGCGGCGACGGCGGCAGCGCCGCGCGTACCTCGCCGGGCTCGACCTGCGCCAGCACGGGGAGGTCGCCGACGCGCTCGAGATAGCGCGCGGCCCATTCGAGCGCCGCGGCGCCGTCTTCACGGAAGCTCACCGCTTCTTCCGCAGCTTCTGGATCTGAGGCCAGGTGCGCGTGTTGACGACCTCGTCGGCGGTCAGCCATCCCCGTCGCGCCTGGCCGACGCCGAGCTCGACGTAACCCTGCGCGCGGACCTGGTGCGCGTCCGACGAGATCACGAGCTTCAGGCCCGCCTCCTTCGCGGCGCGCGCGTGCACGTCGCGGAGGTCGAGCCGGTCGGGCTGCGAGTTGATCTCGAGAAACGTCCCCGTCTCGAGCGCCTTCTCGATCACGCGCTCGACGTCGACCTCGGACGGCCCCCTCCTCGTGATCTTCCGGCCGGTCAGGTGGCCGATCACGTCGACGGCAGGATGCTCCATCGCGGCGAAGACACGCTCCGTCGGGTTCGTCTCGCGCGACGCGTGCACCGACGCCACGACCCAGTCGAGCCGCTTGAGCAGCTCGTCCTCGACGTCGAGCGAGCCGTCGGCGCGGATGTTCACCTCGATCCCTTTCAGGATCCGCATCTTCACGCGCTCCTGCAGCGCCTCGATCTCGTCGAGCTGCGCGTGCAGCCGGCCCCCGCGCAGATAGTGAGAGTGGTCGGTGACGGCGTAGTAGGCGTAGCCGCGCACGGCCGCGGCGTCGACCATCTCCTCGAGCGTGTTCTTGCCATCGGCCGACCAGCTCGTGTGCGTGTGCAGATCGCCCTTCAGGTCCTCGAGCTCGACGAGCTCGGGCAGCTCGCCGGCCCGCGCGGCCGCGAGCTCGCCCGCGTTCTCGCGCAGCTCGGGCGGGATGAACTGATAGCCGAGGAACGTCCAGAGCTCGTCCTCGTCCGCGGCGTGGAAGACCTCGCCGGTCTCGACCTTTGCGACGCCGTATTCCGAGATCGAGAGGCCGCGCCGCACCGCGTCCTCGCGCAGCGCGATGTTGTGCTCCTTGGAGCCGGTGAAGTGCTGCAGCAGATTCCCGTACGACTCCGGCGGCACGACGCGCAGGTCGAAGCGGAGGCCCTCGTCGGAGACGACGGTCGCCTTCGTGTCGCCCTTCGCCGCCACCTCCGCGACCCACGCCAGCTTCGTGAAGTAGTCGGTCAGCTCTCCCGGCGCGCTGGCCGTGGCGATGATGTCGAGGTCGCGGAACGTCTCCTTGCGCCGCCGCACCGAGCCGGCCTCCGACACCTTCACCGCGGCGGGATGCCCGCGGAGCACCGCCACGACCGCCTGTACCGCAGGCAGGCCCTCGCCGAGCAGCCGCCGGCCCGAGTCGGGGTTTTCGGCCTGGAACGCGAGCGCCTTCAGGATCTTCTCCTCACTCTTGGCCCCGAGCCCGGCGAGTGTCCGCAGCCGCTCGCCCTCGGCGGCGGCCTTGAGCTCGTCGAGCGTGGTGATGCCCAGCTCGCGCCAGATGCGTGCGGCGGTCTTCGGGCCGAGCCCGGGCAGGCGCATGAACAGCACGACCTCCGGCGGGATCGTCTCCCTCCGCTTCGTCAGCGCCTCGATCTCGCCGGTGTCGACGATCTGGACGATCTTCTCCTCGATCGTCTTCCCGATCCCCTGGAGCTCCTTCGCCTTGCCGTCCAGCGCGAGCTGCGCGATCGAGCCCGACGTCTCGCGCATGCGTGTCGCCGCACGCCGGTAGGCGAGCACGCGAAAGGACTCGGCTCCCTCGAGCTCGAGCAGGTCGGCGAGGAGCTCGAACTGATCGGCGACGTCGGTGTTACGGGGTAGGGTCTTCGCCACGTTAGGCGATTGTAAATTCGGACAACCGTCGCGCCGGAGGTTCGTCTCTACCGGCATGCGCAAGCTTGCCGTGCTCGCGTGCCTTGTGCTGTTTGTCGCACCCGCCGCGCACGCCGCCGACCCTCCCGCGCTGCCGCCACGCGGCCAGCTCGTCGCCGACCGCGCCAACTTCCTGCGCCTGGCCGAGCAGGGCCTGAAGCAGACCAGGCAGCTCTGGTGGAACGCTCAGCTCGGCTGGTACAACGACCGGCTCAATGACGTCGACCGGCTGCCGCTCGCGACGCTCTGGAGCGCCTATCCGCTCTTCGAGGCGACGAACGCCGTCGCGATCGCGCATCCAACGGCCTCGAACAAGGCCGCTGTCAACTTCTTCGCGGGCAAGGCCGAGAAGTACTGGGATCCGAACATCAAGCCGTTCGGCGGCTTCTCGTACTACTACACCGCCCGCGGCGGCTGGAACTCGTACTTCGACGACAACGGCTGGTGGGGTCTCGCCTTCCTCGACGCGTACCGCGCGACCGGCAACAAGCGCTGGCTCTGGGACGCGGGCCGCGCGCTCAAGGTCATCGACGGCGTCGGCTGGGACAGGCGATCCGGCGGTGTCTGGTGGGACACCGACCACCACCACAAGACCTCCGAGCCGCTCGCGGCCGGCGCGCTGATCGCCGCGATCCTTTATCGCCACGAGCACAAGTCGTACTACCTGAAGACGGCGAAGCGCTATCTCGCGTGGGCGAACGCCAAGACGTGGAACAGGAAGGTCGGCCTGTACGGGCGGAACGCCACCGACGGCACAGTGATGGACTACGTCGAGGGGATGTTCCTCGCAGCCCACTCGGAGCTGTGCGCGGCGACCGGAGTGCGCTCCTACTGCACGCAGGCCAGAGCGCTCGCCAACGCCTCGCTGAACCAGTTCCCGATCGACGCATCATGGGCGCCGGAGACGGACGTCGTCTACCTGCGCTGGTTGATCGACCTGTACGAGCGCGACAAGAACCCGCGCTGGTACGCCCTCGTCTACCGGAACGCGAGGCTCGCCGTCGCGAACGCCCGCGACGAGCAGGGGTTCTGGTCGAAGCGCTGGGACGGCGACTGGACGAAGCCCGGGATGCTGCGGACACAGGCGGGCACGCTCGCGCTGCTCGGGTGGATCGCGGCCGCCAAGACGCCGACGGTCCTGACCTGGAAGTGATCACCGGCGCGCGCGCCGGCGCGCGACAGTAGATTTGCGGCCCATGCGCGCCGGCCTCCGCCGCCGGGCGGCCGCGGCCGCCCAGACCGTCGCTGTAGCAATCCTCGTCGCCGCAGCCGTCACAGGTGCGGGCTACGGCCTCGAGCGCGTACTGCTGCGCGCGCCGACCCACGGCGAGCTCGTCGCGGCGCGGATCGAGGGCGTCCTGCTCCGCTACCGCTACCTGACAAGCGAGATTCACGTGCACGGCGAACCTGCACGGCGGGCGGTGTGCCTGCAGGGCTGGCAGCCGGGGCTGAACCGCAGGCCGGCGGGGCGGGGCGCGCGCATTCTCTTCTCGGACGGAGAGCGGCTGGTGCTCGGCGATCGCCGCGTCGTGCGGATCACACGCGCCAAGCACCCGACGCACCTGGGGCCGATCGCCGAGGTCGAGCTCGCCGGCTGCACGCGGCCGGTCACGAATCACCTCTACGGCCGCCTGATCGACGGGCGCCGGGCCCATGCAGTCCACACGACGTTCCGCGGGCGACCTGCGCTCCGGCTCCACGTACGCACGCGACGCTCGACCTTCAACGTCTACGTCGATCCCCGAACGCTCCGGCCGATCGGAATGCGCGTCGGGTCGCACCACGTCGAGGGCTGGAGCCGCATTCGGATCGTCCAGCTGACGCCCGAGCGCAAGCGCACCTTCCTGCGGAGGTTCAATGGCTGAGCAGGCCGTCGAGCGTCTCCACGAGCGCTCCCGCGCGCTGACGCTGAGCCCTGCATGGCAGCTCGCCGGCTGGTGGGCGGGCTCGCGGGCCCTCGTCTTCGCCTGCGCCGCGCTGCTCCACTGGCAGCGGACGCCGCACGGCTACTTCGAGCCGGAGTTCCGGTCGACGCTGACGGTGCTCAGCTCCTGGGACGGCCGCTGGTACGACCAGGTCGCCCGCAACGGCTATCTGCTCGTACCCGGCCACCAGAGCGATCCCGCCTTCTTCCCGTTCTACCCGATGTTGCTCCGGATCGTCCACGTGTTCGGGCTCTCGTACGAGGACGCCGGGATCGCGCTCTCGAACCTCGTTCTGCTCGGCGGGCTGCTGGCGTTCTACCGGCTCGGTCGCGAGCTCCTGCCGGAGCGGGACGCGTTCCGCGCGAGCGTCTTCGCCGCGATCGCACCGATGGGCTTTGCGTTCTCGATGGTCTATCCGGAGAGCGCCGTCTTCGCGTCCATGGCGCTCGCCGGGCTCGCTGCGCTCCGCGGCCGCTGGCTCACCTGCGCGGCATTCGCCGCTGCGGCGACGCTCGCACGACCGCAGGGCGTGCTGATCGTCCTGCCGATCGCCGCCGCAGTGCGTCAGGCGTGGCCGCGGCTGGGGCCCAGAGTTCGCGGCCTCGCCGCCGGCGCCGTCGCTGCGCCGCTCGCCGCTCTGCTCGCATTCCCGCTCTACCTCGGCTCCATCCTCGGCGACGCGCACGCCTGGTCGAAGGCGCAACAGGCGTGGGGACGCTCGTTCGAGCTCGACGGCTTCGTCCGCGCGTTCGGCCAGCTGCCCGCGCGTAACGGAACCGACCACTGGCTCCTGCGCGACGCGCTGTTCTGCCTCGGCTACGTCGTCCTGCTCGCGATCGCCTATCGCGCCGGAGTTCCGCGCGGATGGATCGCGGCGAGCGCTCTCATGGTGCTGCTGCCGCTGGAGACCGGCTCGTTCATCTCCGTCGCCCGGTTCGGCCTGCTCGCGCTCGCCGTCTTCTGGGGGCTCGCCGTCCTCGGCCGCCGCCGCTCCGTCGACTGGGCGCTGCGCGCGGCGTGCGTCGGGCTGCTCGTCATGTTCACGCTGACGATGCCCCTGATCTTCCCGTAGCCTCGCGGCCGTGACGCACGCCGTCGTCTGCCTGCCCACGTACAACGAGCGCGAGAACCTGGAACCGATGCTGCGCGCCCTCAAGCCGCACGGGGTGCGCGTGCTCGTTGTCGACGACAACTCGCCCGACGGCACAGGCGAGCTCGCCGACCGGCTCGCGCAGGAGCTCGAGTTCGTCGAGGTGCTCCACCGTCCGCGCAAGGACGGCCTCGGCCCCGCGTACATCGCCGGCTTCAGGCACGCGCTCGCCGGCGATGCCGAGCTCGTGCTTGAGATGGACTGCGACTTCTCCCACGACCCCGCGGACGTCCCGCGGCTGATTGCCGCGGCCGACGCGGGGGGCGACCTGGTACTCGGCTCCAGGTACGTCGAGGGCGGGGGCGTCGAGGATTGGGGCCTCGTGCGCCGCATCATCTCGGTCGGCGGCTCGTGGTACGCGCGCATGCTGCTCGGCGTGCGCGTTCGCGACCTCACCGGCGGCTTCAAGTGCTACCGCCGCGCGGTGCTCGAGCGGATCGATCTCGACGCGGTGCACTCCCGGGGGTACGCGTTCCAGATCGAGACCACGTATCGCACCCTGAGGGCCGGCTTCCGCGTCGTCGAGATCCCGATCCGCTTCGCCGACCGCACCGAGGGCCAGTCGAAGATGAGCCGCGCAATCGTCGCGGAGGCGGTGTGGAAGGTGCCCGCCCTGAGAGCGGCAGCGCTCGCCGGAAGGCTCTGAGGCGGATGCGCGAGGTGACCGACACGAGCTTCGAGCAGGACGTCCTCGCGGCGGGTACGCCGGTGGTCGTCGACTTCTGGGCGCCGTGGTGCGCACCGTGCCGCGCGATCAGGCCGATCCTGGAGACGCTCGAGGAAGCCTCGGCCGGACGGGTCGAGTTCGCGAAGCTCGACGTCGACGAGAACCCGGAGGTCGCGGCACGCTACGGCGTCCTGTCGCTACCGACGGTGATCCTCTTCGAGGGCGGCGAGCCGCGTGAGACGGTGATCGGCGCCCGTCCCCGAGGCCATTTCGAACGGGCCTTCGCCCCCTGGCTCGGCGCCGCCGCGTAGTACAGGTACACGCCTCTAACCTCGGGTCCCGACCCGCCCCCCTAGAGCGGTCGGTATCACGTCGAGTGGGTCGACCGGTCATTTCGGACGGACGCGCTGCGGAGCCGCGCGTCCTGAGGGCGGCGCCGGCAAGCGGCGCCTGCGCACGCACGAGCGTAACGCGGGGACGGACGCGCGCGCCAGTGTCCGCGTGTGACGAACGTGTGTCAATCGCGGAAGTGCTCCCACCCGCCGAGCTCGACCGGCTCGCCGTTCAGCGTCAGCACGACCCCCGAGCCGGCCTCGCAGCGGCCGATCACCGGGAACTCGAGCGGGTCGGGCGTCGCCGCGAGCAGCTCGTAGTCCTCGCCGAATCCGAGCTCGCCGACGCCGGCGGCGAGCGGCACGCGTTCGAGCTCGATCACGAGCCGACAGCGCGAGCGCTCTGCGATGTGCGCGGCGTCGATGGCGAGACCGTCCGAGATGTCCAGCATCGCGTGAGCGACCCGTGCGAGCCGCCGGCCTTCCTGGAGGCGGATCGGCGGCCGCAGGTGCGCAGCGATGTGCGGGCTCTCGCGGCCGTCGCGCAGCGCGGCAAAGCCCACGGCCGACCCGCCGAGCGGTCCGGTCACGACGAGGAGGTCGCCCGGGCGCGCACCCGCGCGACCGGGCACGCGCCCCGAGCGGCCGACGGCGGTCACGCTCAGATAGACGCGGTCGGCGGCCGTCGTGTCACCGCCGAGCACCGCAACTCCGGGCTCGTTCAGGCCCTCGTAGAGCTCGACCACCCGGTCGAGGTCGGTCTCGCCCGGCAGACCGAGGCTGACGATCAGGCCCTCGGGCTCCGCGCCGGACGCCGCGAGGTCGCTGAGATTGACCGCTGCCGCCTTGTAGCCGAGGTCGCGCCAGGACGTCCAGGCGAGCCGGAAGTGGACGTCCTCCACGAGCGCGTCCTGGGTGACGACGACGCCGCCGGCGAGCTGCGCGGCGTCGTGCTCGATCCGCTGCGCGAGGCCGCGGCGCTCGAGCTCGGCGAGCAGGCCGAGCTCGCCCGCATCAGCGAGCCGCATCGATCGCCTCGACGAGCGTGCGCGCCTCGGCGGCCGCCCGGATCACCGCCACGCCCTGGGCGCCCGCGCGGATGCACGCGGCCACGTTGGATGCGTCCACACCGCCGATCGCGACGACCGGGATCGAGACCGCGCGGCAGATCTCGGCGAGCCCGCCGACGCCGATCGGCGGGTCGGCGTCACGCTTCGACGGCGTCGCCCACACGGGCCCGGCGCCGACATACGTCGCGCCGGCCCGCTCGGCCTCGACCGCCTCCTCGACGCTCGACGCCGACAGGCCGAGCACGAGGCCCGTCGCCCGAGCGCGCTCGACGCCGCGGTCGCGCCGGCCGAGATGGACGCCGTCGGCCCTCAGCCGCAGCGCCGCCTCGACGTCGTCGTTGACCACGAAGAGCGCCGGCAGATCGCGGAACGGCCGTCCCCGCTCGACGAGCTCCTCGGTCGAGGCGCCCTTCACTCGCAGCTGCACGACCGTCGCCCCGTTCGCAACAGCATTCCGCGCCGGCTCGAGCTCCTCGACGAGCACGTGGAGCTTCATGCCGCGGCGACGCGGATCCGCTCGTCGAGCGTGTCCGGATCCAGGCTCCAGAGCGCGTCGTAGAGGCCGACGTGGAACGAACCCGGCCCGTGCGCACCGGCTGCGGCGTCCTCGCCCGCAACGCCGAAGGCGCCGAGCGCCTCGGCCGCCGCCTCGAGCGGCTCGCCCGGCTTCGCAGCGAGGAAGCAACCGGTCAGCGCACTCGCCATGCAGCCGGTGCCGGTGACCGCGCCGAGCAGCTCGTGCCCGTTCGCGACCGCCAGCACCCGCTCGCCGTCGGAGACGTGGTCGATCGCCCCGGTCACCGACGCGACGAGGCCGAGCCGCCGCGCCGCCTCGCGGGCGAGCTCGCCGGGATCGCCGCCGCCCATCGACTCGACGCCGCGAACCTCGGCGGCGACGCCGACGAGGGTCGCAACCTCGCCGAGGTTGCCACGCAGCACAGTGACGTCCACCGCGTCGAGGATCCGCCGCGCCGTGTCGGTGCGGTAGCTCGTCGCGCCGGCGCCCACGGGGTCGAGCACGACGGGGATCCCGCGCGCGCTCGCGGCCCGCCCCGCGAGCAGCATCGCCTCGACCCAGCGGTCGGAGAGCGTGCCGATGTTGAGGACAAGCGCCGAGGCGAGCCCGGCCATCTCCTCGACCTCCTCGACCGCGTGGGCCATCACGGGAAGCGCGCCGATCGCGAGGGTCGCGTTCGCGGTCTCGTTCATGACGACGTAGTTCGTGATCTGGTGGACGAGCGGCTTGCGCTTCCGCAGCTCCGCCAGCGTCCGGCCGGCCGAGACGGTCATCGCCGTCCCTTCACGCCGAGGACGTCGACCGGGCCGTCGCCGGCCCCGATCTCTGCGAGCCCGCGGGCGACCGCGCCCGACGCCGTTGCGGCGGCCGCACGCGCAGCGTCGAGGAGGCTCTCGCCGCGGGCGAGGTGAGCGGCGAGCGTCGCGGAATGCGTGCAGCCTGCACCGTGTGTCGCCGCGACGTCGTGGCGCTCCACGGGAATCTCCTCGTGCTCGCGCCCGTCGAAGAGATGGTCGACCGCATCGGCTCCGTGGCCGCCCGTGACGATCACCGCCGAGGCGCCCAGCTCGTGGATCGCCTCGGCGAGCTCACAGCGCCGGCCCGTCCGCCCGGCGAGCGCCTCGGCCTCGGGCAGGTTCGGCGTCACCACCGTCGCGAGCGGGAGCAGCCGGCCGACGAGCGTCTCGACGGCGTCCTCCTGGAGCAGGCGCGCACCGGAGCTCGCAACCATAACCGGATCGACCACGAGCGGAACCGGATGCTCCTCGAGAAAGGCGGCGACGGTCTCGATCAACGACCGAGAGAAGAGCATTCCCGTCTTCGCCGCGTCGACGCCGATGTCATCGAAGACGGCCTCGAGCTGCGCGCGAATGAAGTCAGGCGGCAACTCGTGCACGGCCGTCACCGCCACGGTGTTCTGCGCCGTCAACGCGACGAGGACGCTCGAGCCGTGGCAGCCCGCGGCCGCGAACGCCTTCAGGTCGGCCTGGATCCCTGCGCCGCCGCCCGAGTCGGACGTCGCGATCGTGAGACAGCGGGAAACGCTCGTTCGTCCTCCCTTCGCCGGCATTACCCGGATCAGGTTCAGCGGGTGTGATCTCAGCCCGTGAGGGCACCCCGGTAGCCTGAGGCTAGCAGCGGCGGCAGAATCGCCGCGACACGAAAGCCAGCCGCGAGGACTCGGAGAACACGGCGCAGTGCGACTGCTCGAAGCGGATCCAGCGGCCCTGCGAGCGCGTCGAGGGATGGTGCCCTGGCTACCATCGCCAGGGCGATGGCGCAGGCAGACACGGACTCGGAGAGCTGACCTCGCGGTGGTGCGAGCGCGGAAGCTCCCGGCCGCGACCGCGCTCGCGACCGAGCGCATCGCGGCGGAGGCGGGCACGGGGCCCGGGCGACTGCTCGAGCTCGGCTCGGTCGGGATCCACGCGCCGGCGCTCGCCTTGCTCGGCTGGACCTCGTCGTCGCAGAGGCCTCGCCCGCCGCGCTGGCGCGGGCACGCGAGCGCGCGGACGGGGTGGCCGAGGTGGTCTCCGCGGTGGCGCTGGAGGAGGCGGCATTCGACGTCGTCGTCGGCCCGGCGGCGGCAAAGCGCTACCTCCGGCCGGGCGGGCGTCTGATCCGCGCGTGACGACGCTCGCGCTCTGGGACGACCTGCTCGAGGGCGAGGAGCTTGCGCACGCCGAGGTCGCACCCGCGCGCCGTGCGCGTACGGCTTCCCTCCCGGACGACTTGCATCCACGCGTCCGCGACGCGCTCGCGGCACGAGGGATCGAAGCGCTCTACACGCACCAGCGCGAAGCGTGGGACCGCGCGCGCGAAGGCGGCAACGTGATCGTCACGACCGGAACCGCGAGCGGCAAGACGCTCGCCTTCAACCTGCCCGTGCTCGACGCCCTCGCGGCCGAGCCGAAGCGGCGTGCGCTCTACCTGTACCCGACCAAGGCGCTCGCGCAGGATCAGCTGCGCGCGCTGACCGAGCTGAAGGTGCCCCGCGTCCGGGCCGCGATCTACGACGGCGACACGCCGAGCGAACGGCGCTGGCAGGTGCGCAAGTGGGCGAACCTGATCCTCAGCAACCCGGACATGCTCCACGTGGGCGTCCTGCCGCATCACGACCGCTGGGCGGACGTCCTGCACAACCTCGCCTACGTCGTCGTGGACGAGGCGCACGTCTACCGGGGCGTCTTCGGCTCGCACGTCGCGAACGTGCTGCGCAGGCTGCGGCGCCTCGCCCGGGTTTACGGCGCCGAGCCGCAGTTCCTCCTCGCCTCGGCCACGATCGCGAATCCCGGCGAGCTCGCGGCCGCGCTGCTCGGCGCCGAGGCTGCGGTCGTCGGCGGCGACGCGGCCCCACGGGCGGAGCGCACGATCGCGCTCTGGAACCCGCCGCTCCTCGACGAGGAGCTCGGCCTGCGTGCGAGCCCCCTGGGCGAGGCCGCGCGGTTGATGGCGGAGCTCGTCTTGCGCGGGCAGCGGACGATCTGCTTCGCGAAGAGCCGAAAAGCGGCCGAGCTCGTCCACCGCTTCACGGTCGAGCGCGTCGACGCGGAGACCGCGAAGCGACTCGCACCGTATCGCGCCGGCTACACGCCGCAGCAGCGGCGCGAGATCGAGCGGCGGCTCGTCGAGGGAGAGCTGCTCGGTGTCTCGGCGACCGACGCGCTCGAGCTCGGGATCGACATCGGCCTGCTCGACGCGGCGATCTGCGTCGGCTTCCCGGGGACGGTCGCCTCGCTCCGCCAGCAGTGGGGACGCGCCGGCCGCCGAGGGCACGGGCTGGCCGTCCTCGTCGCCAGCGAGGACGCGCTCGACCAGTACTTCATGCGGGAGCCCGCCGCGCTGCTCGGCCGCCGCGTCGAGGCGGCGATCCTCGACCACGCGAACCCGCGGGTGCTCGACGGGCACGTCAGGGCCGCCGCCTTCGAAGCTCCGCTCGACGACGCCGACCGCAGCGTCCTCGGCGACGAGGCGCTGGAGCGCGCCGCCCTGCTTCCCGAGCTCAAGCGCACCAAGGCAGGCTACGTCTGGGCGGGAAAGGACTACCCGGCCGCCCGCACACCGCTGCGCTCGA
>WNGD01002727.1_pt1 | contig 18264 bp, 14 predicted proteins | sample 5400671 | NCBI WGS metagenome assembly WNGD01 (sample SAMN13153369, study PRJNA577476) | soil metagenome | isolation source: 40 cm soil or saprolite under grassland replicate 2 | place: USA:California | collected 2016-06-15
CTCTCCCAAAGGCAGTCACACACGCATGAGCCTTGCCAGTCTGTTTGGGACCTGGATCGCCCAACATCTCAACCCTTTCCACCAATGTTTGGCGGCCCTCTCTACGAAATCTTCTTTGGGTCAAGTCTGAACAGATACAGCAAACTTCTTCAATTGACCTTTTTGGCTTTCCCGTGTATACTAAAGCGCACGGGAAGCCAATTGATCCTGAATGATTCTTTTGACCCGTCTGAGGATACTGCACTAGACATCGAGGCCTTCGGCACGTAACCGGGCGCGCATTTCCTGTCCTGCCCGGATAGGGTTCCAGTAGCCTGCCATCAGGAAGATTGCTGGGATGAAGGCGACCATCCCTGCCAGGCAGATCCACCACCACGTCGTCCATCCCCGACCCAGAGGACCAATGATAGGTGGAAGGGCTAAAAAGGCGACGATGGTAATGCAACGCAGGATGAAGGACCAGACAGCGAGGCCTGTTGCCACGAGAGCCGGATTGATGCTCTCTACTGTTTCCGTGAATCCTGCCATCCAGCTGACATACACGGTACCCATGCAGACTCCCAGCAGGCTGAGCAGGATGGTCATGAATAGCAGGCTGATCGGGCCTCCGGACTGGAGAGTCTGGACGAGTAAGAGCAGAGTCACAATCACCGCCCCGATCGTACCGAGTAGCATGTAGGGCTTGCGCACGATCGTGCGGTCGGAGACCACGCCGATAACGAGTGCTATCCCCATATAAACCAGCACGAACACACTTACCAGGCCATCTGCCTGGGACAGAGTAAAGCCGCTGACGCTGGTGAGGTAAAGTGAAAAGAAAAAGACCACCGTTGTGTACATGAGTAAGAAGAAGGAGATACCTACGGAACTCACGATGATGGATGGACGCAGCATCTGCCGCCACGCTCCTGGCTTCGGAGCTTCCAGCTCGACCAGGTGCGCGCGAGTCTCGATGATCTCTCGTTCCCGCGCACTGGTTATCACCTGGTTGCGTAGGGAGGCCGGCAGTTCACGCAGAGCCACACCACAAAGCAGGAAAGCCAATAGCCCAACGATGCCTGCAAGTAGATATTGAGACTGCCATGTGCCGAAATGCGGCAGCGTCAGACTCGCCACACTTTCCGCCAGGAGCGTTCCTCCAGTCGAGCCGAGTAACCAGAAGCTCATCGCACTCGCTCTTCCCAGGCGCGGAGAGAAGTCCCGCACCAGAGCAGTAGTAACCACAAAAATGATTCCCTCAACACAACCGAGTAATACGCCGAGTACGAGAAAAACCACTAGTGTTGGCGAGAGCGCGATGCCAAGTATAATGAGGGAGCAGGCCAGCAAGCCAAAGACCGTAAGATTAGCACGCCCCAGTCGATCGGCTACGCTCGCTGCAAGTGCAGTGAGCGCACTCAGAAGGAGGTATACGACCAGATACAGGTTGTAGGCGGCCAGGGAGAGGTGGAAGGCGTGCAGGACCAGCGGTAGCACAGATGTCGGGACGTAGACGTCGTAGGTCAATACGATGGTTGCAAGGACCGCGAGTGTGAGATACCAGAGTCGTCGCTTCGTGGTCGGGTACTGCTCCAGATTCCTATGCAAGAGGCGGGTGAATGAGAGCTTCATCGAGTTTCTCCTTATTATGCGGAAAAGCCGCCAGCACGCTGTCCAGGTATGGCGTCGGTCCTTGCCTGCTCTGCCGTTCACGTAATCTAGAAAGGAGGGTCGCTATCGGAGGGCCTTCATCCAGGAAGCAGCGGAGGTATCCCTCGGGCTCGGCCAACCGCACAGCCTGTGCAAGAGAAGCGAGAGCTTCTCGCTCTGACTTTCGCATCTGATGGGCCAGAGCTTCAAGGAGTCGCATCCCGATCACAAAGTTTCCCCAGTCCCTGGTCGTTGCCTCTTCCAGCAAAGGCTCAAGACGTCTGAGAACCTCCTCTGCCTTCTGTTGGGCAAGCCAGACCCTGACCTGGGCCAGATCTTCTCTTGCGCGCGCGAGAGGGGCAGGAAGTCTGTCCGACCGGCGCAACTGCTCTTCGATCCACTGTGCTGCCCGTTCGGTCTCCCCACATGCTAACCAGAAGCGCACCTTTGCTTCAGTGAGAAACAGGGCGCGGAGAAACCAGGAATCCCGCAATTGGGTGACCAGGATCCGTTCGGCCTGCTCAAGGGCCACCGCTGCCGTCACCAGATCGCCTTGCGCAAGATGAACCTCCAGCAGTGCTGTGAATCCGATATACGCCACGGTCGAGAACTCTTCTCGCTGGCTTAACTGGATTGATTGGCGAGCAATCTCAAATGCAAGATCTAGTTGATTCCACTCGCGTGGAATATAGGATTGAAAGAAATAGATCGAACTCATCAAGGGAAAGAGGAGATTGTCAGATCCTCTTCCCAGCGGGTCCGCTTGCTGAGCGATGCGCCAGGCCTCGCGAAGCCGACCTCGATAATACAAATATTGAATCGCACGGGACATATTATGGAGTGTCTGCGACACACTTTCATCTGCGGGTGCAAGTGCAACTGCTTCTAATGCGCTCTGCGTGGCCAGCACAAGGTCGCCAAGGATGCCATAGGCATCAGCCTGCACGCCGATGGCTTCCCTACGCGCGAAGAGGTTTGCTTCAGAGAGATGGACCAGAGCCTGCTGGCTCAACGCACGTCCCGCCTGCGCGTCTCCAGTCACGACCGCGCTCAACGCACGGAGAGTAAGGATCTCCCCTATCAGGTTGTCCTGCTCTGATTCCTCCACTGGCGACCCCATCGCCCCAGCCTCCCGCTGTATCGCAAGGGCGGTTTCGGCTGCCCTCATCCAGGGTTCTGCCGCTGCGGGTGAGACAAGAAAAAATTGCACCCAGGCATAGACAAAGCACAGACGAGGCCGGGAACGTACCACCTCTTGAGGAATCTGCTCAATCCAGCGGCATAGCATGAGTGATTCACTTCGTTTCCAGATCAGGGAAGTCGCGGCTGGCTCGATCAGATCAGCGGCATGCTGCCAGGCTTTGGCCTGCAAAGCATGTTGCACAGCCTCGCCGATGTGCCCCTGCTGCTCATACCAGTGGCTGGCACGCAAGTGCAAAGCAGGAATGACTTCCACATCCTCCCGTTCGAGTTGAGTGCGTAGCGTTTCGGCAAACAGGGCATGGTAGCGATACCAGCGACGGTGCTCATCCAGGGGAGAGACAAAGAGGTTAGTCCGTTCGAGCTGTTCCAATATCTGTTGACTCCCAGATTGTTCGAGTACTGTATCACAGAGGGAAGCCGAGAGTTGCTCCAGGACGGAGGTGCGCAGCAGAAAGGTCTGAATGGATTCAGGCTGCTGCCGCAGGACTTCCTCGGTCAAGTAGTCCAGGATGTAACGCTGGCTGCCGGAAAGGAGGGGCAGCACGGCGACGGGATCCGCCCGTCCCCGAAGCGAAAGTCCAAAGAGTTGTAAACCCACGAGCCACCCCTCGGTTCGAGCATTCACAGCCTCAAGCGAATCAAGAGGAAGTTGGACGCTCATTATCTCCTCAAGGAAGGCTGCTGCTTCCTCCAGGGTAGAGCGCAATTGCTCAGTGCGCACTTCCAGCATCTGACGACGTGCGCGAAGACGAGCCAGCGGCAGAGGCGGATCAACGCGGGTCGAGAGGATCAGATGCAGTTGAGGAGGAAGATGCTCCACCAGATGCATGAGGGTGGTATGAATGACCTCTGAGCTCACCAGATGATAGTCGTCTAACACGAGCAGCACCCGATCCGTACCCTCTATTAGCCGATTGATGAGAGCCGTAAGCAGGTACTCAAAAGGCGGCGAAGGTTGGTTCTGCAAGTAGGTCAACAGCAGAGTGCAAAGACCAGGAAGTGCACGATCCAGGCTAGTAAGCACATACCGCCAGAAGCGCACCGGGTCATTATCTCCTTCATCCAGTGATACCCAGGCGACAGAGGGATGCCCTTCTTGGAGGGACTGCACCCAGGCTGTGAGCATTGTGGTTTTGCCAAAGCCTGCTGGCGCAGAGACCAGCGTGAGCAGGTATCGCTTACTCTCATCAAGCAGGGCATTGAGACGGGGACGGGGAATAAGCACCCGCGAGGTCGATGGTACAAAGAACTTGGTAGCCAGCAGATGCTCATACAACCGGGAGTCAGTGACCGATGAAGAGGTCAAGGAGTCCAGGAGGGGAGGGGAAGATGCAGTTCGCGCCTTCTGCTGCACGAGAGCAACTGGCACCTGCTCTAATTCGGCCTGCCGGGTGAGCTGTCCCTCTTGCTGGTGTGACGCAGCGGGAAGGTCTGAGACTGGATTTGTCTCGGTAGTGGAAGTATGTGCTACTGCAGAGTGCGAACTGAGCAAGGTCCGGAGCCAGTTCTCATCCAGGAGCACCCGTTGACGTGCTGTTTGCCACAACGCACGAATCTCCTCTTCCTCCCGATCCACCGCAAAGACATGGTGCCGTGCGCAAACTTCAATGAAGCGTTTGAGGCTCTCTACCTTGGGATAACTGCTGCCACCTTCCCAGTCCTGGATTGTCCGCTCGCCAGCCTTGAGCAACTGAGCGAGTTCTCCCTGGGTCACGCCGATGCGTGTTCGCAGTGTCAGGCAGAGGTTGCCGAACGTGTAGTCTCGCTCGCGATAGCGATAAGAACTCCTCATGTGTGTTCTCCTTGCATGCAGCCAGACACGCAGTGACCCGCAGTGACCCACGCCGACATCCAGGAGCAACGCTGCTACACTGAAGATTGATGGCCGGATCATCTAAGTAGGTCATCGCTCGAGGTTGTATGGGCTCGGTGACGTGAGAATCCATACAACCCTTTCAATATTGATACTATCTTAATCCGGATCATCCCCAAATTGAAACGTCATGCGCGCAGGCGCACCACTCCGCATGACCACAGGAAAAGGTGGTCAGAAGATATTGATGGCGAATTCAAAAATCAAGCTCGTTTTGAGCTAGAGTTCGCAGTATTCCGAGCGTGAAAACCGAACTCGCCACCAATATCAATTGAGGGAGAGTCCACGAATTGACCCGAAATGAAACCCGCGCTGACCCGTACTGACCCACACTGACATCCACGAGAAATACTTCTACACTGAAGAGTAGTGACTGAGCTCACTAGACAGACAAACAGTTGAGGTTGTATAGCCTTGTTGGCTAGAAACTCCTTTCAAGTTCTTATACATCTATCGACCCTATCATAACACAAGTTCGAGGGGAAAGTAATCATGGATCAGATTCTTGTTTGTATGCCGGGAGAAGCTAACACCCAACGAGAGGCGCGACTCGCCTACGGTGAACTCCTGGCCACCAAGTGCATTATAGCAGTTTCCTCCCACGCCCTGATCTCTCGTCCCCGGCTCTCAGCCCTGCTTGACGCGGGATTACAGCACAAGTTGACGCTGCTCTCCGCGCCTGCAGGCTTTGGCAAGACGACGCTGCTCTCGACCTGGGCGCAATCACATTCCGCAGGCAGTGTGGCCTGGGTGACGCTCGATGAGGGGGACAATGCGCCCCGGCGGTTCTGGGCGTATGTGCTCACGGCGCTTGACCGGTGCGAGCCGGGCACGAGTGCGCAGGCACTCCAGCGGTTGTACGCTCCCGAGGAGTCTTCTCTAGAGGAGGTGCTCAGGGCGCTCATCAATCGGCTTGCGGAGGCAATGACTCCCTGGGCACTGATTCTGGATGACTACCAGGTAATCAACGAGCCCGCTATCCACCATCAGCTTTCGTATCTGGTGGAGCACCTGCCGTCGCAGGTACATATAATGCTTGCAACGCGCACTGATCCTCCTTTGCCGCTCTCCCGATGGCGCGCTCGTGGTCAGATGCTCGAACTGCGGACCGACCAGTTGCGCGCGAACGAGGAGGAGGCAGCGGCTCTGCTGCTACAGGTGATGGGCACTACACTCGAAAGCTCCCTCCTCCAGGAGATCACCAGCCGCACAGAGGGCTGGCTGGCTGGACTACGACTCGTCGGCCTTGCGCTGCATGGCTGTGCTGACCCGGCTTGCATGTCGGAAGGGGCACGCGGGAGCGACCGCTACATCCTGGACTATGTGAGCGAGGAGGTGCTCCGCCAGCAGGAGCCCGCCGTGTACACGTTCCTGCTATGCACCTCGATTCTTTCGCAGCTCACAGCCCCGCTCTGCGATGCCGTGTTAGAGCGGACGGACAGCCAGCAGGTATTGGAAGAGCTGGAACGGACCAATGTCTTTGTGATGCCCCTGGATCGCCAACGCCGCTGGTATCGCTACCACGCTCTCTTTGCCGAGGCCCTGCGCATCCGTCTGGAGCAGGGAAGCGGGGAAGACGTGCGCGCGCTGCATCTGCGGGCAAGCCGCTGGTATGAGCAGGAGGGCAACATCGCCGAAGCGGTGCAGCACGCGCTAAGTGCATACGCCTGGGAACGTGCAGCGGATCTGATCGAGTCCATGCTACAGATGCACCCTGAGGGAACGTCCGAAGGACAGATGGTCGCGCGCTGGGTGGAGCAGTTGCCTGCCGAGGTTGTGCATTCCCGGCCTCCGCTCGGCCAGCTCTCCGCCAGAGGTCTGATGAAGGACGACAGGCTGCTAGCGAATGAGCTCTGGCCGCAAGGAACCGAAGTGGTAGGTCCTGCTGTACAAATGGCGGGGCGCGCGGCGAAGACAGGCGCGATCTCATTTATGAGAGACGAACGGGAGCACCAGCGCTCCACGCTGCTTGCGAGTAGCATACACATGGCGGGCCGCTCCGAGGATGAGAAGGCCGGGCTAGAATTGCTACTGCTCGATCCCTTGACTGAGCGTGAACAGGAGGTGCTGCGCCTGGTGGCGCGAGGCGCTTCCAACTCGGAGATTGCAGCGGCGCTAGTCGTGGAAGTCAATACCGTCAAACGCCATATGGGCAATATTATGTCGAAACTGCAGGCAAGTAATCGCACACGGGCAGTGGCACAGGCGCGCATGCTTGGTCTGCTGACTGAGGTGGCATAGAAAGGACATAGCCATGAATCCGTACACACAGCATCACTGCGAAACGGCAACACAAGTAGAAGCTCCTTTGACTGAAACGATGCTGCTCGCCTGGCGCGGTTTTACCACTGAGGAAATCGCTTCCCTGTTGTGGCTGCGACAGTGGTACCAGAACGGGGGGAGCGATCGTGCTATTATCGTGCGCCGCCTGGAGTTCCTCAGATTCCTGGTCCAGAACGGCATGATAGCATTGTAACAACCATAATGAAGAGGAATGACGAGCCTGAACAACGCTCTTGCCAGGGAATCTTTTACCTGGCAAGAGCTTGCACTTCTTGCCAGCGGAAACACGCCACAATGTGATCGTTCACCATCCCCACCGATTGCATAAAGGCATAGCAGATGGTGGAGCCGACAAAGGTAAAACCGCGTCGTTTCAACTCCTTGCTCATCGCATCTGACTGGCTGGTCTTGGCAGGAACGTCCTGCATGCTGTGCCAGGCATGTTGCTGCGGGTGCCCATCGACAAATTGCCAGATGAAGGCATCAAAGCTTTCAAAGTGGGATTGGACCTCAAGAAATGCACGGGCGTTCTGAATCGTGGCCTGGATTTTCCGCCTGTTTCTCACAATCGCAGGGTCCGCAAGCAGTTCCTGGACTTTCCGCTCATCATAGCAAGCAATTCTGCTCGCGTCAAAGCCATCAAATGCCTGAAGGTAGCCTGGGCGCTTGCTGAGAATCAAGGCCCAGCTCAAACCGGCCTGCACCCCCTCAAGGATCAGCATTTCAAAGAGTTTGCGGTCATCGTGGACAGGCACACCCCATTCTGTATCATGGTAATCGGTGTAGTGCTGGCTGGCTAAGGCCCAGGCACATCTCTTCAACTCCAACTTTTTGCTCCTTCTTCCCGACAGGCGGTGAAGTCCCCTTCTGCCCGAGGACGGTATGCTTCTGTAATATGGTAAAGATACCATAGGAAGCATCGGAATGTCTTCACGTATACATTTCAATCGCTGCTTGTGTGCTGAAAACGTTCAGCTTCTTAAAGAGGAGACGGAATTGCTGTTCAAGCTGTTCCCATATCGGCTGTTTCTCCTGTTCGGATAGCTCCCAGAGTTCTCGTTTGAAGGGACCGAAGGCTTTCTTGCGTGTTTTGTACATGAACTGTTCTCTGGTCCAACCGTCTTGCCATTCGCCCTGGCAGTGATCTCCCACCCACTGGTACATGCGCTCTCGCAGTGGGGCTGGCACCTGGTCATAGATTGTGTTCTGAAAACCGGTGGCCAGGTGGATCTCCAGCGTGTGATGCATGGGGAATCGATCGAAGACATCCATGGGCAGAGTCGAGGCTCCATGTTGCACCACGCCTCCAAAGTGGTACTTTTCTCGTGCGATCCGTCCCGTGTTCTCAAGCACGGAGAAATCAAGTTGAGCCGTTGCAATGCTCCCGTCAGGTAGGAGCATGCCTCCATGGCTGGTCCCGGTTTGTACGCTGATTTTACTCAGGCTTGGGGTGCTCTTCCCTAGAGCTTTGTCATAACCATCCAGGAAGGCCACGAGTTCCTCCGGTGTGCTATTTTTCCCACCGATGTGCCCGATTTCTCCCCCGACAGAGATCGATCCCTGGGTTTCAAGCGAGCGAATGTATTGCGTGAGGGCGGCGGTTACGCGATAGTTTTCCGCTTGCTGCTCATCGAGCGCGGTTTTCGAGAGATCAACCAGGGTGGATGCGTCGATATCAATCTGGCGAAAACCTGCATCCAGGGCTTCTTTGATGAGGCGCTTCATGTCCTGTATTTCCGCCGCAGGATCTTCCTGGTAATGATGCGCATTTACCTGCACATGGTCTGCCTGCAGGAACACCGGCCCCCGGTAGCCCTCTTTAATGGCCGCTGCTAGCACCGCAACGGCGAATTCATCGTACCGTTGATCTGTATATCCCATTTCTGAGCGGGCCAGTTCAACAATCAAGGATCCAATATGCTGTTCCTGTGTTAGTTTGAACAACACGCGAGCGATATCATAGGTCAGCGTGCGCAGATTGATAGCAGGAACTGTTGACGTTGCGGGAACCGCTCCTGCCCCAATCGCCAGATAATACGGGCGGAGAGACAGGGAGCGAATACCAAGGGCTGCTGCGAGCTGCCGGATAACCGAGCGGGCTCGCGTTTTCACATTTGCGTCAGTCGCAAACACGGCGGTGAAGACCAGGGGATCGATGATAGTATTGCGGAGTCTCTGTTCGTCAGTGATACGTGGTCTGTTTCCATCGAGACAAAGGACGCCTGTGACTGCCTGGTGCAGTTCGTCTATCGAGGTATACATCTTCTGGTTCTCCTAACAGGATAGAGATCAATTGAGGAAGCGCATCTTCCTCCTGTGAGAATAGCCCTCATGGGTCTCATTAAGACCGAGTATAGTGACCCAAGGCGAGAGCCGTCATGACTCGAAAGCGCCATTATACAAGGGCTATGCAACTGCTCCTTTCGGGCCATATGCTCGACTCGCTCGTGAGGGAGGCGGAGGAGCAGCTTCGATTGCGGGAAGATCGAGCGTATCGCGGTACTCTGTGCGCGCTGCAAGTCGTTCTGGATCATTCCTCTCAGCCAGATGAGCGAAGCTAGAAGCGGCAGCTTCGTTTCTGGCTGAATAAGGAGCTTCATCAGGGTAACACCACCACAGGCGCTGGATGACCTCCTTTTTGTCAGGAGACCATTGCAAGCTGATGTCGCCGATATTGGCATACCCAACGATCAGTATGCCTGCTTCTTGATGGCTCAGCCACTCGTGCGGATGCAGCAGGAGATGTTCCATCTCTCCTGCCTCACATGCCAGTAGGTGTGTACCTTTGACCACATCGTATACCAGACTGTGTGCGTGCTCAGAAAGCCGTGCCGGGGAAGGTTCTCCCATTATGGCTCCTTGAGTGGCCCTATTCAGCTCGGGCGCTTGCAGGTGAGCTCGTCTGTCTTGCAAGTAGCGCATTTGGTAGCTGCGAGCAAGGGAAATGCTATCAAACGCTCTTTGCGATCCCTCTTGAGCGGGCAGCACGATCTCCTCTGGATATCTCGATAGACCCATCGACCTCGATAGTGTCCGCCACAGATCGTAGACCCGAGATCCCGCCTCCTGCAGGATAATGTGCAGCACCATCCCTATCTCGTCTGGTGTCTCCTGGACAAAGGGGCGTACTGTCGACCTCTCACCTCGTCCCGCCAGACGCAGGAATGCCGGATACCCTCTGGCCAGAGCTGCTATTTGTGCACTCGTCCCTTCGTTCCGTAATGAACTGGAGGTGTAATTGACCATCTTTGCCGCCTGCTGTGTATGATGATCCCAGTACTGCACACTGGAGCCGAAAGCATAATGCACATCTCCCGAGAGGATCACAACGCGTTTCATCCTGCTCACGGACTCAAGAAAGTGCTGAAAGGTGGAGCGCTCTAGCCTCCAGGCTTCCGGATCGTACGCATAGTTCTCTTGGTTGAACATCCGGCTCCAGAACTGGATGGTTTCAACAAGGCCAATGCCAAAGACCGGAGTGGCTGAGACGAGGAAGGTCACGTCTGTCTCCTGGCGGCTGTGAGCGACCACTTGCGTTTCTATCGCCTCGGGCGACAGCAAACCTGGAAAAGCATCAGGGGTCAGGTAGAAACGCTGGGTGCGCGTATCCAGCACCAGCACCTGGAAGTTCGGGCCGGAAAGCGTATAGTGCCAGCACAGTGCCTGCTCTGAACGTTGAAGCGTGCATGTTCCGACAAAAGGAGCAGGGACGCCGACTAGTTCGGCAATGAGATCAGCTTGCCTGCTCGACTCGTCGCCACGCCACGCGTCAACCGTTGCCAGTAGCGCCGTGCCGTTGGGCTCATCAAATTGTTCTGGCGTGTTCCCCCACGCCTGGAACAGGGCGTACGCGAGCAGCCCGTTGCGCACAATGCGGCACCCCAGTTCGCTCCCCAGCACGTTATAGCACCACTGCCCATCAAGAAACCAGTCGTCGGTCACATCGTGATCATCGCAAATCATGTAGGTCGCTATGTTCGCCAGGGCACGTCGCACTCGCGGCAGTGTCGAGCGAAATTCCTTCAACTGGTTCACCTTGCAGACGTATTCCTGCGCTTGATGAGTCATCTGTCGAGCAGATGGACGCTCAGCATCCGGGCAAAAGGGCATCCCTTCCGAGCAAGGCAGGTCGTCAGGCCAGAGGATATTTGACCAGGCAAAGAGATACATCGCGTAATATTCGGCCAGCGCCAGCAGGTGGCATCGCGGCTCTTCTGTAGTAAACATGGCTTTGTTTCGTACCGCATCGGCGCGTTCGCCAGGCGCCAGCAGGCGAGCCGGTCCATCAACGAGCGGCAGTATCTCCTCCTGGTTGCCTGTGAGCAAATAGCTGCCAGCATCGATCAGTGCAGCCAGCAGGGGTGCGGCGACATCATCCGCATAGATTTGATCACCCGTGAGAAAGAGCATTTGCGGGCGGTTCGCTCCCTCTTGAGCCGACTCGGCAAGCACGGTATCCAGCGCGTATAACATGTCTTTGCCGACGCCATGTGGCTTGCGGCAGGAACCATGCAGTATCCTGAGCTGGTTCAAATCTTGAGGTGGGAGCACGAAGCTGGGCAGGGGATGTCCAGGATAGACCAACCGCTCAAGGAGATCAGCCGAAGCGGGATCAAGAGTGAGCACTCCAGGTGTACCGAGATGCGCGGCTGTTTCCGGCGCGTCATTCCTTGCGGGCAGATGAGCGTTAGCTAGACGCGCAGCCTCGTTTCTGGCTGAATACTTCCGCTCGGTCGGATGAGCGGAGCTAGACGCGTCAGCTTCGTTTCCGACCGAAGAAGGATCATACGGAGCATAAGGAGCTTCCTCTTGAGAGGTACACGACTGGAAGAACAGATCGTAGTAGTACAGCCCACCCCAGGCGAGTGGTTCCTCATCGGTAGAGGCGTGAGCCGTCACCGCAACCATGTGCAGATGCTCACCCAGGCGTACCGTGCGGCGTGTCCCTGCAAACCGTTCAATGAGACCTCCCGCAGTATCGCGCGCATAGATGCGCAGGGTGACCGTTCGAGGCTCTTTCAAGGCGAGCCAGACCGTGACGGCATGCGGCTCCGTGCGCCGTAAGATTGGACCGGCAAGGATCAGTGGGAATGCGGAAAATCGCTTTGCCAATGGTATCCAGGCCATGATGGGTTATCTCCTTCGCGGTATCCACGACGATACACATTCCTTCACAAGAGTCCTTTCCCGCCGCTGTCTCCCTGTGAGTGTGAGCAAGGTAATGCCCGCACCTGTCACGACGAACAACCACACAAGGGACATCTTCGAACCAAAGAGGGGGTCTTTCCAACGCTTCATCTCGTCAGCGTCTGTCCCTTCAGAGAAAAGCGAAGGTCGTTCAATAGGTTGCATAATCTCTCTCCTCTTGACTGACTATTATTCATCTGGTCGGTTCTGCTAACTCCAGCCCATGCGCGTACATACACTTTGAGTGTAGGAGGTATGAACGGGAGGGACATGCTACTTAAGTTGCATCTTGAGGATCATGAGAAACCCAGTGTGGAGAACGTTACCTTCTGGAGATGAAAAATTTAATAGAGCACGCATATTCTTACAAGAGCTGTTTCAATGCAACTTAAGTAGCATCATTCTTCGGTTCACATGCTCTACACTGAGCGTGTATGAACGTGCGCATCGGTATAGGCCCATAAATGGTCTCGATGCTGAGCTCGGGAGCGTGAGGCTGTCGCATGCGCGCAGTTAGCGTCACACCATGAGCGGACACAGTGGCAACCGATGCAAACATAATAGAGAGAAAAGGAGATATCCGACAGATATGCGCTTCCATATTAAAGAGTGGGCGTGGAGTCTGCCAGAACCATTCGTTGTGAGCAATGACGCAGGCTCTACTGTTTTTGAGGTTCGCGGAACATTCGCGACTATCGACGATGACCTGCTGGTTGATCACTCCACCGGACAGGAACTGGCTAGTCCCTCTTCTGTCAAATCGGGTTCTAAGCCAGGAATACCGTGATGCTTTCAGGAAGCCACGAAACGGATGAACGCTCTTCCAGGCATTGTTTTTAGCAACCTACCTATATTAATTCCGCCGAATTTGACAGAAGAGGGACTAGGGCGCACATCAGGCAGCATCCGATCTTGCTCACATTGCACTACGAGATTTACCGCAGTGGCCAGCTATGGGCCAGCATGTTCGATCGACTGCGATTCTTTCATGAGGACTTCAAGATCGAGGCTGGTGATGGTTCAGCACTGCACGTCATGGGCGATACTTTGCGCTGGGACTTCAGCGTCACCAATGAGGCAGGTCATCCACTCGCTCACATCGGTCGTCAATACTCCATTTTCCCTGACTGCTATGCCATCGAGGTTGCACAGGATGTGGACGTTATAGCCATCGTGGCCCTGGTTATTGTGATTGATATGGTCAGAGAGCGCCAGGAGCAGAAGCAAACGACGGCCTGAGACATAAACAGGGGGGAAGTAAGCAACGCATTTGCAGGTTCCGACCCGTGAATAGCCGATGAGTCAGGAGCACTTGCTTCATCACGTGGAATCCTTAAGAGGTCTTCGAATCACAGAAATGGCGGTACCCATTTACGCCTGCTGATGCAGAAGAGAAGCCGTTGCTTTACCACAGAGAGGACAATTGACAACTATGCAGCAACACTACAAGCAGGATGACCCGAGACCGCCGCACCGCGAAGACGCGGATCGAGAATCCGCCAGGCAGCGCATCGAAGAAGACGCAGAAAAAGTCGTCGAAAAAGTGTGGGAAGAAGTAGCCACCGTGCGGCGGCCCTGGTACCAGACACGCAAGTGGGGGAGCGCGCTGTTGCTCATCTATGTCGTATTACTCGCCCTCTGCGGGATTCTGGCGTGGGTGGTCTATTTCCATCCAGTCTTAGCCATAGATGTCACAATTACGCGTCTGTTTCAAGAAAATCAATCTTCCTGGTTACGCTTTACCATGATGGCGGTCAGCGCCATCGGCAACGTGCAGCTTCTTTCCGCAGGGCTCGTTGCGCTGGGTGCGGTCACTTTTGGGCTGATGGACTTGCGTCTGGAAGCGATCGTGATCGTGGTTGTGTCTGCGACAAGCGACCTGTTAGATGCACTCATCAAGTCTCTAGTGGCGCGTCCTCGTCCCTCTGCTGGATTGGTCGATATCCTTGCAACTGCCACTGGAAACAGTTTCCCCAGTGGTCATGTCATGTCTTATGTAGCATTCTGGGGGCTGCTGTTCTCTTTCGGGTGCATTCTCTTCAAGGGGCGGCACTGGTGGCGTATCACCCTGTTGCTTCTTTCAGGACTGCTAGTGGTTCTGGTTGGCCCTTCGCGCGTCTACCTGGGTGCCCACTGGACAAGTGACGTCCTGGGTGCCTACCTGTTGAGCGGTGTTTGTCTGGGTATCGGGCTGTGGATCTATCTGTATCTCAAAGGAAAAGGAGTACTTGCTCCAAGGCGCGCCAGGATCACACATCTTCGAAAGTACAGAAAGTGGTGATTGGGTGGCGAGAAGTGGTGATTGGGTGGCGAGGTCTTCGCGGTCAGTATCACTGAGCTGAGCAACAGGGAAAACAGACTCGCGTCATGAAGATGATCGATCGTGCCTGTCCCTTCGTTAAAAAGTCCTCTTTGTGCGGAAGAGAAGCATGCATATAAAAAGCGCTTGCTGAGGAGCAAGCTGTGGGAACCTTCTTCAAATATGACGAATAAAGCATCCGGTGGATTAATTTATAAATAGAAATATTTCTATATAATTGTCGGGAGGAGAGGCAGACAAGATAAGCCACATTTCATTCTTCGGACAGAAATGATCTTGTTCGAGTGAAAAAGAGGGATCGCTATTGCGTATGAGAAGAAGCGTAAAAGCTCTTGAGAGGCCAATGAAGGTGGAAAGCTCTCTGGAGAGAAAGAATGAGAAGGCATCGCTTTAGAATGGCTTTTCAATCACCTTACAGGTGAAAAAGGTCAGGAAAAACAGTAATACTGCAATTTGTAATTTATTACAAATTGCAGTATTACTGGAACGGAACCGACGGGAGTCTGGTTCTCTGCAACTCCACCAGCGGGACAGACAGCAATGTAAGCTAATGCCTCTCTCTCATTCCTGGCGGTCGGAAATATCCTTCTTGTGGCTCATGCTCATCCGCTTTTATGGGAAATCAGCACTCTTGTCTCATAGTGCATTGCGTCCTGAGGCGGACAGTATCACTCACTGCAACCTTTGCCCCTGTAATCTGAATCCATAATACATCGCTCATCATCCAGGGCAGCTACATGAGTTTTTTCCGTCTATTTCTGCTTTCCCTTACGCTCTTCGCGTATGTGCTCACGTACTGCTTTCAACGCGCCGCTCGCTTCCCAGCAAGCTGATACCCAGAGTTGCTCTGGGCGGTTGAGTATGAGATCTGGTACCTTCCCATCGACGACCGCATAGGGATGTTCCCATCCTGCATCACCTAGAAAGAGTGTGCCACGTTCCTGCTCATAGTCGTACAGGAAGATCGCCTGCTCACCATTCTGGTTCTCGAAGTAACCGCGATACACACCGGAGAAGGTTTGCTCATCAATATGCGGTAGTACACTGTTCGCTTCTCCATGACGATTGGTGACCTGAAACAGGAGTTGGTTACTCATCACATTCTCCAGTGCCCTGCCTCACTCCATGAAAGAGCTGAACAGAAGCATTCCCTTTCTATCAGAGGGAAAAATAGGGCTCATCCCGGACCGCTTCTATGCACTCATCCACCGTCAGATCCGTGTACAATTGTACCCACTGGTTGGTATAGCGCATAAAAGAGAGATGAAAACGTCGGTTCCCAGCATATTGCAGACGAGCAAATTTTGCTTCAAAGTCTGACTCTCTTGCATGGGAACCTGCCACGCGATACTTGGCACAGAAGTAGAAGGCCTTGTGATACCACTTGCCGTAGATATCGACAACATAATTGAACTGCGGGTTTTCAGGTGGCGGCTGGATATATTTCGGCTTGAGGACGGTCTCAATGAGTTCATTCGTCTTGGTGGTGACCTCCATTTTTAGCGCTTCGGGGAGAGCAGCGGTCGCTGTTTTGCGCGGATACATCGCCCACCGATTGATTTCCTTTGGCATTCCATTGCTCCTTATAACCCTGCCTTCACCATTTCGTCTTTGAGTGCAGGCAGCTTACTGTTCTGCCCACGCAGGTCCATGAGATAGGTGGTCCACAGATTGCTTTTGCCCATCTTTTGAAAGAGTCGGCGTACCGTGACAAGATACTGGCAGGCGGTGTGATAATTGTCGCGGCCCCGCCAGGCAACACGTGTTTGGACATACTTCTGATAGATGGCAATGGCTTCCAGCGGCTCCGTCTCTTCAATGGCTTTCGCCACCTCGATCCCAATGCTGAACAGATCGCCACCATAGGGGCCATTCTTCGTGTCTCCCTTCTGTTGCTGCGATTGCAGGAGTGCTAATGCCTCTTTCATCTGTCCCTCATCAAGGGCTATCTCGATTTGCAGCTTGATGTTGCGTGATTGCTTCACCGAGGCCAGAAGTTCTGCTTGTACCGTTGCCCATTGACCAGAGGGTTCGGCAAGCTGGCGGATCTCGCGATAGCGCTCAATGGTGGCTCCCAATGGAATAGCAAACAGGCGACACGCCATAGCGAGTGTCGCTTCAAGATCCCCTCTGGCCTGATACCGTTCTTGCAGCCATTCCAGCAGTTCCTGTCTCTGAGAGTGCTGGCTTCTTCCCTCAATCAGGCGCTCTGCCTCTGCTTCGTGGCCGTGTTCGCAAAAGATCTCTGCAATCTCAAGAATATCGTATGTATCGACCTGTTGTGCCGCGGCCAGTGCTTCCTCATCGCGTCCGCGTGTAAGCAGGCGCTCGATCAGGTAGGCATAGTTTTCTCTTTCGCGACAGATGCGCAGAAACGTTTCGTCATCCAGCAGATCACTTTCTAGCCCGAGCAAGAAGCTCGTCACCGGGTCGTGATCGTCACGGAAGTCATCGTTCTCCCAATCGATATCCAGCCCAAACGTTTTGCGTACCCAGGTCGCGAGCGTTTTTCGTTCCGTCGAGGTGGTACGTCGTACCAGAACAGCAGGTATCTTACGACTCATTACAGGCTCATCATTGTCCAGATTCATATCAAACTCGTAGACATCGCGCAGTGTCTGGATAATGTGTGTCTGTAGCGCCGTATTCCGCGGTTGCTTCTGCAAGCACGTTTCCAATTCATCCACGCAGTGCTCGACCACCTCATCCAGGTCGCCCTCGTACGCATGCCAGCGGAAGGAAGTATACTGGTCGAGGGTGGCCCGGATGACCGTCTCGTAAATCATCACCGCATCGGCGTACTCCTCTTTCTCAAGAAACGTATCGCTGATCTCCACAATATCTAGCAATGGCCCGGCGGCTCTGCCCTCCGATCCCCAGGTATCGCGGTCAGTCGTCTCAAAGATGTGTGCAACTTTCAGGCGATAGAACTCCGGATCAGAGGATGCACGTTGCTGCTCCTCATGGGTGTCTGGTAATGCATCGACCAGTTGCGCCAGAGTGGGATAGATCTGGATCATTTGCTTGATCAGGGTAAGCAACTCGCTTCTATCCAACTGATCTAACACGGTTTCTCTGTTCTGTTTTTCGGCTTGAGACCCGCTACTCATACGTGTTTCCTCCGAAGAAGTGATCTTCATGCTATAGCAGTATCTTATCATGGATGTATAGAGAGGGGATCAGAGGTTTTTGATGTTCTTTCTCGTGATCTGCCAGACTCCTATCGAAGCGATGCCAGAGGCTTGAACAAAAAGAAACAGGCTTGCCAAAAGAGGCGAGAATGGATACAGTAACAGTATCACATGGCAAAATAGCTCATCCTGCCTCGACAGGACATTCAAGGAAAGTGGGGAAGAAGTATGTCGAAAAAATCAAAGCGAGCAAAGCAATTAAGACGAGCGAAACAACCAGGGTCGATGAAACATGTACCACAGAGGACGCCAATATCGTCTCAAATACGCGAACGGTTGGTTCACCGTGCTCAGCATGCCCAACAGCAGATGCTCATGGGCGACTTTGCAGGCTGCGTGAACACCTGCGAACCACTGCTCAGCTCCCTGCCCAGCCGTTCAGAGCTGCGTCTTGAGATCCTCGCGTTGTTGGGACTGGCACATGGCATGCTCAAACATTACCAGCAGAGCTATGATGTTTTCAGCGAAGCGATCGTGCTCGATCCCACCGTCGCCGAGTTCTGGCACAATCGTGGCCTGGCGTGTCACTATATGGCGCGTCCTGGTGAAGCCGTGCGCAATTTTGAGCGTGCAGTGGA